>Ga0316197_10002774_pt1 | contig 12495 bp, 10 predicted proteins | sample OudBiesiAoxic_MG_FD_204939 | JGI IMG/M metagenome (GOLD analysis project Ga0316197, IMG submission 204939) | Coastal sediment microbial communities from Oude Bieten Haven, Netherlands - site A oxic | ecosystem: Environmental > Aquatic > Marine > Coastal > Sediment | place: Netherlands...
CATCGCGGCACAGGCTAACGGCGCAGTGCCGTACGGACCGTCAGTCGGCCACCGAGGACGGAATCCAGCTGCCGTGGAAGCCGAACGGGATTCGGGGCAACTCGACCGAGGCGACCGGCGAGTCGTCCATCGTCGACGCATCCATCACCAGGTAGCGGCTCGAGTCGGAGTCGGCGTCGTAGACGAATGTCATGAGATAACCGTCGTCCTCGGTCGTGCCGCCGGCGGCCGGGACGAACACCGGCTCGCCCGGAATCTGCCCTCGCCCGAGCGCGATCTCGGAGCGTTCACCGGTCTGGCGGTCGTACTTGAGGATCGTGCCCGACGTGCCCATTGGGTCGTCGTAGTTGGGGTCGTCCGGAATGCCCATCATGTAGCCGTACCGGTGTCGGAGGCCGACCACGGCGTCGGGAACCCGTGGGAACTCGGCCGGGCGATCGTCGATCTGTTCCTCGGCCACCTTGCCGGTCGCCGTGTCGATCGTGAACCGCCACAGCTCGGGCATCGGGAAGTCCATCATCGAGTCGCGCCAGATGTGACTGAGTCGAGCGACGTCGAGAACGATCTTGTCGCCGTCCTCGTACGCGTTCATCGGGTGGAACACGTAGCAGGGGTTGATGTCGAACCAGCGGACGTCGGCATCGGTGCCATTGCGTGGCATCACCCCGAGACGCGACGGGTAGTCGTCGTCCCAGTGGATCGGCATCTCACCGCGCATTGCAGCCTCGAGGTCGAAGACGGCGGGTAGGTCCATGAACACGATGTGATTCCGCGTCACGTTGAAGTCGTGCATCATCGTCGGGCCGCCGACCGTGATGTCCTCGTTCTGCACCAGCGCGCCGTCGGCAGACACCCGGTAGTAGCGCAGGTAGGGCTCGAACGGCGAGTAGCCGAACGCGAGCAGCTCGTCGGTCTCGGGACAGATCTTCGGGTGCGCCGTGAACTGGCTCGTCAGCGCACCGTTGAAGTCGGTCGGACCGACGGTGCCCAACTCGCCGTCGAGGACATACGGCAGGTGACCCTCCTCGAGCGCGAGGATCTTGCCGGCGTGACCGATCACGTGGGTGTTCGCCTTTGATGCCGTCATATCGACCGCAACGGCCGGGTCCAGGATGTCGAGGTCGGGGGTGGCGATGAAGGGCGTCTGCACGTATCGATTGCGATACCACTCCGCTCGGCCGTCGCGCAGGCGGACGCCGTGCACCATGCCGTCACCGAAGAACGGATGGTCGCTCGTGCCCGTGAACGGATTGGCACCGTTGCGCACGTATCGGCCGTCGAGTTCCGGGGGGAGCGATCCGGTCACGGTCAGATCGGTGACCGTGCGCTCCTCGGTGACCGGTCGGCCGTTGCCGCGCAGGTGGACCGGCGCGTTGTCATCCAGCGTTGTCATGGTTGGTTCCTCTCACTCACGGGAGGTACTCGAATGCCGAGACCGTCTCGAGACCTTCGACCTCTTGGAGCGTCCCGTCCTCGGTGTACTCGATGACCGGGAACTCGAAGGTGCAAATCGAGGGGTACGTCGCAGCCTGGCCGCACTCCACAGGCAATCCCGACGGCCAGATCGACTCGGACGTCGAGGCGTAGTAGTCGTACAGTGACTCCCCGGTGATCTCACCGCCGTCGCTGACGATGGTGTCAGCGAACTGGGCAAGCGTCATGGCCTGGACGATCCCGAGTCCACCGAGCCCGAGCGCACTCGGGTCGACCTCGTCGGCGGGAACACCGAGCACCGGCGACATGATCTCGCCGATGAGGTCGTTGGCTGCACTCGGTTCGTTCGTTTGTGCTCCGAGGAAGATCCAGCCGAGCGCGTCGTCGCCGACCTGCTCGATGACTTCGGACCCAGCGCACGAACTCGCCGCCAACACCGGCGTGGTGATGCCGAGGGAGGTGCGGCCGCGCATGGTGCCGATGCAGCCAGGGCCGTCGTAGAGCGAAATCAGCAGGTCAGGGTCGCCGGCGTTCGCCTGCGACATCAGACCCTGGAAGCTGGCGTCGGTCTCTTCGGTCCCGCCCTTGATCGACGTGTATTGGATGCCCGCAATGTCGAGCGACGCGAGCAACGCTGCCTCGGTCCCGTTCGATGCCGGAGCGTCAGCGCTGATGATGCCAACGGATTGTGCATTGAATTGTTCGGCGGCGACGCCGGCCATCCCGGCGGCGAGCGTGGCGTTGCCGCCGGTGAGAAAGAGTGCATCAGCGGCGAAGTCGCCCGCCAGGAGGGGCAGCAGCCCCATCACCGGGAGGTCCGATGCCTCGAACGTCGGGTAGCCGGGAAAGAGGTCGATGCCGAGCAACACGAATTCGACGTCGGAGCCGGCGATCTCCTGGGCACACAACTGTGAGCTCTCCTGGGACGCCTTGGATACGCACGACACCAGTTCGAGCGGACGTCCGCCGTACCCGCCGTGTTCGTTGAGGTATGCGAATGTCGCCTCGGTGTTGATCCGGATGTCGGGGAAGTCGAGCCCAGGAACGCCTTCGGAGTTGATCAGACCGATCACCAACGGCTCGCCCGTGGCCGGACCGAGTTCAGGAACACGCGACGTGAAGTCGCCCTCCACATCGGTTTCCGGCTCGTCGGTCGACTCGGGTTCGTCCGCAGGTTCGTCCACCTCGCTGGTGTCGGTTGCGTCGCTGTCCGCCTCCGCCTCCGCCTCCGTGTCCGTCGGCTCGTCGGCGGTCGCCGGGGGTTCGGTCTCAACCGGCGCTTCGGTGCTATCGGGCTCGGTCCCCGATGTCGAGCCATCCGAGTCGTCATCGCTTGCGCAGCCCGCTACGACCAGCGCCGCAGCGATCAGTCCCGATGCCAGTCGGCGACCTGTCGTTCGCCCAATCATGCCCGACCGCCAAAGGTCGTGTCGGTATCGGCCTTCATCATCGTTGGACCCCCATCTCAACGTGGCGAACTCGGCAGAAGCCGCGCCCGCGGTGTGTGCAGAAAGGTACATGCCCGAATCAGTTGCAGACGAGTCGACCGGCAGAGGGGCCCTAACCTCGGGGTGTGGCAATTGCCCGGCGCACCATCCTGCATGCGGACATGGACGCGTTCTTCGTCTCGGTCGAGCTGCGGCGACACCCTGAACTGGTCGGACAACCCGTGGTCGTCGGTGGCACCGGCAACCGCGGGGTGGTGGCCGCCGCGTCGTACGAGGCCCGCCGATTCGGTGTGCACTCGGCACTGCCGTCGGCGATCGCCCGCAACCGGTGTCCGCATGCCGTGTTCCTGCCCGGTGACCATGAGCACTACGGCGAGGTGAGCGCCCAGGTCCGCGCGATCTTCGACCGGTACACGCCGCTGGTCGAGCCGTTGTCGCTCGACGAGGCCTTCTTGGATGTGACAGGTGCCCGACGGCTGTTTGGTGACGGATCGACCATCGCCGGGAGAATTCGCACCGAGATCGCCGACGAGCTCGACTTGGGATGCAGTGTCGGCGTGGCGCCGAACAAGTTCCTCGCAAAGCTTGCCTCCGTCGAAGCAAAACCTCGGGCGCATCCGGACCGCATCGATCCCGGTGAGGGCGTGACCGTGGTCGTTCGGGGAGCGGAGCAGGCGTTCCTCGACCCGTTGCCGGTCGAGCGATTGTGGGGCGTCGGACCGGCAACGCTCGAGAAGTTGATCCGACTCGGGATTGCGTCCGTTCGCGACCTTCGACACGTCGACCTCGCGGTACTGACGACGGCGCTCGGCTCGAACCAGGCTCGGCACCTCGCAGCGCTTGCTGTCGGAGCCGACGACCGCGATGTCGAACCCGATCGGGACGCCAAGTCGATCGGTCACGAGGAGACCTATCCCCACGACAAGCACACCCATGCCGAGCTGCGCCGCGAGCTGGTCCGACTCGCCGACGCGGTAGCTCAACGCATGCGCAACCAGCACGTGGCAGCCAGAACGTGGCAGCTCAAGGTGCGTTTCGCAGGATTCCACACGATCACCCGATCGGTCACGACCCCCGACTTCGTTGATCGGGCCCCTGAGATCATCGAACTCATTGGCCCCGTCCTCGACGCCATCGACCCATCGCCTGGGGTGCGTTTGCTCGGCGTCAGTGGATCCAGCTTCGGCAGCCCCTCCACACAGCTGACGTTCGATGATCTCGACGACTCCGCCCCGGACCTCGGTGCTGCGACGGAAGCCCTCGATGCGATCCGGGACCGGTTCGGTGATGCGGCCATCGGCCCGGCGAGCGCGGTGAGTGCCGACAAGCTGCGCACCGTGCAACGCGGGGCACAGCAGTGGGGTCCAGATCAGGAACCTTGATGACCGCGTTGAGGATCGCTGTCTGACGTGCGATGATGGGGGTGTGCCACTGTCGGAAGACGAACAGCGCATCCTCAGGCAGATCGAGGAGGAGCTCGAGCAAGACCCCACGTTCGCGCAGCGCGGTTACCGCGTCTCGCGGCGCCGATCGGCGCTGCTCGTGGTCGGGCTCGTCGCCGGGCTGGCCATCACGGTGGCATGCCTGGCCGTCAACTTCGTCGCTGCCTTCGTGGCGTTCCTCTTCGTCGTGCTGATGGCGGTCAAGCTCGAGTCCGAGGTTCGCCTGCTCGGCCGCGAACAGCTGGGCCAGCTCCCGATCTCCGCATGGCTCCACGCTCGTCGCCCCGATGAGCAGAGCGACGTCGTCGACTGACGCCGCTGACGGTTCAACACAGCACGAACTCGGCGGCCCGGGATCGCTCCGTCGTTTCAGACCAACTGCGTGAAGTAGCGGCGCGCCCGCTCGGCGGGCGTGAGTGAGTCGGTGACGGCCCGCTCGACCTGGCGGACCCAGATCCGACAGTTCTCGAGCGTCGTGATGCCGTAGGAGCCTTCGTCGCCAAGGTGGTCTGATCCGTCAGGGGAGTAGTTCACGTAGGTGACCACTTCGGCAAGTGCCTGCATCGGGCGCGAGGCCACGGGGAACACCGCTGCAGTCGCCGCAGCGGTCTCGCCCGGGGTGCGATCGGGCGATTCGTGGAGACCCATCGAGTGGAGCGCTGCGGTGGCCCGCGTCCACAGATGAGCGAGCTGCTCGGTCGGGGACGTGATCGATGACCGGCGGAGGCGACGGATCGCAGCCGGTGCAGCGACGATGAGGCCGATGACGGCGAGCGCAACGAGGAGGCGCCACGGGACTCCGGACCCATCGTCGGTGTCGTTCGGTAGGACGGACTCGGGTGCACCCGTCGCAGGGTCCGCGCCGGGGGCCGGTGCCGTTGGGATCGTGGTTGGTGCCGGCACGCCGGCGTCGTCGACGATCGTCGTTGCCGGTGCGGCGACTGTGTTCGGTGGCGCATCGTTCTCCGCCGTACCGTCCCCTCCGGCAGGGCCCTCGTCCTGTTGTGGTGCGACCCCGGTGTACTCCTCGGCACCCGGAGCCCCGCGACCGGGTGTTGGCTCGAACGGGACCCACCCGATGCCGTCGAACCACACTTCGGGCCAGGCGTGGGCGTTGCGGCCGAGAACGGAGTAGCCACCGCTCCCATCCCCGGAACCCTGGGTGAACCCGACGGCGACGCGGGCGGGGATGTCGATCGAACGCAGCATCGCGGCGTACGTGCCGGCGAACTGTTCGCAGTACCCGACACGGTTGACGAGGAACGACTCGATGGCGTTGTTCCCGTGACCCTCCTGGATCTCCAAGCTGTAGGTGAACTCACTCCGCATCCAGTTCTGCAAGGACAGGGCGGCGTCGTACGACGACGTGGATCCGGCCGTGACCTCACGGGTGGTCACGGCGACCGAGTCCGGGAAGTCCGACGGGAGCTCGAGATAGATCGGGTCGCCGGGGTCGAGCGAGGTCGCCGACGAAAGGGTTGCGGACGAGAACCGCGGCGAGGCGGAGACGATCGAGAAGCGATCACCCGTGTCGAGGTCGCCCCCGGTCTTGACGAGCGTGGCGCTGTCCGCGTTCCAACGCAGATCGTTGCGGAGCTCGCCCTCTCCGGTGGCCGCAACCGGGTCGGCAGCGGCGGGGAGCAGCGCGCCACCGAGCGCGGCGATCGTGACCTCTTGGCGAATCTCGACCGCCCCAGCGACACCCTGGCCGATCGCGCCATCGGCCCGGCTCAGGCTGCGCTCCGGCAGACCCCAGGTGACACCGTCGAACTTCGGCAGCGCCGACGAGCGCCAGTACGAGTCGGTGTCGGCCTGCACGGTGAACAGTTCTGTGGTCGAGCGATTGGTCAAGCGGGACCTGATGTCGACCAGTGGGCTGACCACCTCGGTGACGCTTCCCCCGCTGCCGCCCTTCGTCTCGTAGATCGGCTCAGCCCCGGCGCCGGGGAGGCGGGGGCCGACGAACCCTGCGATCACGGCCACGAACAGCGCTGAGCCGACCGCGACCGGGATCACTCGACCGACGTTGATGCGGGAGATACCGATCGTGTTCGCGCGCGCCGGTGCGTGATGTTGGCGCAGCACGACGGTGGCGAGCACGCCGGCGGCGACGAGCGCCATCGTTGACGCGACCCGGATGCGGTCGGTGCCGAGTGCCGCGACGAACACGAACAGCACCCCGCCCGGGACGAGCGCCTCAGCGCGGGCGTACGCCCGGAACGCAAACGTGTCGGCAAGCAGTACCGCTGCAGCGACGCCGAGCGCGGCAAGCACGTCCCAGCCGGCGAGGAAGGCGACCGGGGCGACGGCAGTGCGGAACTGTTCGCCCACCAGGTCGACTTCGAGCCGGAAGAGGTCCCAGGTCTCGGAGGTGGGCAGGAACAGTGTGTAGGTGTCCCGATAGAACATCGCCCCGACGAGCCAGATCAATGCGAGGCCGGTGACCGGGAACGCAACCCACACAGGCACCCGCAGCAGGCGCAGCGCCAGCGCGACGCCGTGGCCGACGATGGCGACCAGCAGCAGGTTGTCGAAGAAATCCCAGCCGCTGAACACCCGAGCGAAACCACCGATGACTGCTGCGGAGTACAGCAGCAGAGCAGCCGATGCCGTGACATCGGACGCGACGGAGGTGTCCTGATGCTCGACCATCAGCTCGTCTTCCCGGTCCGGACGCGGCTGGACCTACCCACCAGTGAATTCCATCTCGACAGGAACTCTGCCTCAGTTCGGGCCGACACGTCGATCACCCCACGAGGAGTTTCGTCGGTTGTCACCACGACTGTCGCCTGCGTCGGGTCGATGATGTTCCGCGCCTGGCGGACCCCGCCTGCCGATCGAGAACCGGCGATCGCGACCAGCAAGCCGACTCCGTCGCCCGGTTGGCGATCGAGAACGGGGAGATGCGTGGCGCCGAGTTGGATTCTGGCGAGCACGCGGAGCGCATCCGCAGCGACATCTGGCCCTCGCAGATCGACGTCCCCGGCGACGAACCGGGTGACGAGCTCGGCCTGTGCAGCGCTGTGCACCAGGCTTGCAGCCACGGTGACTGCTCGTTCGAACGACGACGGATCGGCGTACGAGGCGGGGTCGGTATCGAGGAGAACCAGCATCCGGCGCAGCCCCTCGACCGCGTGCTGTTTCACGAGGATCGCTTCGCCGCGGGCGGATGCGCGCCAGTGGATCGAACGCGGTTCGTCGCCGTCGACGTACTCGCGCAGGCTGTGGAACTCGCCGGGCCCGAGTCGGCGAGCCTGAGCGAGGAGGTGGCGGCCGAGTGGTCCGCTCCCGAGCTGCGGCATCCCGAGCGAGTGGGAGCGTGGGGCCACCGCGACCTGATCGGTGCCGGCCACGATCCGGGTCCGCCGGAGCAACCCCAGTGGGTCGCTCACCTCCGCTTCGAGGGGACCCAGCTCGATGACGCCGCGGATCGACGTCGGAAGCTGGTAGCTGGCGGTGACGGTGCCGCCGGCAGCCATCGGTTCCACGGTCAGGTCGGCCATGTGGTCGCCGACGTTCGCCCGCCGGACCCGCTCGTGGAGATCGAATCGTGTCGAGCGGAACGCACCGCGATGTTGGAGATCGAGGTCGACGGTGCCCGTGTCACCGGCGACCAACATCGACGGTCGGATGCGGCGGATCCCGCTCACGTGGGGGGTCCGCAACAGCACGTAGACGAGTGCGGTGACGAAGGCGCCCAGGAATCCGGCTCCGATCACGAACAGCTCGATCACGCCGAACGTGCGCCCGATCGCAATCGACACCAGACCGGCGACGATCGCAAGCGCGCCGTATCGAGTCATCGGACGGGCGCGGTCACGGTCGGTCGATCATCGACAGGCCGTCACGATCGTGCGACGGGGACCGGTACTGCGGCGAACACTTCGCGGATCGCGTCGTCGGACGACAGCCGCGTGGCGTGGTCAGACCGCACGACGATGCGGTGCGAGAGCGCGGACAGGCCGACGAACTTCACGTCGTCGGGCGTGGCGTAGTTGCGGCCCTTCGCCGCCGCGTGCGCCTTCGAAGCGGCCGCCAGCTGGAGTGTCGCACGGGGTGAGAGCCCAAGCTCGATCGCCGGATGGTGCCGACTCGCCTCGGAGAGGTCGACGAGATACGACTTGAGCGCCGACGCCATGTACACCGACCGCACCGCCTCGACCATCGTCAGCACCTCGGTCGCCGACACCACAGGAGTGAGCGCGGCGATCGCATCGCTCGAGCCGCCGTCGTCGAGCATCTGCAGCTCCGCCTCCCGCCCGGGATAGCCAATCGAGATGCGCAGCAGGAATCGGTCGAGCTGGCTTTCGGGCAAGCGGTAGGTGCCCTCCTGCTCAACCGGATTCTGCGTGGCGATGACCATGAACGGAGGCGGCAGGGGGCGGCTGACGCCGTCGTTGCTGACCTGACGCTCCTCCATTGCCTCGAGGAGTGCCGACTGGGTCTTCGGTGACGCCCGGTTGATTTCGTCGGCGAGCAGGATGTTGGCGAAGATTGGGCCCGGCTCGAACCTGAAGGTCTCGGTCGAGCGGGAGTAGATGCTGACACCGACCAGGTCGGTCGGCAGCAGATCGGGCGTGAACTGCACGCGGCGCCAGGAGCAGTCGACCGAAGCCGACAACGCCTTGGCGAGACTGGTCTTGCCCACACCGGGGACATCCTCGACGAGCAGGTGACCTTCGGCGAGCAGGCAGATGACCGCGAGCTCGATTGCCTCGGGTTTACCGCGGATCGCCTGACCGATGTTGGCGGTGATCGCGCTGAACAGCTGGGCGAAGGTTCGGTTCGATCCGTTGGCCTGTTCGGGTTGCGCCTGCGGCGGTCCGTCCGAGGTGATGTCCGTCGTCACGACGAGCAGGGTAGACCGAGGAATCGGTCGATGCCGTTCGGTGCGGCATCATCTACGCTTGCGGCGTGCCAGCGCCCCCGGTTCTCGCCGTTGTCGTCGAACCTTCCCGACTGGCCGCAGCCATCGTCGGTTCCGACGGAACGGTTCATGTCCGCGACCGTGTCACGATGCCTTCGCGCGATGTGTGGCGGGCGCTCGACCGACTCGTTCGACGCGTCAACGCCGCTGCCGGCGAGTCTGTCCCTGCGTTCTCGACGGTCGGTGTGAGCTGCGTCGGCCCGATCGACGTGCAAGCCGGGACGGTGTCGCCCCCGCACGTGCCGGGATGGACCAGCTTTCCGTTGCGCGAGCACCTGGAGGAGTTGACCGAGCGGCCGGTCACCATCGCGTCCGCTGGAGCTGCCGCAGCCGAGGCGGAACGCCTGGTCGGCGAAGCACGGGCGACGCCGAGTTTCGTCTTCCTCATCGCCGACGCCACCCTCGATTCCGCGTGCATCGTCGACGGCACCCGTCTCTCGGGTGCGCACGGCAACGCAGGCTCGCTTGCCCACATCACCGTCGATGTCGATGGTCTCTTGTGCTGGTGCGGAGCGCGGGGATGCCTGGAGCCGTATTTGTCGTCCATTGCCCTCGAGGCCGAGATGAACCGACCACTGCGTCGGGCGAACCCGTCGATCATCGAACGTGCTGGCATCATGCTGGGCCGAGCGATCGCGTCGGCCTGCGCGACGATGGACGTCGACACCGTCTTCGTCACCGGTGGCGTGATCGATGCCTTCGGCGATCAACTCCTCGACGTCGCCCGACGCGAGCTGCTCACCAGGACCAGGCTGCCGAACCTCGCTGGGATCTCGGTGATCGAGCCCGTCGAGCACATCAACCCGCTCCTGCGGGCAGCGTCGCTCGTCCACGAGGGTTCGGCTACCGTCGGGTAACAACGCTTTGGTAGCGTTGTCCGGATGCAGCCCACGTACACCGCAGAGGCAGAGGCCTACCGCGAAAAAGTCCAGGCATTCCTTGCCGAGAAGCTTCCCACGAATTGGGAGGGGACCGGTGCGCTTGAAGGCGAGGAGCTCGAGAAGTTCGTCGCCGAGTGGCGGAACACGCTCTACGAAGCGAACTACCTGGCACCAGGCTGGCCTGCCCAGTACGGGGGCGGGGGCCTGACGGCGACCGAGCAGGTGATCCTCGCAGAAGAATTCACCAGGGCCGGTGTGCCCGGGGGCGGGCCGAACGATCCGTTCAGCATCCAGATGCTCGGCAACACGCTCCTGATGTGGGGGACCGACGAGCAGAAGTCGCACTATCTCCCACGCTTGCTGAAGGGCGACGACACGTGGTGTCAGGGCTACTCCGAGCCCGACGCTGGCTCCGACCTCGGCAACGTGGGTCTGCGCGCCGAACTCGATGGTGACGAGTGGATCCTCAACGGCCAGAAGATCTGGACCTCTGCCGGTCATCTCGCGGACCACATCTTCACCCTTGCCCGGACCGACCCCGACGGTCCGAAGCACAAGGGCATTTCGTTCATGCTCGTGCCGATGGATCAGCCGGGCATCGAGGTCCGTCCAATCAAGATGATCTCGGGTGACAGCGAGTTCAACGAGGTGTTCTACACCGACGCCCGAGTTCCCAAGAACAACATCGTCGGCGGGCTCAACAACGGCTGGGCCGTGGCGATGTCGCTGCTCGGCTTCGAGCGCGGCGAGGCTGCCGCCACCGCGCCCATTCGGTTCCAGGCCGAGGTCGGGCGCCTCACCGCAATGGCTCAGGAGCGCGGCCTCGCCGACGATCCGATGATCCGCCAAAGGCTCGCCTGGTGCCATTCCCAGGTTCGGATCATGAAGTTCCTCGGAATGCGTGTTCTCACGCAGTTCCTCAACGGACATCACCCGGGTCCCGATGCCGCGATCGGCAAGCTCTTCTGGAGCGAGTACCACAAGATCGTCACCGAACTCGCCGTCGACATCCTCGGTGCCGACGCCCTCGTCATCGAGGGGCGGTCCCCATCGTCGTCGTTCTCGACCGATGACCCCGGCGCGGCAAACACCTCCGGCTCGTGGGTGAACACCTTCCTCAACGCCCGCGCGGGCACCATCTATGCCGGCTCCAGTCAGATCCAGCGGAACATCATCGGCGAGATGATCCTCGGGCTGCCCAAGGAGCCGAAGCCGGCGTGATCTCGGCAGCAGCAGCGGTCGCCCGTCGACCGTCGCTGTGGTCGACCGCAGTGCGCCAGATGCGCAGGACCGCAGCGCCGGGGTGGTGGAAGCGTCGCCCGTTCCTCCCGGTGCCGTCTGGGAGCTACGTCGAGTTTCGCCTCGTCACGCAGTATGGGGATCCCCGCCATGCATGGGATCCCGACGATGTGGTGAACTACTTGCGATGGTGCAAATCGTGGGAAGCCGGGAGCTGACGGCTCACTAGGGTCGCTCGCCATGCACAGCGCGCTTGTTCTCAACGCCAGCTATGAGCCGCTCAGCGTCGTGTCGTCGCGTCGCGCCACCTGCTTGGTGCTGTCCGACAAGGCCGAGATGCTCGAAGACGACGGCCGGGTCATCCGCTCCGAGAAGCTGAGCTTCCCGAGCCCATCGGTCATCCGGCTGCGGTACATGGTGAAGGTCCCGTTCGTTCGCCGCGCCGCGTTGTCGCGGCGCGCGATCTTCGCCCGAGACGACCATCGCTGCCAGTACTGCGGAAATCACGCGGACTCGATCGACCACGTGATGCCGCGTTCGCGTGGTGGACAACACACGTGGGAGAACGTTGCAGCAGCGTGCAGGCCGTGCAATCTCGACAAACGTGACCGCACCCCGGAAGAGGCGGGCATGCGGCTCACCAAGCCGTGTCGTGCGCCCCGGTCGTCCGCATGGGTGGTCGTATCGGTGAGCGGTGTTCCCGATACCTGGCGCCGCTACTTGCCGATCGCTTCGTGACCGGCTACCGGCTGGTTCGTCGTCGGTCGACTGCGGCCGAATTCCACGCCATGCCGCTCCCCGAGCCGGCCGAGCCGGAGGTCTGGCTCCACGAGATCACTGCGCCTGCGCTGGTGCTGGGCTCCACTCAACGCGATGACGTCGTCGACGTCGTCGAATGTGAGCGGTCCGGTGTCGACGTCGTGCGGCGCCGCAGCGGCGGCGGTGCGGTCCTGCTCGTGCCCAACGAGGTCGTGTGGGTCGACATCATCCTGCCTGCGGGCAGTGCCGGGTGGGCTGACGACGTCCACGGTCCGATGATCTGGCTCGGTGAGCATCTCGACGCAGCGTTCGCCGCAGCCGGTGTCGGCAGCGCCGCCGTGCACGACGGCGCGATGATCACGACA
>Ga0316197_10002775_pt1 | contig 12494 bp, 8 predicted proteins | sample OudBiesiAoxic_MG_FD_204939 | JGI IMG/M metagenome (GOLD analysis project Ga0316197, IMG submission 204939) | Coastal sediment microbial communities from Oude Bieten Haven, Netherlands - site A oxic | ecosystem: Environmental > Aquatic > Marine > Coastal > Sediment | place: Netherlands...
GGGGCTGAGCCTTGGCCCCGCCGACCTTGCCGCATCGCGACGCATGAAGACGACGCGCGTCGGCGGCGGGCATCCGGGGTACCTGGTGCGTGCCGATCCGAATCCAGACGACGCAGAAGCGCCGCGGCCGACCGCGCAGCAAGATCTCTGGCACTACACCATTGCGCGCATGGTCGATGCCTGTGTCGCCAATGGTATCTTCGCGTACTACGGACCGTTCGGTGACATCCGGGACGTGGTCGCTTGTGAGGATCAGTTCCGCAACGCCTTCCTGCTTGGCTGCGTCGGCGCCTGGTCGCTTCACCCGGTGCAGATCGACATCGCTAAGAAGGTGTTCAGCCCGCCGGTCGACGAGGTTCTCTGGGCTAAGAAGGTCATCGAAGAGATGGGCGACGGCACGGGCGCCGTCATGATCGACGGAAAGATGCAAGACGACGCAACCGTCAAGCAGTGCAAAGTCATGGTCGAGCTCGCCCGGATGCTCGCCGAAAAGGATGCCGACCTGAAGGCGGCCTACCAGTTCTGAGAGGTGTCACGATGAGTACGAAGCATCGCCCAAGGCGAAGTGTGTTGTACATGCCCGGCTCCAATGCCCGGGCCCTCGAAAAAGGCCGCGGTCTCGACGCCGATGGCTTGATTCTCGATCTCGAAGACGCCGTGGCGCCGGACGCCAAGGCTGTCGCCCGCGAACAGGTCGTCTCGGCGATCAAGGAAGGTGGTTACGGGCACCGCGAGATCCTGCTGCGTGTCAACGGGCTGAGCACGCCCTGGGGCTACGACGATTTGCTCGCTGCAGCACAGTCGGGAACCGATGCAGTCCTGCTTCCGAAGGTCGACAGCGCCGACATGGTGAGGCAAGCCGAGGCCGTGCTGGATGCCGCGGGCGCGCCCGACGGCCTGAAGATTTGGTGCATGATGGAAACCCCGCGCGGCATGCTGCGCGCCGAAGAGATCGCGGACGCGAGCCCGAGGCTCGGCGGATTCGTCATGGGCACTTCGGATCTCGCCAAAGATCTGCACGCTGCGCACACCGCAATGCGCCTGCCGATGATCACGTCGCTCGGCCTGTGCTTACTCGCGGCGCGCGCCGCGGGAATCGCGATCCTCGATGGCGTCTACCTCGATCTGTCCGACGCTGAAGGTTGCGCAGCGTCCTGCGTGCAGGGTGCCGAACTCGGCTTCGATGGCAAGACCTTGATTCACCCGAAGCAATTGGCTCCGGCGAACGAGGCCTTCGCTCCTTCGGAGGCCGAGGTCGACTTCTCCCGCCGAATCATCGAGGCCCACGCGGCGGCCGAAGCGGAAGGCAAGGGCGTGATCGTCGTCGACGGGAAGCTCATCGAGAACTTGCACGTCGAGAACGCAAAGCGACTGGTCGGCTTGGCCGAGGCAATCGCGAACCGCTAGGGTTTGGCGCCAGTGCCGGCGACGGTGTTTGGCTCGGGCGTCACCGTTCGGCTTGTGCTGCCGCGGGTGCTTGGGGGGGCGGGTCTTGGGTGGATTGGGTGGTACGGCTTGTTTACACCGCCCCGCCCACCCCCACCCGTAGTCCTCCCTGGCGCGGCGTTCGCGTGGCTCCGCCTTGCCGGCGCTTTCGCGCCGGGCTTCGCCCTTCGGGCTCGCGCTGTTGTCTTGGGGGGCCGGCGCCAGCGCCAGTTCTGGGCGTTATTCCCAGACGGTTGGCGCGCGGTGGTAGGCTGCGTTTAGGGCTTCGACGAAGTTGCGGTCCTGGAGTGGATCCGCCGGCTGTTCGACTGGCTGGTCTTTCGCAGCGAGATCACCGAGAAACGCGTCTACGACCTGTTGGAGCGTCAGATCATCTTCGTGGTTTTCGTAGAGGGCTTGCTGCTCGGCGTCGCAGAACACTTGCGCCTTCCATGAGACGCTGACGCGGACTTCTTCGAATGGGTACCGGGCGCACACTTGGCCCCGCTCGAGGACTTCCCAATCGTCCCCGCCCCAGCAGAGCTGACTATTCAGTGTGAGACCCTTGGGTAGGGTTCGCTCGTCAGGGCCCACGGCTTCGACGCGGTGGAACATGTAGTCGTTGTCGCCGACCACGGCCGAGTTGCTGATGCATGGCCGCTCTACCGGGGCCTCATCGGGGCCCTTGGGCCAGTAGGTGAAACCGCCGCCTTCGCCTTCGTAGTACCAGCTCACCGCCGTGACGCTTGGCACGTACCAGCGGTCGAAGAGGCCGGATTTCAGCATCGTCGCGAGGAGCCAAACCGGATATTGGGTCCGCTCGATGCCACGAAAGGCCGGAATGTCCACATGCCCTGGGTCGACTCTCGCGATTGGCGGGTTGAGGTTAACGTAGACGATCTGCGGGACGATCCGCGCGTCGTGGAACATCTGTTGAGCGGCATCTCGAAAGGCGTCGTGCTCTAGAAAAAGCTCCACGCCGTCGACGAGTGGCTCTCCGTACGCCCAGTCCCCCCGGAACCAGGGCGCGATGAACATTGGACGATCCTTCTGACCCCCTTTCCCCGCATCGCTGAGCGATGCCATTTCGGAAAGGTTCTTCACGTAGCGCTGAACGGTCCAGTAGGGGGCACCGCGAAGCAGCAGCTCGCGGACGACCGAGGGATCGGAGAGCACCCGGTCGATGACGACGGGGGCTCTGGGATGGTCGAAGCTCACGCCAGCCTTATAGCAGTCGCCGGCCTGCTTCTAGGCGCTTACCATGGCGGCAGCGAAGCGCCGTTTCCCCGCAAATTCGGGCCTCGCGTGGCCGTGGGCTTGCACAAGCTGGCTTTCGCGGTATCCGGCGCGTGGCAAATCGACCATCGGACGAGCAATAGAATGAAAGACCTCAGTAAATACCGAAACATCGGCATCTTCGCGCACGTGGACGCTGGCAAGACGACGACCACGGAGCGCATCCTCAAGCTCACCGGTAAAATCCACAAGATCGGGGAGGTGCACGATGGTGCGGCGACCACCGATTTCATGGAGCAGGAGCAGGAGCGCGGGATCACCATTCAGTCCGCAGCGACGACCTGCTTCTGGGACGATCATCAGCTGAACATCATCGACACGCCGGGGCACGTCGACTTCACGATCGAGGTCTATCGTTCGCTCAAGGTGCTCGATGGCGGAGTGGGTGTGTTCTGTGGATCTGGCGGTGTCGAGCCTCAGTCCGAAACCAACTGGCGCTACGCGAATGACTCCAAGGTCGCGCGCCTGATTTTCGTCAACAAGCTCGACCGCTTGGGCGCGGACTTCTACCGCGTCGTCGACCAGATCAAGAACATTCTCGGCGCCAAGCCCCTCGTGATGGTGCTGCCGATCGGCACCGAGGGCGAGTTCGCTGGTATCGTCGACCTGCTCACCCGCCAGGCATATGTCTGGGATGACACCGGTCTGCCGGAGAACTTCGAGGTCCAGGAAGTCCCCGAGGACATGAAGGAGCTCGTCGAGAAGCACCGCTTCGAGCTCATCGAAACCGCCGTCGAGCAAGACGACGACGCGATGGAGCAGTACCTCGAGGGCAATGAGCCCGATCTCGAGACGATCAAGAAGTGCATCCGTAAGGGCACGCGCGACCTCGAGTTCTTCCCGACCTATTGCGGGTCTGCGTTCAAGAACAAAGGCATTCAGCAGGTGCTCGACGCAGTCGTCGATTACCTGCCCGATCCGACCGAGGTGCCGCCTCAGCCCGAGGTCGACCTCGAAGGTCACGAGACCGGGCAGTTCGCGCTCGTCGATCCGAGCGGTCCAGTTCGAGCGCTTGCGTTCAAGATCATGGAGGACCGCTTCGGCGCGCTGACCTTCACCCGAATCTACTCGGGCACGGTCAACAAGGGCGACACCCTGGTCAATACCTTCACCGGTAAGAACGAGCGCATCGGCCGCATGGTCGAGATGCACGCTGACGACCGCACTATCGTGGATTCGGCGCAGGCCGGCGACATCGTGGCCATGGTTGGCCTCAAGGACGTGCGCACGGGCCACACGCTGGCAGATCAGAAGAACCCGGCGACCCTCGAGCCGATGGTCTTCCCGGACCCCGTCATTTCGCTCGCGATCAGCACGAAGGACAAGGCCAACAGTGAGAAGCTCGGCACGGCGCTCGGCAAGATGGTTGCCGAGGACCCTTCCTTTCATGTCGAGGTCGACCAGGAGTCAGGCGAGACCATCCTCAGGGGCATGGGCGAGCTCCATCTCGACATCAAGGTCGACATTCTTCGCCGGAGTCACGGCGTTGCTGTGGACGTCGGCGCTCCCCAGGTCGCGTACCGCGAGACCGTCACTCAGGCGATGCAGGACAGCTACACCCATAAGAAGCAGACGGGTGGTTCCGGCCAGTTCGCGAAGATCGAATACACCATCGAGCCCGCCGAGCCCGGCGAAGGCTTCGTTTTCGAATCCAAGATCGTCGGCGGCAAGATCCCCAAGGAGTTCATTCCCGCGGTCGAGAAGGGCTTCAAGGTCATGATGGAAGAGGGTCCGCTCTGCGGCTTCCCGCTGCTCGACTTCAAACTCACTCTGAACGATGGCGCTTTCCACGCGGTCGATTCATCGCAGATGGCGTTCGAGACCGCCGCGAGGGCTGCGTTCCGACAGAGCATGCCCAAGGCCGGTCCGCAGCTCCTCGAGCCGATCATGAAGGTCGACGTCTTCGTGCCGGACGCCAACGTCGGCGACGTCATCGGTGACCTCAACCGTCGCCGCGGCATGGTGAACTCTCAGGAAAAGGGTCACACCAACGTCCGCATCAAGGCCGACGTTCCCCTAAGCGAGATGTTCGGCTACATCGGTGACCTTCGTTCTGCCACGTCGGGCCGCGGCCAGTTTTCGATGGAGTTCAGCAACTACGCTCCGGTCCCCCGGAATATTCTCGAGAAGGTTCAGGCAGAGGTCGCCGAGCGCAAGGCCGCGAAGAAAAAGTAGACGATCGCCCCGTGGCCTGCCGCGCGTAGCTCGATGCCGCCGACACGCAGAGTTGGACGGAGCTTCAGACGTTCCTTCAGGGGCTGTTCAACTAGGCCGCGTTCAATCGAGCTCGCGCTTCAGGACTTTGCCCGTCGCGTTGCGAGGTAGCGCATCGATGAACACTACCTCGCGCGGGACTTTGAAGCTTGCGAGACCTTGCTTCACGTAGGCTTTCACCGCGCCTTCGTCGAGCTTGGCGCCGGGCTTGAGAACGACGAAGGCCTTGAGCCTCTGGCCCCATTCCGGATCGCTGACGCCGATGACGGCCGCTTCTTCCACCTCGTCGTGACCGGCGATCAGGTCTTCGACCTCGCGCGGGAATAGGTTTTCGCCGCCGGAGATGATCATGTCGTCGTCGCGCCCGTCGACGAAGAGCCGCCCGTTCTCGTCGAAGTGTCCGACGTCACCGCTGCTGACCATCGAGCCCAGCCGTTCTTTGTCGTCGCCACTGGTATAGCCTTCAAACGAAATGCCATTGGCGACGAAGATGCGACCGGTCTGACCGCTGGGCAGAGGCTCACCCTGGGGGTCGAGGATCTTCACGACCGTTCCGAGCGGTGGCTTGCCCGCGGTTCCCGGGGCGGCTCGCATGTCCTGCGGAGACGCGACCGAGGCCATCGCGACCTCGGTCGATCCGTAGAAGTTGTAGAGGTTGTCCCCGAATGTGTCCATCCACTCGGTTGCCAGGTGACCTGGTAGGGCCGAGCCGCTTGCGGCGGTGACGCGCAGCGAGCTCAGGTCGTACTTTCGTTTCACCTCCTCAGGCAGGGCCAGCATGCGTTGCATCATGATCGGAACTACCGCGAAGGAAGTGCATCGATGCTCCTCTAGCGCGCGCAAGGTCGCCTCGGGATCGAAGCGCCGGGTCATGACGTAGGTCGTGCCCAGGACCATTCCTAGCTGAAACTGCCCGAGGCCCCAGGAGTGAAAGAGCGGAGCCGCGATCATGGTCCGCTCGCCGCTCCGTAGCGGAAGCGCGGATAGCATCGAGGCAATTGGCATCATGCCCTTGGGGGAGCCGCGCTTGGCGCCCTTGGGCGTTCCGGTCGTTCCCGAGGTGAGCATCGTGAAGCGCGACTCGATGCTGGGCGGCTCGACGTTGTGGTCTGCGTGGCTCGAGATCAGATCTTCGGTGCTCGGATCGCCGCCCGATCCGTAGACGACGAATCGTGGCATCCCCTCGAGCCCCTCGAGGAGATTGTTGAACTCCTCATCGTAGAGCAAAGCGCTGATCTTCTCGCGTTTCCCGACCTCGGTGAGCTGCGGGGCGGCGAACATCGTGTTCAGCAAGACCATGTTCGCACCAACCTTGGCACAAGCGATGATCGTCTCGGCGAAGCCCCGGTGATTGCGGCACATGAGCCCAAGCACATCACCGGCCGACACGCCGGCTTCCCGGAGCCCGCGCGCTAGGGCGTTGGAGCGGCGGTTGAGCTCGTCGAAGGTGACCGAGCCATCGTCGTCAATGACGGCCACGGTATCGGGCTGCCGAATCGCGAGCGCGATGAAGCCCATGGCCGGCGAGCGTCCCCAGCCCTTCGCGGCTCTCACGATGCGTATCGTTTTGTCGGGTCGAATCGGCTTGAGCACGCCGGCGCGATAGAGCACCCGAGCGACTTCTAGCTTCTCAGCGAAATTTGCCACGCCGCGGAGACTAGCGCCTGAGAGTCGCGATGTCAGGGGGCGCTGGCGCGATCGTGCTCGTGGGCCTACTTGTATGGCAGACATGCAAGAGACTCAGACATCCGTGAACGAGAAGCTGGAGATCCCGAAAATGGACTCGTCGCGAGGCCGGATGATCGCTCTAGTCGCAGGCCTCGTCGTCCTCGTCGCCGCGATTGCCGTCTACGTCCTGACGCGTGGTCCAGAGGCGAGCCCCTATCGGGCCGCGGATGTCAGCAAGGCCTCGATCGTGAAAGAGATCCGGGTGACCGCGAGTGTAACTCTCACCGACCAGGTCGAGGTTCCCGCCCCCATCGAAGGGCAGCTCGTCGAGGTGGCCGTTCAACCGGGGGAGCAGGTGGAGCAGGGGCAGCTCCTGGCGCGCCTCGACAAGGTTTCCGCCGAGGTTGCCTATCTGGTCGCCCGGGCGGAGTCGCAGGTTGCGCGCGCCAGCGTTTCGGAGGCCGAGGCCTCGGTGCAGCGCGCAAGCCGAACACTCGAACGCACGAAGCGTCTCGCCGATAAGGGCTTGGCTAGCGCGAGCGCCATTGAAGCAGCGCGCTCCGAAACGGCGCAAGCGCGCGCATCCCTTCAAGGCGCAAGGGCCGAGCGTTCGGCCGCCCTAGAGCGCGCTTCTCTGCGGGGGCGCGAACGAGACCAGACCGAGATCGTCGCTCCGCGTGCCGGTCTCGTCCTCGAAGTGCCGCCGCACACAGGGATGGTCGTGGGGCCTCGGACTCGTCTGTTCCGCATCGGCGCTCCGCTCGACGAGATGAACATCGAAGCGCCGATCGGCGAAGCGGACATCGGCGAGATGCGACTCGGATTGAGCGCCGAGTTCGAGGTGCCGACCTATCCGGGACGTGTCTTCGAGGCCAGCGTGAAGCACATCAGCCCCGACCCGCAGACCAAGCATGGCGCGATTTTCTATATGGTGAAGCTCGCGGCCAACAATGCCGACCACGCCCTCTTACCGGGAATGACCGCGCAGCTCCGAATCAAGGTCGCCCAAGTGGATCAAGTGCTCGCGGTGCGCGAGGCGACGCTTCGATTCACGCCCGAGGGCGCCCCGCCGGCGCCTGCACGCAGCCGGGTCTGGCGGATCCGTGGCACGGAGCTGGAGGAGATTCCGGTCGAGGCCGGGCTATCCGATGGCGCGCTCACTGAAGTCCGGCCTGCGGATACCGGTGGCCTGCAGATCGGCGACCAGATCGCGATCGGGTTGAGCTTGGACGGTGAGAGCGGCACCGCCGCTCCCTCCCTGTCGCTTCGAGGACATCGATGAGCGGCCTGTCGATCGTCGAGGCCGAGGGAATTCGCAAGGTGTTCCCCAACATGACGGCGCCCGTGCTCGACGGGGTGAGCCTGACGGTCGATTCGGGAGACATCGTCGCGCTCATGGGACCATCGGGCTCTGGGAAGTCGACCCTCATGAACATCCTGGGCTGCCTCGATGGGCCTAGTGAGGGCTCCTATTCGCTGGGCGGCAAGGACGTGTCCACCTTGAGCTCCCGGGAACGGGCCTGGGTGCGGCTTCACTACATCGGCTTCATCTTTCAGTCGTTTCATCTGATTTCGGATCACACGGTTCTCGAGAACGTGACCTTGCCTCTTTATTACGCTGGGGTGGATCGGGCCGAGCGCGAGGCGCGTGCCGTCGAGCTCATCGAGCGGGTTGGCTTAGGCCACCGATTGAATCACAGGCCCTCGCAGCTTTCGGGTGGAGAGAAGCAACGCGTGGCCATCGCGCGTGCGGTGTCGGGCCAGCCTCGCCTCCTTCTCGCCGATGAGCCGACCGGCGCTCTCGACACGAAAACCGGCAACGAAGTAATGGAGCTTCTTCTGGAGATTCACGAGACGCGCGCGCTGACCTTGATCATCGTTACGCACGACCCCGAAATCGCCGAGTACTGTCACCGTCAGATCTATCTACGCGACGGAAAGATCGTCTCCCAGGGGGGCAGGCATGCCGCGCACGCGTAGCGAGGTCGTCGGGCGTGCAGTCCGAACCGCCATTCGCAATCCGGGCCGGACCGTGCTCACGATGCTGGGGCTAGCGATCGGAGTGGGCGCGTTTCTGGCCATGGTGAGCTTCGGCACCGGAGCGCGCAGCTCGGTGATGGAGCAATTCGAAATTCTGGGGACACGTGTCGTGTACATCTGGACGAACATGGGCCGGCGAGATTTCGGAGGAACCGCGAGGCCGCTGACCGATGCGGACGTCGAAGCGCTGCTGCGCGACGGGATGACCATCGAGCGAGTCGTCCCTCGCATCACCGAGGTGGAGAACGTCAAGTCCGCTCATCGGAGCTTCCCGACGAAAGTGACCGGCACCATGCCGGACTTCGTTCACATTCGCGAATGGCCCATGTTGATGGGGGGCATGTTCGACGAGACCGACGTTCGGCAACGCGCCAAGGTCGCCGTCATCGGGACGACCGTTGCCCGCGAGCTGTTCGGGCACCGCGACCCGGTGGGTCAAACGATCACCATCGGCGCGAACCTTCCATGCCGAATCATCGGAGTGCTGGTCTCGAAAGGCGAGCAGACGACCGGCGAGGATATGGACGAGATCGTCCTGATTCCGGCGACGACGTACGAAGCATTTCTCGGCATGCCCATCGGCTACCACGAGCTCATGGTTCAGGTTCGGGACCTGGGCCTCCTCGAGACGGCGATGCTGGAGGCCGTGCCGATCATGCGCCGCTCGCACCGGCTGGCCGAGATCGAGCAGGACGACTTCCGGATGGCGAGCCCGGCTCAGGCCGCCCAGCTTGCCCGCTTCGTATCCACGATCTTGACCGGGCTGCTCGTGGGCATCGCGGCCGTGTCACTGCTCGTCGGTGGAATTGGCGTGATGAACATCCAGTTGGTTTCGGTCGCAGAACGTACCCAGGAAATCGGCATCCGCTCGGCGATCGGCGCTTCGCCGAGACAGATCCTGATGCAGTTCCTGGCTGAAGCCGTGGTCTTGTCATTTACGGGCTCGCTGGCCGGCGTGGGGCTCGGTTGGATCGCGTCGACCATGGTCGCTCGAGCGATGGCCTGGTCGGGCAATCTTTCGCTGTTGACGATGGCGGGAGCAGCTCTTTTCGGAACCAGTGTCGGCGTGGCCTTTGGGTATCTCCCGGCCCGGCGCGCAGCGCAGCTCGAGCCGATCGAAGCGCTGCGCCATGAATGAGGTGGAACATGAACGTGGTCTGCAATTGGAAGGGCCGAGGAGCGACCGTGCTGGTCGTGCTCGCCGCGATGCTTGCTCCAAGGGGCGCGTCGGCTGAACTTGTCACCTTGCAGGAGCTGGAAACGCTCTCGCTCGAGAACCAAGCCAACTGGGAGGCAGCTCGAGCGAGCACCGCGCAGGCAGGTGCGGAGCTCGACGCGGCGCGCGCCGGAAAGATGCCGACGTTTTGGATGAACCTCTCGGGGGTGGTGGCTCCGGGTTCCGACATCGAACGCATCCGAACCGTCGACGGACGCGAGGTCAACGTTCGGGCATCGCCGACCGTCTCGGAGAGCACAGCGTTTCGGCCGAACTTCCGTTACGAGGCGACCATCGACGTGCGCGCGCCGCTGTACGATGGGCAGACCAGGGCTGCGATCAAGGCCGCCGAAGCATATCGGGCCGCGGCAGAGGCGAGCTCCGGGGCGTCTCGGCAAACGGTGCTCCGCATGGTGCGCGCCGCCTATCTCGACTGGATGGCAACCGAGCTGACCCACGAGCTGGCGCTGGACTCAGCGCAGGGGGCAAGGGCCCAGCGGGTACGCATCGAGCAGAGCGTCGCCGACGGCGATCGTGCGCGGTCCGAGCTGGACAGCGCGCGTTACGAAGAGCTCCAGGCCGAGCTGGTTGCTGCCGAAGCGCGAGCGAGAGCCGTTGCCGCCAAGCGACTCTTGGAATCAGCGGTGGGTAGCGAGCTCTCCCCGGACGCAGAGCCAGACACCTCGATTCTGAGAATGGAGTCGAAGGTGGCCGATGCGGATGGAGCTTGGGAAGTCGATGCGCTCGAACGGCAGCGCGATGCCGCCCATCAAGAAGCTCGAATGCACCGCAAGGGGCGGGTACCGGTGCTCGCGATCGTCGGCCAGACCGGCTTGGCTGGTGTCAACGAGCAGGTGTTCCCGATGTATCGCCTGGGGCTCAATCTGGCAGTTCCACTCTGGGACGGGGGCAGGGCGGTCGCCCTGGCGCGCGCTTCGGAGGCACAGGCCAGCGAGCTCGACGCGCGTGCCCGTGAAGCCCAAGGAGCTCGCGACAACGCTCGGCAACAGGCAGTTCTCGATTGGGAGCAGGCCGAGGACCAGCTCTCTTTGGCCAATGGCCTGGTTGCGGTTTCGCAGACCCGTGTGGAGCAGGCGCAGACCAGCTATGAGCTTGGTGCTGGCGGCGTCGAGGCTGTCGCCGATGCGCGGGTGGCGCTCCGGGATGCGCAGTCCCGGCGTGTTCAGATCCAAGTAGCCCGGACCGATGCCATCCTTCGCCTGAGCCGCCAAGACTGAGCTAGAAACGGAAGACGTATTCGACCCAGAGCCAGTGCTCCGGGTTGGGTACGCGCACGCGCGTCGCCTCTCGCTGGTCGAGAAACGCACGAATGTCGTAGCGAATCCGCAAGACGTCTTGATCGCGTAAGTCGAGGGAAAGCTCGAGATAGGACCACAGCGACTGGGGTAGGCGATGGTTGTCCCAGACGTCGTCGAAATCGTAACGCAGCCGAAATCGGAAGCGCAGCCAGTCGATGGGCCGGGTCGTGACATTGAGGATCGCTGCGAGGTCCTGCCGAAGCCGACGGCCGCCTAGCTTTCCTCCCCAGCGGTACCGAAGCTGCCCCGACAAGCGGATTTGTCGGACCGGGTCATAGACGAGCTGTGTCGCCACGAGGAATTGCTGCCCGGCTCCGTTTTGGTACCGGCCCCAGGCTGCCCAGGCCCATGAGGGAGCGATTCGCCAGTCGGTGCGCGCGAAGAGAAGCGTGTGGAGCGAACCAGAGGATAGCTGCCGCCAGGCATCGAGGAGCGCACGGAGCCCGACGCGAGGCCGGAGCTGCGCCGTTGCGCCGAGTCGAACCCCGGCTTCGTCTCGCGCCCGCAATCCGTCCAGCTCGTCCGGCGCCGAGACGGGGCGCGCGTACGGGTTGGCGTACTGCGGGCCGTAGTAGCGCAGCGAAACGTCGATCTCGCTCTTGGGCAGCGTGGTTACGCTTCGAGCGATCGCCGCGTACCCGCCTCCACCGGCTGGCTGCGCGTCGAAGCTGCGAGCAAGCTCCGCGAAGAAGTCCTGCTGGCCGAAGCCGAACGCGGCGTCCAGCCCGAGTGCTCCGAAGGGCCCGCCGAACGGTTTGCGCGAGAATTCCTGGAAACCGAGCTCGGCGCCTTCGACGAGCCATCTTGGGATCGAGGCGAATCCGGTGACGCCAAGATGGGCCCGTTCGCTCCAGAAGTAGCTCGCGTTCGCGCCTGCCAGCCCCTCGGCATACATCGCGGGCAAGGTCGCAAACCTGGCTGTGCTCGAACGCGCGGTTCGGTCGCCAGTCCGGATGTAAACCGCTGGCGCCCCGCATGCCGGATCTTCGTCCCGTCGCGGATCGTCACAGGCCGCCGAGTCGACGAGCTCGATCTGCGGGATGCGATGCACCTGATAGGAGCCCCATGCGTGGGCTTGAAGCCATCCCTTCCCCACAGGAAGCTCTTTCAAGCCAATCGCCACACCGGCGAGCCGATTCGTCCAGCGGTAGTCGGGTGTGACTCGAGCTTGGGGGCCGGGCGTGCAGGGCGACTGCGGAAGCTCTCCGGGCCCGCGCCTGCAGCGGAGCGCGAGCTCGCTGCCTCGTCGAAGCTCGTAGTCGCCGAACGAGCCGTTCGGCGTCACCTGGTCGGTGACATCGAACGTCAGGCGTTGC
>Ga0316197_10002779_pt1 | contig 12487 bp, 12 predicted proteins | sample OudBiesiAoxic_MG_FD_204939 | JGI IMG/M metagenome (GOLD analysis project Ga0316197, IMG submission 204939) | Coastal sediment microbial communities from Oude Bieten Haven, Netherlands - site A oxic | ecosystem: Environmental > Aquatic > Marine > Coastal > Sediment | place: Netherlands...
GATGATGTACTGTAATAAAACTTGAAAATGATTTGTTAAACATTAGACTTTCCTCCTGTATGATTTTTTACTATAATACACCTAAAAAAAAGATATGTCAATAATTTTTTTATTAAATAAATTATTAACGTATAAAAATTCTTCTTGGTAACTATATTAAAAATCATAAAATTTGTTTAATATTATTGTAGACTTTGCATTGTAAAACAATAATTTTTTAACTCTTAGAAACAAAATGAAATACCTTATAAAAATATATGGGGATAGGTTTATCCTGATAAAGGATAGGTTCGAAAACCCATTGTTTTAAGGCTTTTTCAACTTCAGATTCAAAATCATATTTAGAATTTGTATAGAATTTAATATCTTCGATCCTGCCTTTTTTATCTACTAAAAATTTAACTTTGACTAAAGTTTCTTTTTTATATCCCATCTTGAGAGCAAGATCTGGATATGCAGGAGGGATTTCTTTTTGAATAACAACATGGATCCCAGAAACTTTTTGGTTTTTGAGAGCATATTGGCCATTTTGAATCTTTACTAAATTTTTATCATTTTCCTGATCTCCTAAAATAGCATCATTTGAAGGGGTATTTTGAACTACTTCTACTTCATTGTTGTTTTTTTCGATATTCTTAACTTCTTCATTTTGATCTTGTTCTATTGATTTTACTATTTTTTCAGGTTTAGTTTTTTTAGATTGAACTATTTTTGGTTCTGTCTTTATATTTTTATTACTTTTTTTAACTGTTTGCTTTTTAAGTTTGATTTTCTTATTTGTCTCTTTTATTTTTGAATCTCTACTCTTTTCTTTTTTTGTAGTCATCTTGGTCAAGGTTTTGGTGGCATTTCCTGGGGTAGACATGGTTAAATTAATACTGATATTAGGAGAATTTTTACCTTTTTTTAGATTGTCATCAGAAAAATTTGAAAAGACAATAAAAACTATCATATGGAGTACAAGTGATAGGATAAAAAATCTAGATTTCATTGGAACTTTCTCCTAATATTTCATATATTTTTTCTATATCTAATGAGTTACGTAAAGTCTTTTCCCATTTATCGTACTCATTTATTTTAAATTTTTCAAAATCAAAATAATCATCTATAGGCTCTAATCCCTTAGATATTCTAATGTTATTTATAAAAGTTCGGGTAAAAATCGAATTATCAAAAACTCCGTGGATATAGGTAGCAAAGACATTATCTTTTAGTACTCCTAAATTTGGTTTATTTTCAAAGATAGAACTTTCTTTTGAGTCAGTAACTCCTTGATGGATCTCATATCCAGAAACACTACAACCCATACAATCCTTTAAAAGTCCTGTACTATGAGTTATTTTTTCAGTAGTTTGGAATGTTTGTTTTTCTTTTTCCATGGTAGTGGTAACATCTAAAAGTCCTAATCCTTTTATTACTTTATCTTTTGATTCAATCATATATGGGTCTAAAATTTCCTGACCTAAAATTTGGTAACCACCACAGATTCCAACAATGATTTTACCTTTTTTACTCTGTTCAATGATAGTTTTGTCTATTCCTAATTCTTTTAATTTAATAAGATCCTGGATAGTGTTTTTACTCCCAGGGATAATGATAATGTCAGCTTCACAAATCTCAGATTTTGAAAGGGTAAACTTAAGACTCAAATCTTTGTAGTATGAGAGAGCATCAAAATCTGTATAGTTTGACATCTTATCTAATCTAATTACTGCAATATTTAGGTCGCTTTTTTCTTGTGTTTTACCAAATTTCTGTGTGAGAACATCTTCTTCCTCAATATTTAGAGGTACCCAAGGGATAACTCCTAAAACAGGTATATCTATCCCTTCTTTTAGAAGACGATTCGTTAGGTCTTCTATTCCAGGGGTCAATAGATCAATATCACCTCTAAATTTATTGATGATAATTCCCTTTATTCTTTTTCTATCTTTTTCATCTAGCATAAGGATAGTACCATAGAGGGAAGCGAAAACTCCACCTCTTTCGATATCTCCCACAAGGATAACAGGAGAATCGATTAATTCTGCCATTCCCATATTGACAAGATCAACATCTCTAAGGTTCATTTCAGCAGGGGAACCTCCTCCCTCTAAGACACCTATGTCAAAATTGTTTTCAATAATTTTGTAGTTTTTTAAAGCAATGGATTTGAAAAAATCAGTGTTTTTAAAATATTCTTTAGCATCCATATTTTTGTAAGGAACTCCCTCAATGATGATTTGAGAATCGTTATCGGAGTTTGGTTTCATTAGGATAGGATTCATGTATGCACGAGGAGGAGTATTACAAGCTTCTGCTTGTACAACCTGAGCTCGGCCCATTTCTAATCCATCTTCATCGATATATGAATTGAGAGCCATATTTTGAGATTTATAGGGTGCTACTTTATTTCCATCTTTATAAAAAATTCTAGCTAAACCAGCTACTATAACACTTTTTCCTGTAGAAGAACCAGTTCCTTGAATCATAATTTTTTTGTGTTTCATAATTTTATTCTCCTTTTCGCCTATGCGAAAGTATAGGGGATAACTCCTAAATCATCCCTTGGTTAATTTAAATTTTCAATATATACATTTTAATTTATTAGTAATTTCAGGATGAAATATCTTGGTCATTTCATAGATACCCAGTGTAAGAGCACGGGGACCAGGGAGGTTAAAGATAGTGTCATCCTTTATAACGTAATAATTTTTATTTTTAATTGCAGTTAAAAAATGATAATTTTCTTCAAGTAACATATTATCGATACTTCTTTGACTTCCAAAAATAATATTTGGATTATTTAGGATTAACTCCTCCAAAGAATATCTCCAACCACTTTTTTCTTTGGCTATATTTGTTCCACCTGCTAATTCTATTAGAGAGTTGATAAAAGTATCTCCTCCTGGGGTGATATCGGTTTTACCACTACCTAAAACATAGTAAACTTTTGGGATTTTTTCATCTTTTAAGATATATTGGGTGTAGCTGATCTTGTCTTTTAAAGAAGCATTTAAGCCACGAGCTTCTAAATGTCTGCCTAATAGAATCCCTAAATCTATGATACTTCTATGAATTTCTGGTATATTTGTAGGAGTTTGATATTTAATTACTTCGATATTTAAGGAATTTAGAGTGCTCATTAATTTTTCTCTAAAATGAGTCTCTGCAATAACCATATCTGGATTTTTATCTAGTATTATCTCTAAATTTGGTTCAAACATAGTTCCTACAATATCGATATTTTTAACTTCTTTTGGATATGTAGCAAATGAAGTCCTTCCAACTAAGGTATCTTCTCCTCCTAAAGCAAATATCTTTTCTGTGATGCCAGGAGAAAGGGAGATAACTTTTTTAGGTGAGGTATCTATTTTTTTAGGTTCAATTGATCTAATGATTTTATTATTTTCAAGATGAAATCCATTTAATTCTAAAATAAGTTTTAATGGTAAATAATCTTTTTCTTGAAATGTAAACGGCTCGGAAAGATATTTATATTCTTTGTGTGGTGTGATGATTTTATCTCCTTTAAGATAATATTTTCCAATATCAGTATTCAAAATAAATGTATCATTTGATTTAGTTAGATCTATTCCTAGTTTATGAAATGAATTTATATTGAGAAACATAGTACCGTTTCTACTCTGAGTATCTAATTCACCGATATTTAGGTAGTTCATAGAATAAGAACTCATAAATAAGAGGAAATAGATAATTAATTTTGGCATAGGCTTAACTCCTTATTATATTTTTTAGAATAAAAAAAGCACCTTTTGAGGCGCTAAAAAACTTTTTATATAGCAAAAGTCATTCCCTTGTCCTCGCAAGAAAAATAAAAACACATTAGGCAGGTCTCCTGACTCAAGTTTTAACTTACTCCTACTCCTTCCCAGAAAAATCTAGTGGATTATGTAGTTTCATAACTTTTACAGTGGCGGGACCGTATGGGTATCTAACCCATTTCCCTTTTAATCAAAATGAACCTATAGTGGATATAATTTTCTATATTTTAACATTTTTTAATAGAAATCACCACTGAAAAGCATTAAATTTTCAAAGATGAAAAAAATAAAGTATAATTAAATTAGAATGTTTAAAAAGGGATAGAAAAAATAAATTTTAATAAATAATTGATTGAATAAAAAAGGAAGGTTTTTATGAAGGATGGGTTTAAAAGTGTACTAAAAATTGTAATATTATATATGATGTTTGGATTTTTTTGGATATTTTTATCTACTGAGATTATTCATTTTATAGCGAGGGATCCAGATACGTATATTATTATAGAAAAGTATAAAAGTTATTTTTATATTATTTTAACGTCGTTTTTATTATTTAAAATGATTCAAAAAAGTTATTCTAAGATAGAAAGAACAAACAAAAAATTCCAGCAAGATATTGTCCAGTCATTTATAACTGCCTTGGAATTTCATGATAAGTATACAAAAGGACATTCTGAAGCCGTAGCTTCTTATAGCATTAAAATAGGTGGAAAATTAGGCTTAAAGGGTAAAGAATTAGACAATCTATATTGGGCTGCAAGAATGCATGATATAGGTAAAATTATTGTTCCTATTGAAATATTAAATAAGGAAGAAAAACTAACTGATATTGAATATAAACTGATTAAAGATCATTCTAAAATAGGATATGAAATAGTTTCTAAAAATGATAGTTTGAAGAAAGTTTCGAAATCTATTCTATATCACCATGAACGTTGGGATGGAAGGGGTTATCCAGAGGGATTGAAGGGGAATAGAATTCCATTGCTATCCCAAATTATATGTGTAGCGGATTCCTGGCACGCTATGACATCTAAAAGATCTTATAAAAAAGAGTTGACCTGTGAGGAGGCTATTGATGAACTAATAAGAAATAAAGGTAAGCAGTTTTCTCCAAAGATTATAGATGCATTCATTGATCTATATAATTTAAGGGGAGATACATTTATGGGAGTGAAAATCTATTAATTTTTTTTATTCTAAATCACAAAAACAAATATCTATAATCTCTATTAATTGCTTTTACTATTATCTCTATAATTATGATATAATACTAGTTGTTAAAAAATAGAATAAGGAGATGGTGATGTTAAAAAAAAATGGGTTAGGTCTTGGTTTAACTACAATTTTACTTATTGTAGCTATATGGATCTCTAAAAAGTTTGGATGGAATGAAATAAATACGGCACTTATCTTAGGAATAGTCGTAGGGAATTTATTCTTAGGGGCAAAAGCATATAAGTTTTATCCTGGATTTAACTTTGCCAACAAAAAAATATTACCCATAGCAATTACATGTCTGGGAGTAAAAATAAATTATATAATTTTATTAGATTTAGGAATTAAAATTATAGGGTTTGTATTTTTAATAGTTTTGATGTTATTATTTACAGCTAAGTATGTGGCTAAATTTATGGGAGAAAAAGAAGAATTTGGACTAATATTGGGGTCTGGAGGAGTAGCATGTATAGCAGGATCTTCAGAGGTACTAGGACAGCCAGAGGAAGAATTTGCCATGGCTATTATTGTTATGAATATTTTGGGATTGACTGCTATGGTCATCATACCTAGTATAACTAGATTCTTAGGATTTGATGCTACCCAGTCTGCTCTCTATATAGGGGGAACTCTGAGTTCATTTATTCATATAATACCTGCAGCTTATAGTAGTGGAGCAGATTCTTTGGGATTAGCACTCCTAATAAAAACAGGGAAATTATTATTTTTCCCATTGATTTTAATTTATATTGTAGGGATAAAGCAGAAAAAAAACGTAGATGGAAAAAAAATAGAATCGAAAAAAATAAAATTACCATTTTTTGTCAAAGGATTTATGGTTGTAGGAGCTTTCTTTACTCTTTTAGAATATGGGGTAGAAAAAATAGATCTACAGTGGTATATAGAAGGAGTTAAACATTTAAAGCTTATATTTAGTTATACATTCAAACATTTATTGATGTTTGCACTTATTGGAATAGGTGGAAAGATAAATATAAAAACTTTGTTAATCAATGGAAAAAGGCTGATAGGATATTCATTAGTACTTATGGTGGTACAATTAATATTAGGGGCAGGATTGGTAAAAATGTTTTATTAAGTAAAATTGAGAAAAAATTATTATATGTAAAATTATAAACATAGTAGAAGGAGAAATGAAATATGAGAGAAATAAAAGAAATATTAGATTTAAAAGCTGAGATTGAAGATAGAGGAACAAGGTTAGATGCCTTTTTAAGTGAACAAATAGAAGGATTCACAAAGTCATATACACAAAAACTTATAGAAGATGAATTAGTAGAGATCGTAGGTAAGAAGAAAACGCGTCCTGGTAATAAATTAAAGGGGAATGAAGAGATAAAAGTAACTATATTAGAAGATGAAATTCTAGATGTAGTTGCAGAAGATATTCCATTAGATATAGTTTATGAAGATGAGCATATTGTAATAATAAATAAAAGACCAGATATGGTAGTTCATCCAGCAGCAGGGCATCATAGTGGGACATTAGTAAATGCAATAATGTATCATGTAAAGGATCTGTCTACTATAAGTGGAGTAGTTAGACCAGGGATAGTTCATAGATTAGACAAAAATACTAGTGGACTCATTATTGTAGCAAAAACTAATGAAGCGCATCTTAAATTAACAGAGATGTTTAAAGATAAAACTATAAAGAAAACATATCTTGCTATATGTAAGGGAAATTTTAAAACCAAAGAAGGAAGGTTAGAAAACTTAATAGGTAGAGACAGTAAAGATAGAAAGAAAATGACTGTTGTTAGAGATAAAGGTAAAACAGCTGTAACAAATTATAAAGTAATAAATGAAGTTGAATACTTTAGTTTATTAGAGGTGGATTTAGAAACTGGAAGAACTCATCAAATAAGAGTGCATATGAAATATTTAAATCACTCAATATTAGGAGATGACGTATACGGAAAAGCTTCTAAAAAAGCAGACAGACAGATGTTGCATGCGTATAAATTAAAATTTGATCATCCTGTTACAGGAGAAAAAATGGAAATCGTAGGGGATTTACCTGAAGATTTTAAAAAGGTAATGGGAGATTTAGGGTTAGAATTTAACGGGTAGATTAATTTAAATTAATAGAAAAAATATAAGAAAAAGATTGCTTTAGCAGTCTTTTTCTTATATTTTAAATGTGATAAAACTAATAAAATAAAGGAGAATACATAATGAAAGAAAATGAAAATATCATGCTAAAATTTGATAAGGAATATGGAGATAATATAATAGGGATAGATGAAGCTGGACGTGGACCTCTTGCAGGGCCTGTAGTAGCGTCTGCTGTAAAGATAATAAACTATGTAGAAGAGTTTGATATGATAAATGATTCAAAAAAATTGACTGAGAAAAAAAGAGAATTTTTATTTGATATAATCTTAGCCAACTGTGAGGTAGGAGTGGGAATAGCCAATGAAAAAGAGATCGATAATATAAATATTTTAAATGCTACATTTCTTGCTATGAGAAGAGCAATAGAAGACTTAGAGGCAGAGGGAACAGAATTTGATCTTGCTTTAATTGATGGTAACCATAAAATTCGTGAGTATGATGCTCCTCAAGAGTTTGTTATTAAAGGTGATGGAAAGAGTCTAGCTATTGCAGCAGCGAGTATTATAGCCAAGGTAACAAGAGATAGAATTATGGTGAAATATGGGGAACTTTATCCTGAATATGGGTTTGCAAAGCATAAAGGGTATGGAACAAAACAACATCGTGAAGCACTTTTAACTTATGGGAAGATAGATTGTCATAGAAATAGTTTTTTGACTAAGATCTTAGCTCCTAAATTATTTTAGGGAATAAATAACTCAGAAAAAAGGTCACAAATTATACGAAGAATAGACGAGTATTAAATCTCTCTATTGTTTAAATAGAAAGATTTAAATAATCGATTTTAATAACTTTTGTGCACAGCGGTAAATTATTAAAATTTCGTGTAATTTGTGACAAAAAAAGATTTTGATTTATAGATCTGAGATAATCTGTGAAAAAGAAAAAATTAATAATCATAGGATATATAAATCTTTAAAAAGTATTAAAAATTTTTAAGGATTTTTTATTTTTAAAATAAAAAAATATGTAGTAATATTATAATACAAATAATTCTAAGTCGGGGGGCAGGAACTATGGTTATGATAATCTTACAGAGTATGGCAATAACGGCTTTAATATATGTGTGCTTTATGTGTATGTGTGCATTGAATGACAAAAAAGCACAGATGGAAAGGGAAGAAAGAGATGAATAATAGATCTATTGGGACAAAATATGAGGGAATAGCTATGGATTATCTATCTAAAAAAGGGTACTTTGAATTGGGAAGGAATTATTATTCTAGATATGGTGAACTAGACCTCATATGCAGAGATGACAAAAAAGGCGAGATAGTTTTTGTAGAGGTGAAATATAGAAAAAGTATAGAATATGGAAATGGACTGGAGTCTATTACCAGATCCAAACAGAGAAAATTAATTAAGACAGCTACAATTTATTTGAAGGATAAAAAAATAAAGGATATTCCATATAGATTTGATATAATATCTATATTAGGAGATGAAATAGAGCATATTGAGAATGCGATTTGGGGTGATTGTTTATGAATTTTAGATGTTTAAAGTGTGAAGGGGAAGATTATGTAGTGAAAACTACATTTATGGCAGAAAAAACACCAGGGTTGAGATTGGAATTAGGGACATATTATCTAAAAATATGTTCAAATTGCGGGTACACAGAGATGTATTCAGCCAAGATATTGGATAAAGATGAAGAGCCTAAAACACAGCATTAGAAAGTTATTTTTTAAGAACAACTGTATTCTTTGTTCTGAGAAAGCCAATGACAACCTTCATTATATGTGTTATAATTGCCTTAAAAGCCTAAGGGATAATGGGAAGTTAAAGAGATTTAATGACATTTATTACCTTTGGGATTATGATAAGAAATTAAAGAAAATAATAGAGGAATATAAGTTTAAAAATAAACTCTATATAGGTGAATTACTTTTTGACTTAATAGGTGAAGAACTAGATAAGTTGATGAAGAAAGAAAACATAGATGGGATAATACCGATACCCGTAAGTCATAGAAGGCTTATGGAAAGAGGATTTAATCAGGTAGAGGAACTTCTAAAATTTGGGGAATATCCCTATATAAAAAGCAGCAGGATCAAAGAAACTAAGCATATGTACGAACTCTTAAACTCAGAGGCTAGAAGAACAAATATAAAATCAGCCTTTAAAATAGAGAGATTAAAAGGGTTAAAAAAAGTTTTAATAATAGATGATATAATAACGACAGGTTCAACTATGAAGGAATTTATAACTGAGATTAAAAATAATAATAATACTATACAGATAGTGGTATTTACCTTGGCTTTATCTAAAACTGCTAAAAAAATAAATTTAAAAATGAGGTAAATAGATGAAAATTATATTAGATAATAGAGAGATAACGATGAACGATATAGACAATAAGAGCTTTTCGTGGGTATTAGAAGAAGTAACTGACCTTTTAGAAAGAGATGGAAGGATGTTATTTGACGTATATATTGACGGAAAAGGTATGGATTTTTATGATCATTTCAACAAGGAACAGATAGGGGTAGTAGAGTTTATCAGTAAATCTCCTAAGGTAATTATATTGGAATCTTTAGGAGGAATGAGTGATTTCATTTCAAAATACTTTGATGCCCTTATGGCAATATCTGCTAGTTTTAATAGTAATAGAATAACAGATGCTGTAGAGATTCTATTAGAAGTGGAAAATGGATTGGAATGGGTATACAATGTATTAGCTTCTATGAAGGAAAATACAGCCATTGATTTTAGATATCCTGAATTTGATATGATGTTTTTGGAGTATAGAACTACCTTGAAAAAGGTACATGAATGTATAGAAAATGCAGATTATATAGGAGGCTTAACCATTTTAGAAGTAGAGATGAGCGGTGAGTTGATATTTGTACAGGAAAATCTGGACACCTATATGAAAGATATTATAAATGAGGAAATAGATGAATATAAATATAATTAAAAGAGTGGGAAACCACTCTTAATTTATGTACATAATAAAGGAGTAAAAATTATGAAAAAATGGTTGGTTATCATGGGGATGACTCTGTTTATGGGATGTTCAAACAATGAAATACTAAAGATAGAGGAGGATACTCCTATTCCTGTAGTTACAAAAAAAGGAGATAGTTATATATTTTTAGACGATCTAGAGCATAGATCTACAACTAAGTACATGGTCTATGACGAGAATAAAAAACAACTAAAAATATTAATTAGAGTGAGAAAAAATGATATTGAAAAGATAAACTTAATATTGGACGGAGAAAAAAAAGAAATGGAATCTCTTGGATCTCGTGGAGATTATGAATTTTTTTCAGTAGAGATTGAAAAAATGAGTAAGAATAATATAAATTATTATTTTGAGGTAATAGATGGAAAATTTAAATATTTTTATGGGGAGAAATCGTCATATTATTTAGATAATGTGACTGGATTTACCTATACCATAGAAGATAAACAAAGGAAAATTCCTGCTTGGGCGGAGGGAATGGTCTGGTATTCTATCTATGTGGATAGTTTTCGAGATGGAGACAAAAAAAATAGTCCTATCTATTCAGAATTTGGGCCTGGGTATTACTTTAGACCTAGTGGAAGGCTCAGTGATGGAACTTTAAGATCGGAATTAATCTCTCCGGAAAAGTGGCAAACAAATGGAACTCTTCAAGGGTTTGAAGTAACAGATTGGGGAGATGACTGGAATACTCCTCCATATTCAGAGATCGAAGCTAAGAATAGATATTTTTCCTATGCAGAAAAAAACACCAGAAGATACGGGGGAGACCTTCAGGGAATAATAGAAAAACTAGATTACCTCAAAGAATTAGGTGTTGAGGGTATAAAATTATCTCCGATATATTATTCAAATTCAAGCCATAAGTTAGATACTATAGATTATGGGCATATCTCTCCAGATTATGGAATAACAGATAAAAGTTCATACATAGAATTAGAAGGTGGTTTAGGACCTGATATTTGGACTAACTCAGATAAGTTATTTCAAAAATTAGTGGATGATGTTCATAAAAAAAATATGAGAGTGGTCTTGGATATTAATTTTTCATATGTGTCATCAGAATTTTTTGCATATAAGGATCTATTGGAAAATGGGGAGGATTCTAAATATAAAAATTGGTTTATCCTTAGAGAAAATAAGTTGTCGAAGGAACAACAAAATGGAAACCCAAAAATACTCTTAAACTTAGAAGATGAGTCATTACAAAATTATTTGATTGCATCAACAACAAAATGGGTAAAAGGATATAAAAATAAAGGAATAGATGGATATTATGTTAAAAATAACTTAACTAATAAGGCATTTTTAACCAAGTGGAAAAAAGCGCTTTTAGAAATTAACAGTGAATTTATTTTGGTAGGAGAATCTACTGGGGAAAATGAAAATAATTTGGGAGAAAATGGTTTTGATATCATAGGGTCTTATGAATTAGGAGCCTGGATGCAAGGATTATTTGGGAACAGTAATGGCAACAGTATTGAGACGGTAAAAGGTGGAATGAAGATTTATAGTATAAAAACTCCTAGATGGAATTTTATAGAATCCTATGATACTGACAGATTTTATTCTAGCCTAATAAATCCAAACAGAGAATTTGATAGATTAAATAGTTACGGTAGAGATGATTATATAAATATTAGACCTGACTTGGTGGATAAAGATGCTATAAAAAAATTAAAACTAGCCACTTTAATTCAATTAACTATAGATGGCAGTCCGATTATATATTATGGGAATGAGAAAGCAATGTGGGGTGCAGATTCTCCTGATAGTAGAAAACCAATGATCTGGGGCGATATGAAATTTGAAAACGAAACTGATAGTCTAAAAAAATATAGCAAAAATAGAGGAAAGATAGCAAAAATATTTAAAACAGATCTTATAAAAGATGAGATATCTTATGATGTAGTTATTGATAAAAATTTGGAAGATTGGTATAAACAAATTTCTGAATTTAGAAATTTTGACGAAGAGTTAATGAAAACTGGTGACTTAGAAATACTAGATCTGGACAGAGATCAATATTTAGAAGATGGAAGTGTAGAAAAAATACTAGAAACGGATGTACTGTCATATAAGAGGGAATACAAGGGTAGAAGTGCAATTGTAGTAATAAATAGATCTGATCTAAAAAAAACAGTGGAACTGCCAGTACAGGGAAAAAAAGGTTATACAGATTATTACTCTGGAAAAAGATATAATGTCTTGGGAGATAAAGTCAGGGTGGAATTAGAAGGTTATGATTATCTGATTTTATACAGAAGAGTGGATTTTGATTAATAACTTAATCATCTGTGATTAAAATGTGTACTATTTAATGTTTGAAATATGACATTTTATATGCTAGAATTTTAGAAGAAAAGTAAAATAATATCAGGGAGGCACAAAATGA
>Ga0316197_10002780_pt1 | contig 12487 bp, 10 predicted proteins | sample OudBiesiAoxic_MG_FD_204939 | JGI IMG/M metagenome (GOLD analysis project Ga0316197, IMG submission 204939) | Coastal sediment microbial communities from Oude Bieten Haven, Netherlands - site A oxic | ecosystem: Environmental > Aquatic > Marine > Coastal > Sediment | place: Netherlands...
TCCATCGCTCGATACTTCGATCTCGAGCCGATGACGGCCGGATAGCCGACGCTCGCGAGCCGTGCAGCGAGCCCGCTGCCTGCTGGTCCGGTACCGCCGAAGATGCCGATGCGCATGGCGACAGCGTTGCACACCGGTCCTCTCGATCCACAAGGCACTACGGTCGGGCGCCATGGGTCTGCTCGATGGCAAGAAGATCGTGATCACCGGTGTGCTGACGGATGCCTCGCTGGCATTTGGCGTCGCCCGCCTCGCGCGTGAGGAGGGCGCCGACATCGTGCTCACGGGCGCCGGACGCGCATTGAGCCTGACCAAGCGCACGGCTCGCAAGCTCGGCGACGACATCGAGGTGTTCGAACTCGACGTCACGGTCCCCGAACACGGTGTTGCGGTGCGCGAGGCGCTGGCCGAGAAGTGGGGTCACGTCGACGGTGTGCTCCATGCGATCGGCTTTGCCCCCGAGGCCTGTCTCGGGGACGACTTCCTCGCCGCGGAGTGGGACGACGTGGCGATCGCGATGCACATCTCGACGTACTCGCTCAAGGCGCTTGCCGATGCGTTCCTGCCGCTCATGAGCACCGGAGGGTCGTTCGTGGGGCTCGACTTCGACAACCGTCAGGCCTGGCCCGCGTACAACTGGATGGGTGTTGCGAAGTCGGCGCTGCAGAGCGTGTCGCGATACCTGGCCAAGGAGGTCGGACCGCGCGGGATCCGCTCGAACCTGGTCGCCGCAGGACCGATCAAGACGATGGCGGCCAGGTCGATCCCCGGGTTCGCCCAGTTCGAGGACGTGTGGGACGACCGCGCCCCGCTCGGTTGGGATGTCACCGACTCCGATCCCGTGGCCCGTGCGGTGGTCGCGCTGTTGTCGGACTGGTTTCCCGCCACCACCGGCGAGATCATCCACGTCGACGGCGGCTATCACGCCATCGGCGCGTGAACTCAACCCACCACCAAACCCCGAACGCGTGAACAAATGGTCCCGGGACGGGACCATTTGTTCACGCGTTCACTGGGTGTCGTGGACCGGCGACATGACGCCGTTCGGGCGAGCGGTACCCTCGACCGCGTGAACCGTCTGGCCGAGGAAACGTCTCCGTACCTTCGACAGCACCGGGACAATCCGGTCGACTGGTACCCGTGGGGCAGCGAGGCGTTCGACGCCGCCAGAGACCGCAACGTGCCGATCCTGCTGTCGGTCGGCTACTCGGCGTGCCACTGGTGTCACGTGATGGCCCACGAATGCTTCGAGGACGACGAGGTCGCCGCCAGGATGAACGCGCTGTTCGTCAACGTGAAGGTCGACCGCGAGGAACGCCCGGACGTCGACGCCGTGTACATGGATGCGGTGCAGGCGATGACCGGCCGGGGCGGCTGGCCGATGACGGTGTTCATGACCGCCGACGGGGAGCCGTTCTACGGCGGCACGTACTTCCCCAAGGACTCGTTCCTCAAGCTGATGGAGGCGATCGACGACGTTCACCGCAACCGTCCCGACGACCTGCGCCAGAACGTCACGGCCCTCGTCAACGCGATCGACGCCACCTCGCGCGTCGACCCCGCACCCGACATCCCCGGGGTCGACCAGCTCAACGCCGCGATCCAGAACCTCGCCCGTGGGTTCGACGCGGAGTGGGGCGGATTCGGCAAGGAGCCGAAGTTCCCGTCGACGTTCCACGTCGAGCTCATGCTGCGCGCCTACATGGCCACGGCCGGAGACGGCCCGAAACAGATCATCACCACCACGCTCGACGCCATGTGCTCCGGTGGGATGTACGACCACGTCGGCGGAGGGTTCGCCCGCTACTCCACCGACCGCGAGTGGCTCGTGCCCCACTTCGAGAAGATGCTGTACGACCAGGCGCTCCTGGTCGGCGCCTACCTCCACTCGCTGATCGTGATCGGGCAGCCCCAGTGGAAGCAGGTGATCGAGGAAACGATCGGCTATGTCCTGACCGATCTTCGTCATCCCGACGGCGGCTTCTTCTCGGCCGAGGACGCCGACTCGCTCGACGCCGAGGGACACAGCGTCGAGGGCGCATTCTCGACCTGGACACCCGACGAAGTGCGAGGCGCCCTCGCCGACACCGCCCCGGACATCGTCGAGGACCTCATCGAGTGGTTCGGCATCACCGACGACGGGAACTTCGAGGGCCGGTCGATCCCGAACCGGCTGCACGCCCGCGGCCAGCTCCTGCGGACCCCCGAGTTGGAGGCGGCCACCCGCGCCCTGCAGGAAGCCCGAGCGCGCCGGCCACGGCCGGGTCTCGACGACAAGGTGCTCACCGAATGGAACGCACTCTTCCTCTCCGCGCTCACCCGCGCTGCGGCCGTGTTCGGTCGGCGCGATTGGCTCGACGCAGCCATCGCCAACGGAGAGTTCCTGTTGCGCGAGCTCCGCGACGATCGCGGCCGCTGGTACCGCAGCTGGCAGGCCGACGGCACGCCACGCGCACGCCACGCGGCCCTGGCCGCCGACCATGCAGCCCTCGTCGACGCGTTCACCCGGTTGGCCGAAACCACCGGCGAAGCTCGGTGGATCGAGGCTGCGGTCAGCACCGCCGACACGATGCTCGAGTGGTTCTGGGATCCCGAGAACGGCGGCCTCTACACCACGGCCGAAGACGCCGAACAACTCATCGTTCGTCAGAAGGACGTCGCCGACAACGCCACGCCGTCGGCCAACTCGTCGGCGGCGATCGCCCTCTACCGACTCGGAGCGCTCACCGGCGAGCAGCGCTACGCCAACCAGGCCGACCGCATTCTCCAGCTGCTGGGCGGCCTGATCGAGAAGTCGGCGGCGATGTTGTCGAATGCACTGGTCGCCGTCGACCTCAGGCGTCGCGGCACCACCGAGGTCGTCATCGTCGGCGAGCGCCCTGATCTCGTACGACTCGCGCAGTCGATCTGGCGACCCGACACGGTGCTCGCCTGGGGTGAGCCGTACGACTCGCCGCTCTGGGACGATCGCTCGGAGGGCTTCGCCTACGTCTGCCGCGACTACGCCTGCCAGGCGCCCCAGGACACCGTGCAGGGTCTCGCCGAGGCCCTGACCGGACGCAAGGTCGAGATCCGAGAGGTCACCAGCGACCCCGGTGCATGATCTGTGGCGCTCGGCGACGAGGGCGTGCCGCGCTCCGGCCCGGCCCCGATGCTGCATCGTCGGCGATCGCCGGGTACCCGAGCGCGATGGCGCCCAACAGTTCGAGTCCGCTCGGGATGCCGAGCCGTTGACGCAGCTCTCGTTCGCCGTGGAACACGCCGAAGAACAACGCTCCCAGGCCGACGTCCTCCGCCGCGAGCAACAGCGTCATCGCCGCCATCGAGGTGTCGATCGTCCAGTACGGCACCGGCCACGCCGACGGCCCCGCGCCGAGACCGGTCCGCGCCTTGTCGGGCTCCGCGTAGCGGTCGACGTATGCCTTGGCGTCGGCCAGCGGCAACGCGATCACCGGGGCGCTGAGCAAGCGTTGCCAGCGGAACGAGTCACGACGGACCATCGGCAACGTGGCGTCCCAGAACTCGTCGGTCTGTTCGCCCTCGAGCACCACGAGGTGCCACCCCTGCGTCTTGCCCGCGCTCGGGGCTCGGGCCGCCAACTCGACCAGTTGCTCGATCAGACCGTCGTCGAGCGGACGGTCGTCGAACGACCGGGTCATCCTGCGATTGCGGACGACCTCGACGAACTCGGTCATCCGTCGTCCGGACCGCTCAGCGCTTGCCGAGTTTCAGCAGATCTTCGGCCATGGTCCAGCCGTACACCACCATCGCGCCGCCCTTGGCGACCGGCACCATCTCGAACATCGCCACGAGGTCGCCATTCAGCTTCTCGGGCTTCATGCTCTCGTGGTCGAGGAACCCATCCTGGGCGGCGCTCGAAGCGATGAACGTCTTGGCGTCGTACTTGGCGTCGATGCCGAATCGCTTGGCCAGGCGACGGCCCCATGCGCGTTCCTCACCGACCGCATTCGAACCGGGGGAAGGGGTCACGTCGCGCAGGTCCCTGAACGCATCGAGCCCGTCGGCATTGACGAACCGCGATCCGACCACGACGTCTTCGTCGGGGAACGCCATCAACGCGCGGTGGTATGCCTCGCCGATCAGACCGCGCAGCACCTGATCGCGCTTGGAGCTGCGGCGTACCGACATCAGCCCGATCAGCACGCACGGCGTTCCGCCGATGCGCTCCAACGTGGAGAACGTGAACCCGTGGAGCTTGTCGCCGAAGCGGGCCGTGGTGATCAGTACCCAGTCCTCTTTCGCCTTGGACAGCTGCCCGGCGCTGAATGCCTCCTCCATCGACGCGAGTTCGTCGAGGTCGGAATCGGTCAGTGCCGCAGCATCATTGGTCGAGACGTCGAGTGCCATTGGACCCTATTCTGCCAGACCCGACGGGGGCCATTTCAAATGCCGGAGCGTTGCGTGTTGCCGCGCCCGGGTCAGAGCAAGACGGCCTCGTGGCCGAAGGCCATCCGCAGCTCGCCCACCGACCGGTCGAGGTCGACCCGGAACTCGTCGGCCAGCTTGAGCACCTTGCCGTGGCCGATGTCGACCATCACGATCGAATCACCAGGGTGTTCACGAAGGATCCGTTTGAGCCGCTGGATCTTCAGCTCGTCGAGCGACACCGAGGGCAGACGAAGCCGGAGCGGCGCTGCCGGTCCGTCGGAGAGCCCGGAGAGCACCGTCACCGTCTGGCCGATCAGTCCGAACCTCGACTCGTCGCGGCGGTCGAGGCGGCCCTTGACCGACACGATCAGATCGTCTTCGAGCTTGTGCCCCTGTTCCGCGAGCGTTCGGGGGAAGATGGTCACCTCGATCGAGGCGTCGAGGTCTTCCAGCAGGAACACCGCCATCTGATCACCCTTCTTGGTGAACTTGCGGGCGAGATTCGTGATCACGCCGCCGACGACCACCGGAGTTCCGTCGTCCATGGTCTGCAGGTCGAGCAGCGAATGTTCGACCTTGCGCTTCAGGGCCGACTCGACCCCGAACAGCGGGTGGTCCGACACGTACAGCCCGAGCATCTCCTTCTCGTACCGGAGTTGTTCGGTCTTGTCGAACACCAGGTCGGGAATCTCGACGCGCTCGTCGAAGCCGTCGCCGTCAGCCTGATCTCCATCGTCGCCCCAGTCGCCGAAGAGGCTCATCACGCCCTGTTCCCGCTCCCGCCGGCGCTTGACGGTGGTGTCGATCACGTGCTCGAACACGGTGAGCAGGCCGCGGCGCGGCAGCTCGAACGAATCGAACGCGCCGCCCTTGATCAACGATTCGACGGTGCGCTTGTTGAGGACCGGCTCGGGAACCCGTTCGACGAAATCGTGGAAGCTGGTGAACACCCCGTTCTCGTCGCGCTCCTCGAGCAGCAGTTCGACGAGCCCCTCCCCCACGTTGCGGACCGCCGACAGCCCGAAGGTGATGGCTCCTGGACTACCGACCGGGAGCGACACGCCCGCGGGAACCTGATCGGGGGCGAGCGCGCCGAAGTTCATCCGCGACCGGTTGATGTCGGGGGGCAGGACCTTGATGCCCATCGAACGGCAGTCGGACAGGTACGTCGCCGCCTTGTCGAGGTTGTTCTTGACGCTGGTCAACAGACAGGCGAGGTACTCGACCGGATAGTGCGCCTTCAGGTACGCCGTCTGATACGTGACGAGGCCGTAACCGAACGTGTGGCTCTTGTTGAATGCGTAGTCGGCGAACTTCTCGATGATGTCGAACAGTTGCGGGCCGAGGTCGGTGCCGTAGCCCGTCTTCTCGACACCGGCCTCGAACGCGTTGCGCTCCTTGGCCATCAGTTCTCGGATCTTCTTGCCACAGGCCTTGCGAAGGTTGTCGGCCTCGGCGAGCGAGTAGCCGGCGAACTTCTGCGCGACCCGCATCACGCTCTCCTGGTAGATCATCAGGCCGTAGGTGTCGTCGAGTACCTCCTCGGCGTCAGGATGGAAGTACTCGACCGGCTTGCGCTCGTTCTTGCGATCGGCGTAGTCGTAGTGCATGTTCACGCTCATCGGCCCCGGCCGATAGAGCGCGAGCACAGCGGACACGTCCTCGAAGCTGTTCGGCGCCATCGCCTTGAGCAGCTGCCGCATTGGTGGCGACTCGAGCTGGAAGACGCCGATCGTGTCGCCCTTCGACAGCAGAGCGAACGTGGCCGCATCGTCGAGCGGCACGTCGTCGACCCGGAAATCGGGATCACGCTGTGCTCGGATCATCTCCTCGGCATCGGTGATCACGTCGAGGTTGCGGAGCCCCAGGAAATCCATCTTCAGGAGCCCGAGGTCTTCGACCCCGTGCATCTCGTACTGGGTGACCACCGGAGCGTCGGCCGGATCCTGTCCGGACTCGGGCTTTCGCTGGATCGGGACGTAGTCGGTGACCGGGTCCTTGGTGATCACCACGGCGGCCGCGTGGATGCCATCGGAGCGCTTGAGGCCTTCCAGGCCTCGGGCGACGTCGATCACCCGTTTGAGGTCTGCATCGGTGTCGTACATCGCCCGCAGGTCAGCGGCGGCCTTGTAGCCGTCGGCGTACTTCGGGTTCTGCTCGAAGCAGTACTTCAGCGGCGTGTCGCGGCCCATCACCATCGGCGGCATCGCCTTGGCCAACTTGTCACCGACGCCGTAGGGGTATCCCAACACACGGGCGGCGTCGCGAACGGCGTTGCGGGCCTTGATGGTCCCGAACGTGATGATCTGAGCGACGTGATCACGTCCGTACCGTTCCGCCGCATAGCGGATCATCTCGTCGCGGTAGCGGGAGTCGAAGTCCATGTCGATGTCCGGCATCGACACACGGCTCGGATTGAGGAAGCGCTCGAACAGCAGGTCGTACTTGATCGGATCGAGGTCGGTGATCCACAGCGCATACGCCACCGCGCAACCGGCCGCCGAACCTCGTCCCGGCCCGACCCGGATGCCGACGTCTCGGGCGTGTTTGATCAGGTCCCACGTGATCAGGAAGTACGACGCGAACCCCATGTCGCAGATGACCTTGAGCTCGTAGGCGATCCGCTCGACGGCCTCGTTCGGGATCTGGTCGCCCCACCGCTTCCTCGCTCCCTCCCACGTGAGGTGTTCCAGGTAGGCGGCATCGTCGGCGAAACCCTCGGGCAGCGGGAAGTTCGGCAGCAACGGCTTGCCGAACTCGATCTCGAGATTCGCCCGCTCGGCGATCCAGAGCGTGTTGTCGCACGCTGACGGCACCTCGCGGAACAGGTACCGCATCTCGGCCGCGGACTTGAGGTAGTGCTCGGTGCCTTCGAACTTGAAGCGCTTGGGGTCGCTGAGCAGCGCACCGGTCTGCACGCAGAGCAGCGCGTCGTGGGACTCGTGGTCGGCCTGGTGGGTGTAGTGGCTGTCGTTCGTGGCCAGCAGGGGTGCGCCGATCTTCTTGGCGATCTCGATCAGCTTCGGATTGGTCTCGCGCTGCGCCTGGAGCCCGTGGTCCTGCAACTCGACGAACAAGCTGTCACGCCCGAAGATGTCCTGGAGGCGACCCGCCTTCTCGATCGCACCCTTCTCGTCGCCGTTCAGCAATGACTGCAGCACGTGACCACCGAGACATCCCGTGGTGGCGATCAGCCCGTCGGAGTACTTCTCGAGCAACTCCCAATCCATTCGGGGCTTGTAGTAGTAGCCCTCCATGAACGCGAGGCTGGCCAGCTGGATCAGGTTCTTGTAGCCGGTCTGGTTCTCGGCCAACAGCGTCAGGTGGTAGTAGAGCTTCTTGCCGCCCTCGGTGTCGCCGCCCGAGTCGTCGACCCGACCACGACGAGTCGGCCGTTCGCTCCGGTGGTCGTGAGCCATGTAGGCCTCGGTGCCGATGATCGGCTTGATCCCCTGCTTGTTGCACTCCCGGTAGAAGTCCAACGTGCCGTACATGTTGCCGTGGTCGGTGATGCCGATCGCCGGCATCCCGTCCTCCACCGCCTTGGCCACCATCTCGTCGAGACGGGCAGCACCATCGAGCATCGAGAACTCGGTATGGACATGAAGGTGGGTGAAGGAGTCGGGCACTGGTCTCTTTGGGTTACATCGGTGTGGTTTGTCCCGGGGACATTACCTCGCGCGATGCGCCTCCCGGTCCTGCGTGGTGCCTCAGAGGTACGTGCCCGGCGGTTGAGACTGGGTCTGATCGCCGCCCGGCAGCCGGCGCATCTCCTGGAGTTGCTGGTGAGCGGCGAACTGTTGGGCCATCAGCGTGGCCTGTATCCCGTGGAACAGACCCTCCAGCCAGCCGACGAGTTGTGCCTTGGCGATCCGCAGCTCGGCTTCGCTCGGGATCTCGTCGGCGTCGAACGGCAGTGCGAGCGATCGCAGCTCCTCCTGGAGGTCGGGCGACAACGCTTCGGAGACCTCGGTGATCGACCGCTCGTAGATCTCGGCCAGACGCTCCCTCGAGGCCTCGTCGAGCGAGGAGGTCCTGACCTCCTCGAGCAGTTGCTTCACCATCGAGCCGATGCGCATGACCTTGGCGGGCGAGTTGACAGCTTCCGCGTCGGCGTCGCCTGCTCGGTCACCGGCGGGATCATGCGGGACGACCTGGTCGGCCGACGTGACCTCGTCAGGGCTCACGACCTCGTTTGCAGTGTGGGGGGTCTCGGACATGGAACCTTTCTACCGCTGCCGTCACACGCCCGCTGCGAGCAGCGGCACGAGTACCTCCGCCGACGTGAGCGAGCCGTGTCGACACACCAGTTCGAAGGGTCCGGAGTCGGCATCCTCGTGGAAGCTCACCGGCTCGCGAGCCACCAGCGCCACGTCTCCGAGCCGAGAACGCACTGCGGGGGCCATCGTCGGACCGAACCACTGCTCGTCGAGCATCTGCTCACGCGTCGCCACCCAGGCGACGTCGCCGAGCTGCGCGGCAGCGATCGACCGAACCGACTCCACCGCACCGGCTCGGGTGTGCAACCACCTGAACCGCCCCTCTCCCGATTGCAGGGTGACGTCGGCAAGCAGGTCGTCGGAGGGGTGCACGATGCGGTCGCCGACATGCACCTGTCCATGATCCGCGGTGACCAGCAGCGTGGCCCCCACCGGCAGCGCGGCGAGCACGTCGGCCACGAGCGCGTCGGCCGCCCGCAGTTCGGCGTCGTAGTACGGGCCGAACCCCCGCTCGTGGGCGATCTTGTCGATTCCCCCGTAGTAGCAGTACACGAACCGTTGGCCGGCTTCGACCTGACGGCGAGCCTCCACGGCAACCGACGACGCAGCGCGCCAGCCGACCGGGTCGCATCCCCGCAGGTGGGCCTCACTGAATGCAGAATTCTGGAGTTCCCATGGGCTGACCACCGGAACCGTGTGGCCGAGGAACGGCTCGTACGGCTGGACGTCGCGCGGTGGATGCGATCGCCGGACCGCGGTGTCGGCGGTGGACCAACGCAGCATGTTGACGACGTCCCCACCGAGAACGACCCGATAGCCGATGATGCCGTGTTCACCGGGTGTGAGCCCGGTGGTGATCGATGTCAACGCAGTTGCGGTCGTCGTGGGGGCGACCGTGTGGATCGGGCCACCGGTCATCGATGCGACGGTCGGCATCAACTCTCGATGGGCCTGCAGCTGATCCCACCCGAGTCCGTCGAGCACGAGGAGGACCACGCTCGTGGACGCAGCGACCGGCTCGGGCATCCACGCCGGCAGGCCACTCGACCACGACGCCGGACCGAGCAGCGCCGGCACGATGCCGCGCACGTTCGCACCCGCATAGTCGGGGATGATCGGGCCGCCCATCGTCACCCGTGCAGTCCACCACGTCGACCGACGTCCCCACAAGCGCTGCGCAGTATGGTGGCCGAGTGCGTATCTCGACACGTGGTGACTACGCCTGCCGCGCCCTGTTGTCGCTGGCGTTGCACGACGACGAGAGCGGCCCGACGTCGGTTCGCGACATCGCGGAACGCACCGCGCTGCCACAGCCGTATCTCGAGCAGATCCTGCTCGCGCTGAAGGGAGCGGGGCTCGTTCGGTCGAAGCGTGGGGTCGGCGGTGGTTACGTGCTCGCTCGCACGCCGACCGAGATCCGCTTGTCCGACATCGTGTCCGCGGTCGACGGCCCGATCACCCTCGGCGACTTCGGGCAACCCCATCAGGACGGCGCCTGCGACCACGAGGGGCAGTGTGTTCTGCTGGGCATCTGGAACCAGGCCGGCGATCACATGCGCACCTATCTCGAGGGTTTCACCCTCGCTGGGATCGCCGACATCGCCCGCGGCGACGCTCCCTGGCCCTAGCGGCGGTGCTGCCGCACGTCGACGCGCTCAGACGGATGCCGCGTCGAGCCAGGCCTGGAGGTCGGGCGCGAGTGGGCTGGTGTAGGTGACACGATCGCCGGTCGTCGGGTGATCGAACGCCAACTCCGCTGCGTGCAGGAACGGGCGCGTCAGTCCGAGATTCGGACGGCGCTGCCCGTACACCGGGTCGCCGACCAGCGGATGGTCGATCGACGACAGGTGCACCCGGATCTGATGGGTGCGGCCGGTCTCGAGCCGACACTCGAGACGCGAGACCACAGCGGGGTCGTTGTACGTGCCCACCACCCGGTAGTCGGTCCGGGCGTGCCGGCCGTTGGCGACGACTGCCATCCTGAGCGGGTCGCCACGATCTCGGCCGATCGGCGCATCGATGATGCCGTGCGGAGCCTCGGGGACGCCCCACACCAGCGCGTCGTAGCGGCGAGTGGCGCTGTGATCGGCGAACTGCTCGATCAGCGCATCAGCGGCCTCGTCGGTCCGGGCGACGACGAGGAGACCGGAACTGCCGGCGTCGAGACGATGCACGATGCCGGGCCGAATCGGATCACCACCGACACCCTCCACGTCGGGGAACCGGGCGAGCAGGCCACTGACCAACGTCCCGTCGAGATGTCCCGCGCCGGGATGCACCACGAGGCCTGCGGGCTTGTCGACCACGATCACCGCATCGTCGACATGGATCACGTCGAATGCGACCTCGGGGTCCGCGGACGGCAGGACCGGTTCCGGCAGCGCCGACGGGTCGATGGCCACCGTCTGGCCCTCGACGAGTCGCACTTTGCCCGACGACGCCGGTTCGCCGTCGACCCGCACACCACCGGCGGCGATGGTGGCCGCTGCCTCGGCGCGGCTGACGTCGCCGATCAGCGCGACGATCCGATCGAGTCGTTGGCCATCGAGTGCTGCCGGAACCGATTCTTCGACGCTCATGCCTCCACCTGTTCTGCCGTGTGACGCTCGCGGCGACTCGCCAACACGCTGTTGAGGACCAGCAGTGCCGCCCCGACGTTGATGCAGATGTCGGCGATGTTGAAGATCGGGAACCACTGGAAGTCGATGAAGTCGACCACTCCCCCGCGCAGCCAGGCGTCACCGCGGAACAGACGGTCGATCAGGTTGCCTGCCGCACCGCCGATCAACAGGCCCATCCCCCACATGCTCATGCGGCTCGCTTCGGTGCGCAACGACACGAGCAGCCAGACGATCACCACCGTTGCGACGACGGCGATCAGGGGGCCCAGCCCCGCCCCCTGACTGAATGCCATGCCGGTGTTGAAGGCGAGGTTGAGCTGCAGCGTCCAGATGACGTGGATGTTCTCGTCGACCAACGCGTTCACCGCCCACTGCTTGGTGGCTTGATCGATGACGACCACCGCCAGCGCGATGAGTCCCGGCGTTCGCCACGCGGTGAACGACGGCATGCAGGTCAGCGCTGGCCGGCGCCGCTGACCTTCTCTGCCGCCAACACGGTCGTCTCGGGCAGCGCCTCGAGACGCTCGCGCGGGATGGGCTGACCGGACACCTCGGAGTAGCCGTAGGTGCCCTGCTCGATACGAGCGAGCGCAGCGTCGATCTCGAGGATGGTCTGCCTCGACTGCGTCGACAGCACCCGATCGAGGTCGCGCTGCACCACCATCGTGTCGCCTTCGCCACCCTCGTCGTCGAACTGGACATCGCCCATCTCGCCGTCTTCGATGATGCTGGTGGCCTCGTCCTCGAGTCGTGTCGCCCGCGCCAGTTCAGCAGCACGACGGGCGAGCAGCTCGTCACGTTGGACCTTCAGGAACTTGACGTCGAAGTCCTTCGTGTAGGCGATGCCGTCCTTCGTGGTGCCTCGAGCGGCCGGGATCTCGACTCGCTCGAACCGGGCGTTCGACAGCAGCGACGGGGCCGCAGCAGCAGTTCGCGCGGCACCGCGCGCGGTGGACACGTTCTTGGCCGGGGCCTTCTTCGCCGGGGCCTTCTTGGCCGGGGCCTTCTTCGCTGGGGCCTTCTTGGCCGGGGCCTTCTTCGCTGGGGCCTTCTTGGCTGGGGCCTTCTTGGCTGGGGCCTTCTTGGCTGGGGCCTTCTTGGCTGGGGCCTTCTTCGCCGGAGCCTTCTTCGCTGCGGGCTTCTTCGCCGGAGCCTTCTTCGCTGGGGCCTTCTTCGCCGGAGCCTTCTTCGCTGGGGCCTTCTTCGCCGGAGCCTTCTTGGCCGGAGCCTTCTTCGCTGCGGGCTTCTTCGCCGGAG
>Ga0316197_10002781_pt1 | contig 12484 bp, 10 predicted proteins | sample OudBiesiAoxic_MG_FD_204939 | JGI IMG/M metagenome (GOLD analysis project Ga0316197, IMG submission 204939) | Coastal sediment microbial communities from Oude Bieten Haven, Netherlands - site A oxic | ecosystem: Environmental > Aquatic > Marine > Coastal > Sediment | place: Netherlands...
TAGGTCACCGCGGCGCCTGAGCTCGTCGTCGACCCGTTGCAGCACGCTGAGACCAAATTCGCGATCGGACTCGATCGCGATGACGCGCGCGTGCGGGAGATGTTTGGTCGCGTAGGTTTTGAATTCCACGCCCTTCTTGAAGTCGATGAGGTAGAACTCGACCTCCTCGGGGCTGCAGGAGAGCGCGAGGTTGGTGACGATGACGTGGAATAGCGTGGATTTTCCCGAACCTGTCTTGCCTGCAAAGAGGGCGTGCTGACGCGTGCCCTTGCCGATGGCGAGATACTGGAGCTTGGTCGCGCCGGTGCGGCCGATCGGAATACGCAGCTCGTCTGTGGTCTCGTTCGTCCAGTATTCGGACGGGTCCGGGGTGACGTGGGAGAAGGGGACTTCGACGCGGTTCGAGTCGGTGCTGGCCTTTCCGATCTTGTGGATGAACCCGATACCAATCTCGCTGTCGGGCGGGGGATCGAGCCGGAGCTGCACACCCTCTTCTGGGGCACCAACCAGGTGGAATACCCCGTCTTTGTCGGCGCGGATGCCGACGCTGTGCTTGATGATCTCGTCCGGCACGAACTCGTTTGGTGGCGGCTGGCGGTGGTCCCAGAGCATCAGCGTGTAGAGCCCGCAGCGCCCGCCGCTAGCTGCAATGCTAGTCAGGCGTCTGATCGCGAGATCACTGAAGTTGCTCGGGAAGTCGGCGATGATCAGGAAATTGTATTTCTCCGCGATATTCCCGGCCACCTGGTTGTATTCGGTAATGCTATCGTATTCGTTGCGGAGGTACATCTGGATGATCTTCTCGATGTGCTCGTTGAGCTCACCGAGCTTCTCCTCGATCTGCGCCTTCTGCGTCCAGATCCGGTTGTTGATCAGACTTTCCTCGTAGTCGGCAAGGTGCATCAGCCCAGCGAAGTTCTCCCCCAGCCCGACGGGGTCGATGACGGTGAACTTCAGTTTGCCTGGGGGCGTGGTCGCGAGCAGGCGGACGATCAGGTTGTTGAGGGTGCCGATCTGTTCCTCGCGGCCGGGGCCATCGGTCTCGAGCAGCAGCGATCCCTCGTGGGGCATACCGAGAGATACCGGGAGTGCGAACTTTCCAGCTCCCGGCAGCGCCAGTCTCTCGTCCTGCGGGGTCTTTCCCGCAAGTGCAGCTACATCGACATCGAGCTGGCCGAGCTTCGCCGCATGGATAAATTCCGTGCGCGCCTCCCAGCGATCGAGGTAGGCCCGATCCCAGTCGGGGAAATCCTCCCGGGCACGGGCGATGCGGGAATCGATCTCATCGTAGATCGGGGTGATCGCCGCTTTCCAGTCGCTCTGAAGCCCCGCCCAGCTCGCGTTGTATTCATCCAGAAATCTCGCTTCTTCGGACTCAAAACCCTCGGTGAGCGCGGTGCTGCGCGCCTCGGAATCGAAACGGATCCTCGAGATCTCGACCGGCAGCGCCGAGTCGAGTTCAGCGATCCGTCTCTCGAACAGGGCCGCGGCCCTGGGGATCAGGCGCTCCTTCTGTGCATCCAGTTTCTTCCAGCCACGCGCGCGCAGTTCGGCGGCCGATTCCTGCGTCGTGCCCCACTCGGCCTCTAGCTTCTCGACTTGTGCGGCGTGATCCTTCTCGATCCGGGCGCAGTCGGAGTCGAGGGTGTTCTTGGCTCGCTCCTGCGCGGCGTTGAAGATCCGCCGCGAGCGCTCCAGGTTCTCGGCGATCGATCGGGCGCTCTGCCTTGCCCTGATTCTGCCGAATGTGTGGATGCCCAACAGGGCGAGCACCACGATCCCAGTCGTCGCCAGGATCGCCTGGTTCCATCCCTGCAGCGATGCGACCAGGGCGCCCCCGCCGATGGCCAGCACGAGGATGACGGCGAAGGGGACATACTTGAAAAGTTTTGGTAGTGGCTGGCGGTCGAGAGCGTCGAGTTCCTCCTCGACCGAGTCCAATCTCTTGCGCAAGCTCGCCACCAGCACCTCCTCAGGGGCATCGGCCTGGACATCGCCCAGCTCCCGGTGCGAGGCGCGTTTCCCAGAGAGCATGAGCAGGAACTGCCAATACCCTCGGAACGAGGAGCGAGCATGGCGTTTGAGGCGGATGAAGCGATCGCGGTCATCCTGGATCTCAGTCTTGAAGTTCTCGTAGGCGGCGCTGGCGATCTCGAGTGCGTTCTCCTTGTCGCGCGTGGCGAGGACTGTCTGCTGTTGGATGTGCGAGATCCTGCTGCCCCGCTGCCCCTCTGCCTGGACGTTGAAATTCTGGCGTGCCGAGACGTGGTGGCGCATGATCGCCGCCCTGCGTTGGGCATCGCGCTCTTCCGCGCGCGTCCGCAGCCCGGTAAAGTAGAGCTCCTCCTGTGCGAGATCAGATTCCAGTTTTGCCTGCTCTGCAGCGAGCGCCTCCTCGAGATCACGCCTCGCGACGAAGCTGTGGTTGCGGTGGGTGCGCTCCAGCTCCTCCTCGCGTTCGGCGAATCCGCTGACGGTGTTGCGCAGTGAGTCTAGGAGCTCCTGGGTCTTGCTCGGGGCTAAATGTCTACTCACAGTGCTTTCTTATTTTGCTGAGGACGACGTCGAGCTCGTCGATGATGGCGATCGCCGAACTGATGCTGTCGGGCAGTGGGGAGATGAACTCGGCTTCGAACTCACGCGCTTTCTGATCCCGCCACGAGTGGCGGGTCTCCTCCCAGCCCGAGCCGAGATCCTTGGTGGCGCGGGCGAGTTTCGCTTTGCTGGCTTTCAGGCTCATTGGCTCTCCTCCGTCGGGGGCGGTTCCTTCGGCGACTGTTGTGTGATGTCCCTTGGCGCCGCGACCTCCGCATACGCTTCGAGAGTCTTTTGCGTCTGTGTTAGGTATGCGACCGCCTTCGGCATGTCCTGGCCCAGGAACTGGCGCAGATTCTCGAGCTTGCGGGCGAGCGGATCGACGGTGCTGTCGAAGTTGCGGATCCAGTGCTTCAGCGCGCGCAGTTTTTCTTCGGCCTCGTTCATCGAGCGCCGCGCTTTGATCACGGCCGCCTCCTGGAGGGTGGTGGCGCTGGTGAAGGTCGCGAGTTTGGCGGAGAACAATTCCTGCTGGGCCTCGTCGAGTTTGCGCCTGCGGCGCTTGATCTCAGCCTGCCAGTAGTTACGCTGCTCGACCTGCAACCAGTTGCGGGTGCGGCGCACGTCCTCGCTGACCTCGTCCAGCGCTCCCTTAGCTTTCGTCAGGAAGACGATCAGCTGGCTGCGGAAAGCCTCGAGGGCCTCGATCGAAGTAACTTTTGCCTGCTGGTCAGCCATCGGGTGTCTGGGTCATTCTAAGGGGGACTTGGGTGGCGAGTATTTTTTGGAGCGTGAATCTTGTGAATCGGAGGTGGCAAAAGGACTGAGATCGGGGGGATAGTTCAGTCTCAACCTGGGCGATGACGATTCCTCTGATTCGCAAGATTCGCGGTTCAAAAATCTTCAGGGACCGGGCAGGTGTGTCAGCGCTGGTCGAGGTATTCCTCGATCCGCTGCGCTTTGCGCAATAGGAATGGCGTGTGCTGCTCAGAGATCTCGATGAACTTTTTGAGTGTTTTCATCGTCTGCACGAACTCTTCGGCGAACTTGATGTTCTCCTGATCCTGCCAGGTGCTGGCGAGCGCAGTGAAGCGTGCCTGGAGACCGCCAGCCTTGGTCTGGAGGTCGTCGTTGAAGCGCTTCAACTCCTTCGCGAAACGGCGGACCTCATCAGGGTCCATGATTGCTTGAGCCATGGTGGTATCGGGGGGTATTGGGGTTTCCTTTCGGAACCTAAGGGGGCGCCTGCGCCTGTGCAAGCTTCCGCTGGCCAGCTATCGGCAGGCGACTGCTAGCTGGGAGGAGCTCCCGAGTCCATCAATCCCGAGCTCGATCCGGTCGCCCGGCCGGATAAATTGGGGTGGGACCATCCCGGCTCCCACCCCCGCAGGCGTGCCGGTGGAGATAATGTCTCCGGGGAGGAGCGTCATGAACTGGCTGAGGTAGCTGAGCAGGAACGGGACCTTGAAGATCAGGTTGGCGGTGTTGCCGTCCTGGCGGATCTCACCGTTGACCTTCAACCACATCCTCAGATCGTCGATGTCGCCCATCTCATCGGGCGTGGCGAGGAAGGGGCCGAGCGGGGCGAAGCTGTCCGCGCTCTTGCCCTTCGACCACTGGCCACCACGTTCCTTCTGGAACGAACGCTCGCTGTAATCATTCATCAGCGCGTAGCCAGCGATGTGTTCCAGCGCCTCGCCCTCGTCGACATAGCTCGCCCGCTTGCCCACCACGAACGCAAGCTCGACCTCCCAGTCGGTGTGCTTACTCGTGCGCGGGATGATCAGCGGGTCGTCGGGACCGCATAGTGCCGTCGTGGATTTGAAGAATATGATCGGCTCCTCTGGCAGGGTGGCACCAGTCTCCGCCGCATGGTCGCTGAAGTTCAGGCCGATGCACACGATCTTGCTTGGTCGCATGACTGGCGATCCGAGACGCGTGTCTGCTGGGATGCTGGGAGCACTGCCGAGCCGGCCAGGTTCGGACGCCCAGTCCGAAAGCCGGGCGGGGCCACGGCTGGCAAAGAAGGCTTCACCGTAGTCCTCGCCGAAGCCAGAGGCATCGATGCGCCGCCCATCAGAGAGCTGCAGGCCGGGGCTCTCTTGGCCGGGTTCTCCGAAGCGGATCAGTTTCATCTGTGCCGTGTTGTCCCGGGCGCCGGATCCGAGGCTCTCAGAGCCCGAGCTGGTCGAAGCCATCGACGCAGATCTGCGACCAGGTCTCGAGTCGCTCCCGACGATCAACAAGCTCGTCGCGGCTGAGGAACTCGAGCTCGGAGATGGCGGCCTCGTTCGGCGAGACCTCCGGCGCCTCGAGCTCGAACAGGTGGACGACGCCGAGGTGGACTTGCCCGACCTCGTTGCTGTCGTCGTTGATGAGGGCGACGATGCGCTGCTGGTAGCCCGACTTGATGACGAGCTCCTCGTTCATCTCGCGCTCGACCCCCGTCATGTAGGTGTCGCGCTCGAGCGACGAGGCCTGCGCATCCTCGGTGTTGATGTGCCCTCCGATACCGATCGACCCCTTCGACGCCAGGCGTTGTTCACCGGACTTTTTCCCGCGCACGTAGTGGAGGAATTTCCCCCCATGGTGGAAGATCGCATAGGGGATGATCTGCTTGTGGCTCGGGTCTTCCTCCGCCAGGTCGCGCAGCATGAAGAAATTGTTTTGTTCGGAGAGGAATTCGGGCAGGTAGCTTGTGGTATCGGAACTGAGCCCCTGGAAGCTGCCGATCGAGTCGAATAGCTGGCGCTTCACGACGAGGACATGTTCGTTATCGTACTTGGACATCGGGATCGGGTGAGATGGGTGGATTCGGAGGGAACAAAAAGGCACCCGCCGGTTGGGCGGGTGCCTGGAGTAACGTCCCTTTGATCAGAACGGAGAGGGGTGGGGTGCCCCGGCTTTGCGTTCCTAGTAGGGCTGCGTGCGGGAGTAGTCGTAAACCGACTGGAAGCCCAGCTCTTTCGGGAAGTCAGAGTAGCCGTGGTTCACATCCCACTTCTCCTTCTTCGGCAGCGGGGAGTGATAGCCATTCTTGAACGTCGGGAACGGGAAGGTGACGATCTCGTAGAGACCGTAGCCCATGCGCACCACTGTCCGCTTGGCGCCACTGACGATGCCGTAGCTCGCTGCGACGGTCGAGCCGGAACGCAGACGGACCCGGTTCCAGGTGACAGGGACTTCGGCGATGCCATAGAGCAAATTTCCGAGGCCACGCCCGAGCTTCAGTGTGCGTCCAGCATAACCGGGCGGAGACTGGATATCAGCATAGGTGCTGAACGAAGTGGACATGAAGACGAGTGTCAAAATGAGGGCAAGCTTTTTCATAATTGTTAATTAAACTTAGGTTAACGAGGCTTGGGAAAGGTTGGCAACTGTATTTTTCATGAAAATTCGGTTCTGCCCACTCGAGGGGCGACCAAGCTGCGCTGAGTCTGGCGGGGCAAGTCGGATTTTTCAAGTAATTCCTTGGATTATGCATTGCCTTAACAGAGTGGACTACTTATGGTGGCAGACTTACTACACTATATGAACGAAGAGGTCGAAAAACTTGTCACCGCTGGAAAACTCAGCCAAGCCCTAGGAGAAAATCTGTCCAAACTCGAAGCAGGAACCGTTTGCCTACACAAGAGCTGGGGGGTCGGGCGGGTTGCGAGCTGGGATCTGCTCGGCGACAGCATGACGATCGATTTCAAGGGGAAGCCTGGGCACCCGATGAAGTTGGAATTTGCGGCTAAATCCCTCGAAGCACTCAGTGAGGATCACATTCTGGCGCAGTGGATCTCGGATCCGGAGGCACTCACGGCAGCGGCGATCGATGATCCAGTCGCCTTTGCCAAGAACGTCCTGAACAGCTACGGTGGCTCGATGACGCTCGACGCGTGGGACGACGTGGTGAAAGGAAAGATCATCCCGGAGGCGAAATTTCGCAGCTGGTGGGACGGGGCGAAACGCGAGATGCGCAAGGTTCGCTCATTCGTCGTCCCGTCGAAGCGCAATCTCCCGCTCGAATTGCGAGCCGAAGATGTCAGCCCGTCCGAGGCGATGCTTAGCGAATTCCGTGAGGTCCTCGATGCGAAATCGAAACTCAAAGGCCTGGACGCGATCCTCAAGGATCTCGATGCCTTTGAGGATCCCTCCCAGCTCCACGCGATCGTCGGTGAGACAAATACGGCCATCGACATGAACCTGCGGATTGCCCCGGCAGCCTCGCTCGAGCTGCTGCTCGCCCGCGACGAATTCATCGACAAACTCGACGGCGCCGAGCTCGGCGACGGCATGCAGCTCAAGGATCTGATCCTCTCGGAAGAGGCGCGCCTGCCGGACATCTTGCGCGGGATGGCGGCCTCCCGCCAGCGCCAGGTCTACCGGGCGTTTCCCGATGCGTTCGGAGATCAGTGGATTGAAAAGATCTTCGACCTGCTGCAGCATGCTGGGCCGCGCGGGGTCATGGAGGTCACGCGCTTCATGGTCGATAATGACAAGGGAGATGTCCTCATGGATCACCTGCGCACCGGCCTCCAGCAGAGGACGCTCAGCTCCGACCTGATCGCTTGGATCTGCAAAGAGCGCAAGCGCACCGCAACCGAAGTGTTTGGACCAGAGATCTGCCCGGCGATCATCAATTCGCTCGAGCGCGACCACTATGCGGACAGGATCGCCAAGAGCACACGCCTCCACGATCTGATGTCCAGCGACAAGGAATTGATCCCCGACCTGCTGGCCGAGGCCGATGTGAACCAGGTGCGCAACTTCGCCCGCCGGGTCAAATCGAGCCCGGTCTTTGAGGAGTTGAACCGTGGATCGCTGCTCGCCAAGGTCATCAAGCTCTACCCTGACGTCCAGGAGCTAGTCAGCGGCAAGCAGTCCGGCAAGGACATCGAGCCGCAGAAGATGGAAGGCCTGGTCGTCTCATGGGAGAGCCTCAAAGCTCGCCAGGAAGCCTTGGAGAACCTCATCCACAAAGAGATTCCGGAGAACTCGAAGGAGATCCAGATCGCCCGCGAATACGGGGACTTGAAAGAGAACGCCGAATACAAGGCAGCGAAGGAAATGCAGGCAGTCCTAATGCGGCGCCAGGCCGAGATGGAGGCAGAGATCTCCGGCGCGCGCGGCACTGACTTCGCCGGGGCTGACACCTCGGTGGTCGGCATCGGGACGAAAGTCGATTTCGTTGAGGTCGGCGGCGGCGAGCCCGAAGCTTACACGATTCTCGGCGCCTGGGACACCGATACCGATAAGGGGATCATCTCCTACCTCTCGGCTGCAGGCATGGCGCTCCTCGGTAAGGCGGTCGGCGTCGAGGTCAGCCTGCCGACCGAGGACGGCGGTTCACGCGAAGTCAAGATCACTGAGATCTCGGCCTACATCACGGAGGCCACCGTCTAGCTAGGCCTGAATCCCAGCCGCACCTGCCTAGCGAGCCCGCCTTCAGAGCCAGCGATTCTCCGGCGGTGTCGTGCCCAGCCCGTGCATCCCGCCCGGCGCTTCGGAACCATCGATCCAACCCACACCAAACCACACACGAACCCAACACACTCTCATCATGTCCAACTCAATCATCACTGACATCATCGGCCGCGAGATCCTCGATTCGCGCGGCAACCCGACCGTCGAGGTCGACGTCTGCCTCGCCGGCGGATGCGTGGGCCGCGCCGCTGTGCCAAGTGGGGCCAGCACTGGCGAACACGAAGCTTGGGAGCTGCGTGACGGCGACAAGGAGCGCTATCTTGGCAAGGGCGTCAGCAAGGCTGTCGCGAACATCAATACGAAGATCGCCGAGGCGCTCGCCGGTCTCGACGCTACCGACCAGGCCGAGGTCGACAGGGTGATGCTCGCGCTCGACGGATCCGCGAACAAGAAGGTGCTCGGCGCCAATGCGATCCTCGGCGTCTCGCTCGCGACTGCCCATGCCGCGGCTGCGGAGATCGGCCTGCCGCTCTACAAATACCTCGGTGGCCCCAACGCCAAAGTCCTGCCGGTCCCAATGATGAATATCATCAATGGCGGCAGCCACTCAGACGCGCCGATCGACTTCCAGGAATTCATGATCGTGCCGCGTGGCGCACCGACATTCAAGGAGGCATTGCGCTACGGGGCCGAGATCTTCCATGCGCTGGCGAAAGTCCTACATGACCGAGGGCTGTCGACAGCTGTCGGCGACGAGGGTGGTTTTGCACCGAAACTCGAGTCGGCCGAGGATGCCCTCGGCGTGATCGCCCAGGCGGTCGAGAAGGCCGGATACAAGCTCGGAGACGATATCGCAATCGCCCTCGACGTGGCATCGAGTGAGTTCTTCAACAAGGAGAAGGGGAAGTACGTCTTCCACAAATCGACCGGCGACGAGCTGAGCGCCGCCGAACTGGTCGATTTCTACGCGGGGCTGCAGGACAAGTTCCCGATCATCTCCATCGAGGACGGGTGTGACGAGAACGATTGGGACGGGTGGAAGATCCTCACCGATAAGATCGGTGACAAGACCCAGCTGGTCGGCGACGACCTGTTCGTGACGAACGTCGATTTCTTGCAGAAGGGGATCGACACCGGCGTCGCGAACTCGATCCTCGTGAAGGTGAACCAGATTGGTAGCCTCACGGAGACCTTCGACGCCGTGGAACTCGCCATGAGCAACAACTACACCTCGGTGATCAGCCACCGCTCGGGCGAGACCGAGGACTGCACGATCGCCGACATCGCCGTCGCCACGAACGCGGGCCAGATCAAGACGGGCTCGCTGAGCCGCTCCGACCGGATCGCAAAATACAACCAGCTCCTTCGCATCGAAGAAGAGCTCGGCGAAAATGCGGTCTTCGGCGGCAAGCTGAAAGTCTAGCCCGCGCTCAGGGCGCGCTCCGCGGTGCGGTGCTTTAGATTCGACCCACGGGACGCCTGGCTCAAAATGGCTAGCCAAGCCCACAGGATACCTATGCCCAGAGCCGGCTGGCACCACCTGCCGTCCCGGGGCGGGCGCCTTTCCCTCAGCCTCAGCTGAGCCTGGCAAAAATCTCGCTAGATTATTACTGAAATCTTAAGTATTTGGTGAAAATATAAATTTTCGGGGTAAATTCGGACGGTTCCTGTTCCTCGTTGGATCCGATCTCTTTGACCAGTCATGTATCGTCAGTCGCGCACTCAGTTCTCTCCCCAACAAGAATCTCTCGACGTCTGGCAGCGTCTGACCCGACTCTTGCTCGCGGCGGTGTTCGTCGGATTGATCGTTCTGACCGTGTCATTCTTTGCGCCGCAGTTGGAGAAGCAACGCTCGATGGAGGCGGAGAATGCCGAGCTCGCGGCCGTTCGTAATGGTCTGCAGCGGAAGTATGATCAGCGCACCCAACAACAGGTTCTGTTGCGGACTGATCCAGAATACCTCGAGTCGTTCATCCGCGATCGGCTAGACCTCCAGAAGGAGGGCGAGACCATCATCCGCCTCGATCGCAGCCAGGGAAAATCCCGAATATTGAATACCGACTAGCCGCCAGGTTCGCCACGCTCCGGCAACATGGCACCGGGCATGCCAATTTGCAGCCCAGCCCACCTCACTTAAGCTAGCGTCCCACCGACTTCGGTGCCGGGCGAAACAAGAAGGCGAAATTGGCGCTTGCCAGCCACGTCGAATCATAGATGATAGAGCTCTCGATCTGGCCGAGGCATCTGCCTCAGTCAGTCGACCGACTCTCAACCCCAACCCCCAGCAAGCCTTGTATTCGGCCAACGAAGATTACCTCCTCGAAGTTCTGCGAAACGCCGACCTGATCCAAGATTTTCAGGTCGACGAAGCGCGCTCATCCCGCAAGGGCGTGGAATCGCTTATCGAGACCCTCGAACGTCTCGAGATGATTAGTCAGGTCGACGTCAGTCGAGCCCTGGCGATCGACTCCGGCATGGAGTTCGTCGACCTCCTCCACTACGAACCCCCAGAGGAGATCCTTGCTCTGGTCGAACCCTCGAAGGCGAACCAGTTCAAGGTCATCCCGCTAAGCCTCGACGAGAACCGTCTCCAGGTGGCCGTGGCGGACCCGTCAGATCTCGATAAACTCGACAGCCTGCCGCACGTGCTGGGCTACGATGTCGATCCCGTCTGCGCGACACCCGACCAGATCCACGAGGGGCTGATCAAGTATTACGCGAGCAGCGGCGAGATCGATGGCACCGATCTGCAGGTCCTCACCGAGGGTGGGGGAGGTGGATCGACCCAAGAGGGCGGCGGCGGCGATGATGCCCCGATCATCAAACTCGCGGCCCAGATCCTCACCGAGGCAATGCGCACCGGTGCTTCCGATATTCACATCGAACCGCTCGAAGCCAGCGTCCGCATCCGCTACCGCATCGACGGTGTCCTACACGAGATCGCCAACCACCCGAAGCGCTTGCTCGGGTCGATCGTCGCCCGCGTGAAGATCATGTCCGGGTCGATCAGCATCGCAGAGAAGCGATTGCCCCAGGACGGCAGGATCCAGCTGCGCCTCGGAAAGAAGGACGTCGATCTGCGTGTCTCCACCGTGCCCACGAACCACGGCGAGTCGATCGTCATGCGTATTCTCGACAAGTCGGCGCTCAGCCTGGGTCTGCCCCAGCTGGGATTCCTCTCGGACGATCAGGCGACCTTCGAGCAACTCATCACCTTGCCAGACGGCATCCTGCTGGTCACCGGACCGACCGGGTCGGGTAAGACGACGACGCTCTACGCGTGTCTGAACCACATCAACAAGCCCGACAAGAAGATCATTACCGTCGAGGACCCGGTCGAGTACCAGATGTCTGGTATCAACCAGGTCCCGGTCAAGGAGGACATCGGCATGACCTTCGCGGCCGCGCTGCGATCGATCCTGCGCCAGGCACCGAACATCGTCATGATTGGTGAGATTCGCGACCTCGAGACCGCCTCGATCGCGATCAACGCCTCGCTCACCGGCCACCTGGTGTTCTCCACCCTGCACACCAACGATGCTCCGAGCGCGGTGGCACGTCTCGCGGACATCGGCGTGAAACCCTTCCTCATCGCCTCGGCCGTGCGGGCGATCATCGCCCAGCGACTGGTGCGCAAGCTGCATGGCGACTGCAAGGTCCCATACGAGCTGACACCGAAGGAGCTGACGGCGCTATCGCTCACCCCTGAGCAGGCAGCTGACGCTACCATCAGCGGGGCGGGTGGCTGCCCAGCCTGTCGTGGGACCGGCCACAAGGGTCGTGCCGGCATCTTCGAGATCTTCAAGATCGACGACCAGGTGCGCCACATGGTGAACGAAAACCTCTCGACTCCGAAGCTGCGCCGCCAGGCGCGCGAGCTGGGCATGCGCACCATGCGCGAGGACGGCATCCGCAAGGTGCTCGCCGGGATGACCACCGCCAACGAAGTCATCCACGTGACGATGGGGGATGCCGACTAGGGATTGCCACATACGCAACCCACCCTTCACCCGCCTACAGCCAGAACCACCCCAACTTAGAATTTAATACAAGACTACTGATCCAAACATGAACCCCCAAGATGTAACCGAACTGCTCAGGTCGAAAGGCTACCTTACTGCCGAGCAGGGGCAGGAGATCCTGAACGAGGCTCTACAGAGCACCGAGCACGACATCTTTGATGTCGTCGAGGAATACAACATCATGCAGCGCGGCCAGGTGCTCGCTGTTGTCGCCGAAGACATCGGTGCCCAGATGGTGGATATCAACGATTTCGAGCCTGCCCCTGAGATCCTCGCCCTCGTCCCGGCAGGCATGGCCCGCCTCCATGGTGCCCTGCCAGTCGCGCTCGACGGCGACACCGTCTGCGTCGTCCTGACAGACCCGCTCAACGCCCAGACCCAGGAGGATCTGCGCTTCGCCCTCGGTCGCGAGGTCACCGTGATGATCGGCGACCCGAAGCGCGCGGCGAACCTGATCGAGCAATGCTATACCGGGGGAGGGGACGACGGCGGACAGATGATCGCCGAGATGCTCG
>Ga0316197_10002782_pt1 | contig 12482 bp, 8 predicted proteins | sample OudBiesiAoxic_MG_FD_204939 | JGI IMG/M metagenome (GOLD analysis project Ga0316197, IMG submission 204939) | Coastal sediment microbial communities from Oude Bieten Haven, Netherlands - site A oxic | ecosystem: Environmental > Aquatic > Marine > Coastal > Sediment | place: Netherlands...
CTGATCAGATCGCTTTCTGATGCGTTTTAGTTCAGCGCGAAGTGCCGGGGTGAAGGTCATGACACGCCCGCGGCCTGCCCGTTTTGCCTCATAAAGGGCAGCATCGGCAAAGCTGAGCAGTTCGCCCGGATCGTCTGGTAGCGGGGCGCTGGATGCCACACCAAAGCTGGAATCAAAACGGCAGTGCCGACCCTGGTACATGAAGGGTTCTTTCACGGCTTTGTGCACGCGCTTTATAACCTCCATCGCGTCATCGGTCGTTTGGTCCGGCGACATCAGAATAACAAATTCATCCCCTCCCACGCGGGCGGCAAGATCAGTTTCCCTTATGTTTTTGCGCAAGATTTGGGCCATGTGCACAAGGACTGCATCCCCTGCGGCATGACCAAGTGAATCGTTCACAAACTTGAAATGGTCCAGATCAATACGAATGATGGTGTGGCGTTTAGATTTAAGCCGACTATCCTGATATCGTTCAACCATGGCCGCATCGAAGGCGCGGCGGTTCGGCAACTGGGTCAGGGGGTCATGGATGGATTGTTGCTCCGTTCTTAGTTTGGCCTCTTCCAGCTCTTTCTCGCGATGCATTTCTTTGGTGACATCAAACAGGCTTCCGTGCCAGACGACGCCACCTTCGGGCAATGCGATTGGCGTCGAACTGGCGCGCAACCATAACAAGCCGCGCTTAGGGTGCACGAGCCGATAGACAATCTTGAATACATCCAATGTCCTCGCTGACTCTTGAATGTCTTCCTGAACCCGAAGCCGGTCTTCAGCATGCACGTTTACAAAGGCCAGATTGGCGTCCTGCTCCAGAATGGCAGATGAGATGCCCAGTAGTTTCGGCAATCCTGACGTGAAATACGGAAAGGAGACGTCACCCTTCGCATCGATCTTAAACTCAAAGATTGCGCCGGGTACATTTTCCGTCAATCGTTTCAGCCGTGCGGATGTGCTGCGTGCCAAAACTGCGGCGGCTTCGACGCGATCCTTCGCCTCCACCCTCTCGCTGATGTCGATCTGAGCGCCAACGATAGCAACGCCGCCTTCGACGTCTTCATCCGTGATCTTCATTCCCGCAGATCCGAACCACGCATAGGATCCGTCTTTTCGTCGAAGACGAAAATCTGCATGGAAACTGTCACTGTCGCTGTTCACCGTTTTCTCAAGATTGGCAAATACCGGTTCCACATCATCGGGATGCAAAAGGTTTGTGAACATCTCCATGTCATGCGGCAGTTCGTCTGGCTGATATCCCAAGGCCTTGAACCAGCTGTCGGAATACCAGCAGTCTTCATTTGCCGGCACGACGCGCCAGATGCCGATTCCACTGGCATCGGTGGCTGCGTCAACCAGCTGTGTGTTCCTTTTCAGCGCGCGCTGGGTTTCCAATAGTTTGATGAATGCTTTGACTTCTGTGTCGACGTCCTGAACCGTTCCAATGACCTTTTTTGCGCCGAGTAAAACAGGATGGTCGATGATCCGTTCGCCGATGCGCATCCACGAAGCTGTGCCATCCGCCTGCCGGATCAACCGTACCTTGACCGTTAGCGCGCTTTCCTTCCTGCCTTCATCTGGGTGCGTAAAGGCCGCAAGGACATCGCGCAGTTTCTCATCCAGAGCGATTGGCATGTGGTGCTGCAGATGCTCTGTAAAACTGCGTTTCGGATAGGTCCCTTTCGCATAGCCAAAGAGAGCCTCTGCGGTTGCATCCATTGTGAATTCATCAGTATCCGGCACATGTTCCCACGTACCGATCATGTTTACGCCCAATGCCAGTTCAAGCATGTTCTTTGCGTCTTTGGTCCGCGACCCACGAGAGAGAATTTCAGTAACGTCCCATGCAGCCAGAACAACGCGTGCCGTCAATCCGCGCTCATCCTTGTCGATCGACGCATTCAGATCGATCATGCGGGTACTGCCATCGGCATGAAGCAGCCCGCTGAGTTGTCGCAGACTAACATCAGCGCCGGACTGGATTTCGGCCAACCAGTCTGCCGCCAATCCGCGGTAATTCTCGCGGAAGCACTGTTTGAAATCCGTGCCATGGAACGACGGCATGTCGCGTCCCAGCATGGCGCAAAAGGCTTGATTGCTTGACAGAACAATGCCGTCCAGATCAATGACTACAAACCCTGCAATGGCATCGCGCATCGCCTGATCAATGATGACCTTGGCTTCATCTATCGACTCTGAATAGTCCAACGGACTTACCTTTTTTGTTCAGTCGCGTTGTGTCAGCAGCGTCTTAAGACTGTCTTTCGGAGCCAAGCGGTAACCGTTGAAATTTGAGTTTTTCTGCCGCAAATTATTGAAAACTTCTGCAGAAATTGAGAGTTTTTGCGAAAGGTGTTGGTGGTGTGGTTGACCAACACCGCCTCGGAAATCCGATCTGGGGGCTCTCATTTGAGGCATAGCCGCCGACCGGTTATCTCAGAAACCTGATTTATGACTGTCCCGTCTGCGAAGGAAGACCGACATCCGTGCCGCCGACGGGTTTTTCGGACTGCCGCTTGTTCAGATCCTGCAAAAGGCGACCATGTCGTTGTGTTTCGGCGATGACCTGTCCAAAGCGGACCAATCCCTTGCCTTCGAGAAGCGGAATGAGCTTGACCAGCACCTGGGCGGTTGCCTGCGCATCCCCAATCGCGGTGTGGCGCAAGTCAGGCGGGATCATAATCGACAGGCGCTCACAAAGAGCGTCAAGGGAGTGATCTTCGGTTGTGCCGAAAACGGCCGCTGACAATAGCACGGTATCAAGAACAGGATGGCTCCAGTCCACGCCCATATCTGACGCGCACCGGCGCAGTAGCCCGATATCGAATGGGGCGTTGTGGGCAACCAGAACTGCGTCGCGTGCGAAATGGTGGAAATTGCGCCCGGCTGTCGCAAAATCTGGTGCACCGGCCACATCAGCATCGGTCACCTGATGAATGAGGGTCGAGGCGGGCGGGATCGGGCGCCCTGGATTGACGTAGGTGTCTACCACCTCGCCGTGAACAATTCGCCCATTCAATACGCGGACAGCACCAAGCTGTACGACGTCATCTTTCTCAACCGACAGGCCCGTTGTCTCGGTATCGAAGGCGACAAAGCACAAATTACGCAACGCGGTGTCGTGGATTTCAGTCGCTTCGCTCGTACTCAAAAGATCGAAATCGAAAACGAGCGGTCGAGCTTCGATGAATTTCTGCGCCCCTTCTCCAACATTGATCACCAATATGTAACCATCTGTTTCCAGCGCCTTCAGTTTCGCGTCAAATCGCAGTTTTCGGCTGTGATCCTGAAGGACGAAAGACACTTCCGCCCCTGTTTTTATCATCTCTTCTTGGGCGCTTAACAGGTCTGTGGAATCGAAATAGTCGGTCAGTGGTGCCTTGAGCCGAGCAGGGGCGATTGTGGACAGCACTTCGGCTGCCTGACCGTCGTAAAGCACGATCTCATCTGCGGAATTTACAAGGATCGTCGCCACGGGGATCTCGGTGAGCAATGCGGTGAGTTGTGCTGTTTCCGCCTTGAGCCGCTCGGTCTCTCGCGCGACCTGCTTTGCGGTATCTATCACTGTGCTCGACAATGCGGTCGAGACGGCGTTCGCAGCAGGAGCCAGATCACCCAGATACCGCGCAGCTTGCGTCTCGACCTCGGCGTTTACGCCTGAATGCGCTCGCAGGCGCAGATCTGCGGCAAGTCTGTTAATTGGCTTGGCAACATTTTCATCAAAGAGCAGCCAGACAGCAACAGCAAGACCAGTATTGAGGAATGCGAAAATCACGAAAGCGGTCAGAAAGGGGGCCGTCGGCAATACGTTTTCCGCCCGTGACCACCCCAGATAAAGAGATGCGCCCGCCAGCGCCGCGCCTCCTGCTGCCAGAAGACAGAAAAACAGGAAGATGCGAAAACGCAGGGAGAGGCGGGCGAACATGTCAGGTGCCGCAAACCAGTTCGAGGATAGGATCGTCGTCCGGCATGGTCTCCCACTCTGCATTGACCACCGCACCGTCCGCCGCAAAGGTCGCGCCGTCGATCAGCAATGCGGAACGGCCCGCGGCGCAATCAAAGATCATCGGGGCCTGATTGACAGGCGACCAGCGGCCAAAGAAGTAAAGATCAGCCATGCGCTGGTCCGGCAGGTTTTCGTTGGTCCGGGCGGTGCCGGTGTCCGCCGCTACAAAGCGCTTCGTATAGGGCCAGACCTGCGTCCATGGTCGCAGCCAGCTTTGCTCTTCAACGGTCATCGCGATCTCGACACCATCAGGTAATCGCTCTGCCGTGCGGCTGAACCAAGTGTATTCGTTAGAGATCGTCATACCGATCATACCCAGTCCTGCCGCCACCGGCATCACCCATTTCGGAAGGCGACGCCCGGTTATGATGTTCAGCAGTAAAGCAAGGCCCGCGCAAGCGATCCCGGCAAAAACGGTAGCGATGAGTTCTACAAACATGCGATCATCCTAAGGTCCCTTTTCCAGCAGCCACAGCAGATTGCATGGTTTTCACAACCACGAAGGCATCCCGCAGGTGACTGCGTTCGAAATCGGACAGCGTCGAGGGGGCAAGGAAATTGTCCGGTTTCTCTCCTGCGCTGACCTGTGCGGCCTGATGCTGAAGCCGTGTCATTGCTATGAGATCGTAGGCATCCAGAAGATCAGCGGCACCTGCTTTTGACAAAACGCCTGCTGCCTGCGCAGCTTCCAGTCTGGCGCGGGTGTTCACTGGGGGCAGGCGCCCCTGTAAGGTATAGATCCGCCCCAGATCTACCACGGGGACGACCCCGTTATGCTTGAGGTCTAGTTGATGCCGATGCTCGCCCGACCGGATCGTCGCCAGCCCGCGCAAAAGCCCCAAAGGCGGCTGATGCTTGAGCGAATTGGAGATCATGTGCGCCGTAAAGATCGAATTCTTTGAAGCCCGTTCAAGCGTTCCTTCACGAAGATCGTCAAAGAGGCTTTCGTCACCGCCAATAGGCCGCAGGTCAAACATGACCGAGGCGAGCATCTGCGCCTCCGAGTCAGGCTTTTCGATCCAGCTTGCGAAATAGTCTCGCCAGATGCGCAGCGGCTGACACCAGCGTGGATTGGTCGCCATCATGTCGCCGGGACAGTAGAAATATCCGCAGGTGTCCAGCCCGTCGCTTACGAATTGCGCAAGCGCCGCGAAATACGGCATGTCACTTTTGCTCACGGTGTCTGCCAGGATCAGACAATTGTCCTGATCAGAAACACCTGTCTGTTCCTGGCGCCCTTGCGATCCACAGGCAAGCCAGAGGTAGGGAACCGGCGGCGGGCCAAGATTGACCTCGGCCAGTGCCAGCAATCGGCGTGTTGCCGTATCGGCGATGTCAGTGATCAGGCGCGTGATGACCTCGTGTCGGTTGCCTGCTTCTACCAACTGAACCAACAGATGTGGTATTTCCGCTGTTGCCCGCGCCATGGCGGCGGCATCTTCTGCCTTTGCTACTCGACCAACCAGATCGGCAGAGGACATTGCCAGTGCGCGGGTCAAATCAGTCTGCGTTACGATGCCAAGCAGTTTGGACCCATCGACAATCGGCACATGTCCAATACCGCGTTCCACCATCAGGTGAAGAACGTCTGTGACCAAGGCTTTGGGTCCCAGCGTCAGCCGTGTTGCGGTCATAACCGCAGATATCGGGCCGTTGGTGTCGGCCCCCTTTGCCACAACCCGACCGGTCATGTCACGAAGGGTTACGATCCCTTTTAATTCTCCGGCATCGGTAATGCAGATTGAGGATATATGCGCCTTGTGCATTTCGGCGGCGGCGTCCCGGACCGACGTATGAGGCGCGCAGGTGATCGGGTTGCGTGTCATCAACTGCTCTACCGGCAGCGTAGCCAGATCTTTGCGGTCGTTGCGGGCCGGGCGACGGCGATCAAAAAATTTCGCGACAGTCGGGTGCGTTTTAATCAGTGTGAAAAGTGTTGCGGCCGGCATCACAATCAATGTCGCGTCAGAGGTGACGGTGGCTGTGCGGCTGGCGTCCTCAGCGCGCAAAAGCGCACGTTCGCCAAAGGAGTTTCGAGGACCGAGAATGGAAAGCTGAACGTCTGTTTCGTCCGTGATCTCAACTTCACCCGCGGCAATGATGTAGAGATTGGTCGCTACATCCCCAATTGCAAAGACCTTATCACCGGCAGCAAATTCTTGCGCGTCGCACGCCGCGCAAAGTGCTTCGAGTTCGGCCTCAGTCAGGCTGTCATAAGGGTGCACGGTCGCAAGAAACTGGGTCAAAGAAGCCGGAACGGACATGTGGCGGGCCTTCTTGGTGGTTTGTCCTGCCCACATTGACGCGGGCAGGACCGTTTTTGAAGGTGGATCATTACCGGAGGTGCCCCGGCGATGTCCTGTTGGCTTGACTAGTGTCCTTCGACAGCGGTGCCTGCACCACGGGGGATGCGCACGCTCTCGACAAGATCCTTGATTTCCTGCGGGGTCTCCTTGGTCATGCCAGAGACAACGTAGGCTACTGCAAAGTTAACCGCCGCACCGATGGCTCCGAAGGAGGTCGACTTGATCGGCCCCAGCAGAGGATCGGCATCCGTGAAGGAGTTGGTGTCAGGGATAAAGAACCAGCCCTTGTGCAGGAAGATATAGAGCAGCGTGACAACCAGACCGGCCACCATGCCCGCAACCGCGCCCACATTGTTGATCCGGGTCGAAAAGATACCCATCATCAGCGCAGGGAAGATCGAGGCTGCCGCGAGGCCAAATGCCAGCGCCACGGTTTGCGCCGCAAATCCCGGTGGGTTGAGGCCCAAGAGAACCGCCACGACAATTGCCGCTGCCATGGAGATACGTGCGGCCATCAGTTCGTTCTTTTCCGACATGTTCGGGGTCAGCTGACCCTTGAGCAAGTCGTGAGACACCGCCGAGGAGATCGCCAGCAGCAAACCCGCCGCTGTCGACAGAGCCGCCGCAAGACCACCCGCCGCCACAAGGCCGATCACCCAGCCGGGGAGCGACGCAATCTCGGGGTTGGCAAGCACGAGAATGTCATGGTTGAAGTTGGTCAGCTCATTGCCCTGCCAGCCGTTGGCTTCCGCCTTGGCCTGCAGATCGGCGTTCTTGTCGTTGTAGTATTGGATCAGGCCGTCGCCGTTCTTGTCTTCCCATCCAAGAAGACCGGTCTTCTGCCACGTCGCCATCCAGGCATACTCCGGATCGCTCTCGATCTGCTCGACGCTGACTGCAGGGGCATCCGTGCCGTTGGGCCACATCAGTTCAGAGATGTTGAGCCGCGCCATAGCACCCACCGCAGGAGCGGTCAGGTAGAGAAGGGCGATGAAGACCAGCGTCCAGCCAGCGGACCATCGGGCGTCGGACACCTTGGGCACGGTAAAGAAGCGCATGATCACGTGGGGCAGACCGGCGGTGCCGATCATCAGCGATAAGGTGAAAAGCACCATGTTGATGGTCGAGCCATGGGCCGCCGTGTACTCGGCAAAGCCAAGGTCAGTCACGATCTGGTTCAGCTTGGCCAAGAGCGGCTCCCCGCTTTCGGTTGAGCCAAACAGACCCAGCGCCGGGATCGGATTGCCAGTGAGTTGCAGCGAGATGAAGACCGCCGGGATCGTGTAGGCGGTGATCAGAACACAGTACTGTGCCACTTGGGTATAGGTCACGCCCTTCATGCCGCCGAAAACGGCGTAGGCGAATACCACACAGGCGCCGATCAGCAGACCCCAGAAGGCGTCGATCTCAAGGAACCGGCCAAAGGCGATGCCCACGCCCTGCATCTGGCCGATCACATAGGTGATGGAGGCCACCAAGAGGCAGATCACCGCCACCATGCGCGCGGTCTTGGAATAGAACCGGTCGCCGATGAACTCGGACACGGTGAACTTGCCGAACTTGCGCAGGTACGGTGCCAGCAGCAGTGCCAGCAGCACGTAGCCGCCCGTCCAGCCCATCAGGAAGGACGAGTTGTCATAGCCGGTAAAGGCGATCAGGCCCGCCATCGAGATGAACGAGGCCGCAGACATCCAGTCGGCGGCGGTGGCCATCCCGTTGGTGACAGGGTGCACGCCGCGACCGGCGGCGTAGAATTCTGATGTCGATCCCGCACGTGCCCAGATCGCGATGCCGATGTAGAGCGCGAAAGACGCGCCCACGAACAGCAGGTTGAGTGTAAACTGATCCATTGTGATTATTCCTCGTCCACGCCGTGTTCCTTATCCAGCTTGTTCATGCGCCAGGCGTAGAAGAAGATCAGGATCAGGAAAACGATGATTGAGCCCTGCTGGGCGAACCAGAAGCCAAGGTCGGTGCCACCTACGGCGATGCCGGCCAAAAGCGGGCGCAGGATGATCCCGAACCCGAATGAGACCAGCGCCCAGATGACGAGGCTGATCAGAATGAGACGAATATTGGCTTGCCAATACGCGTTGTTAGAGCTGTTTTGTTGAGACATGAATTGGTCCCTCCTCCATTTGTGCGTCGGGGGCCGCGCTTGAGCCTCCGAACTCCAAGGGCGTTATGTCGTGGCTTGTGACACAACGCTGTTCAGTTGGGCGGCAATCTCGTCGATGGCCCCCATTGCGGGGACACGGGAGAGCGTCCCCTTGTTCTGGTAATAATCAATCAGCGGCGCTGTCTGAGCGTGGTAGGCCTCAAGCCGCTGCGCCACTGTTGCGGCGTTATCGTCCGCGCGGCGTTTCATATCGGTGCTGCTGCAGTTGTCGCAGACACCTGCCTTGGCGGTGGGCTTGAAGCTGTCGTGATAGCCCTCGCCGCAGCTGCCACAGGTGAACCGGCCCGAGATACGCGCGACCATCGCGGCATCCTCGACCTCAAGACTGACGGCGGCATTGATCCGTTGCCCGGTGTCGGCCAGCAGCGTATCCAGCGCCTCGGCCTGAACGGTCGTGCGCGGAAAGCCATCGAGGATCACGCCACTGGCGCAATCGGGCTCTGCCAGACGGTCGCGCAGGATGGCAATCACGATTTCATCGCTGACCAAGTCACCCGCTTCCATCACGGCCTTTGCCTGCTTGCCCGCGTCCGTGCCCGCCGCCACGGCGGCGCGCAACAGGTCACCCGTTGAAAGCTGGATCAGACCGTGGCTTTCCTCAAGCATCCGAGCCTGCGTGCCTTTGCCCGCGCCGGGAGGGCCAAGCAGGATCAACACGGGGGCGGTGGTGGGTGTCGCTGAGCCGTCCATCATGCATCCCTCCGGTTCATGCGGTTTTCAATCAGGTCATCAACCACTGATGGATCGGCGAGGGTCGAGGTGTCACCCAGTGCACCGAAATCGTCCTCGGCGATCTTGCGCAGGATGCGGCGCATGATCTTGCCTGAGCGTGTCTTGGGCAGGCCGGGGGCCCATTGAATGAGATCCGGTTTGGCGATGGGGCCGATCTCCGTGCGGACCCATGTTTCCAACTCCTTGCGCAAGGCGTCGGAAGGTTCTTCGCCGTTCATCAAGGTCACATAGGCGTAGATGCCTTGCCCCTTGACGTCGTGCGGGTAGCCGACCACGGCGCTTTCGGCGACCTTGGCATGGGCAACCAGCGCGCTTTCCACTTCCGCCGTGCCCATCCGGTGTCCGGAAACATTGATCACGTCATCGACCCGGCCCGTGATCCAGTAATCGCCATCCTCATCCCGGCGGCAACCGTCGCCCGAGAAATAGTAGCCTTTGTAGTCGCTGAAATAGGTCTTCTCGAACCGCTCGTGATCGCCCCAGACGGTGCGCATCTGGCCCGGCCAGCTGTCCGCGATGCACAGCACACCCTCGACACCGTTGCCTTCGACAACCTCGCCGCTGGTGGGTTCCAGCACCACCGGCTGCACGCCAAAGAAGGGCTGCTGCGCCGCACCGGGTTTCAGGGTTGTGGCACCGGGAAGGGGGGTCAGCATGTGCCCACCCGTTTCGGTCTGCCAGAAGGTATCGACGATGGGGCATTTGCCCTTGCCGACCACCTCGTTGTACCAGTTCCAGGCTTCGGGATTGATCGGCTCTCCGACTGAACCCAAAAGACGCAGATCGCTGAGATCATGCTTTTCCACCCACTCATTGCCAGCGCCCATCAGCGCGCGGATCGCTGTCGGAGCCGTGTAAAACTGGTTGACCTTGTGCTTGGCACAGACTTCCCAGAACCGGCCTGCGTCGGGAAAGGTCGGCACCCCTTCGAACATGATCGTGGTAGCTCCGTTGGCGAGGGGGCCGTAGACGATATAGCTGTGCCCGGTGACCCAGCCGACGTCCGCCGTACACCAGAACACGTCGCCATCGTGATAATCAAACACGATCTCATGCGTCATGGAGGCATAGACCAGATAGCCACCGGACGTATGCACAACCCCCTTGGGCTGGCCGGTTGAGCCGGAAGTGTAGAGGATGAACAACGGGTCTTCGGCATTCATCTCCGCAGGTGCGCACCCTGACGAAGCGTCGGCCATTAGCGCATTGCAATCATAGTCACGGTCGGTCCAAGTTGTCTGACCGCCCGTCCGTTTCACCACCAGGCACTTCACCCTGTCTTTGCAATGCAGCAGCGCAGCATCGGTGTTGGATTTCAAAGGCGTTTCTCGTCCGCCCCGGGGCGCGTGATCTGCGGTGATGACGACCTTGGCGTCACAACCGTTGATACGCGCCCCTAAGGCGTCCGGGGAGAAACCGGCGAAAACGATGGAATGAATGGCGCCGATCCGGGCACAGGCCAGCATGGCATAGGTGGCTTCGGGGATCATCGGCAGGTAGATCACGACCCGGTCGCCCTTTTCGACACCGAGCTCCTTCAGAACATTCGCCATCTTGCAAACCGAAGCGTGCAGATCGCGGTAGGTGATGTGCTGGGCGTCCTCTTTGGAGGGGTCGTCCGGTTCCCAGATAATTGCGGTCTGATCAGCGCGCGTCTCAAGGTGGCGGTCAATGCAGTTGGCGCTGACGTTCAGCGTGCCGTCCTCAAACCAGCGGATATCGATGTTGCCCGGTTCAAATGATGTGTTCTTTACCTTGGTGAAGGGTGTCATCCAATCAACGCGCTTGCCTTGGTCAGCCCAGAATGTTTCTGGGTCAGATACGGATGCTGCGTACATCTGCGCGTAATCATCCGCCGTCACATGCGCGCGCTTGACGGTTTCAGCGGACGGCGGAAAGGCCGCCAGTTTTGGCTGGTTTTGCGTGTTCATTGTATCCTCCTCACGAAACACCCGGCAAATCTGACAAGATTGGGGCTGGTGTTTCTCTGCGGGGACCATACGCCTAATGGTAAACGCAAAACATTGGGCGCTGTGTTCGTTCGATTTTTTTGTAAAATGATTTCTAAATTTCCCCCTAGTCACCTGGAATCGAAGTTCGGTTCATTGTCTTGAGGCAGAAGCGTTTGACTGATGCGAGGATTTCGTCGGCTGATTTGACCCATCTGTATGGCTTTGGGTTATCGTTGTGTGCGTCGATGAAAGCCATGATATCGGCTTCCAATTCGACGACGGACCTGTGCACGCCGCGTAGGATTTGCTTCCGGGTCAGTTCAGCAAACCAGCGCTCGATTTGATTGAGCCAGCTCGCTGAGGTTGGCGTGAAGTGCACATGCCAATGCGGTCTTCGGGCCAGCCATGCCTTGACCTTTGGCGTCTTGTGCGTGGCGTAGTTATCCATCACCAGATGCACGTCGGGTCCTTCGGGTAAATTGCGGTCCAGTTCCTTGAGGAAGTCCAGAAACTCTGTTGCGCGGTGCCGCTTATAGCATTTCCCAACAACTGCGCCCGTCGCGACATCCAGCGCAGCAAAGAGCGATGTGGTCCCGTTGCGCAGGTAGGTATGGGTGCGCCGTTCGGCGACGCCGGGAGCCATTGGCAGGACTGGCTGTTCGCGGTCCAGGGCCTGGATTTGGGATTTCTCGTCCACACATAGGACGATAGCTCGGTTGGGCGGAGACATGTATAGCCCCACGACGTCCTGCACCTTGTCCACAAAGAGTGGATCTGTGGACAGCTTGAACGTCTCGGAGCGGTGCGGTTGCAGGCCAAACGCGTTCCAGATCCGCCGGATCGTCGTGTGCGAATACCCTGTCTCAGCTGCCATCGACCGGATCGACCAATGGGTTGCGTCGCGCGGTGTCGTCTCAAGCGTTTGCTTGATGATCTCGGCCACCTTCGCGTCGGAAATGCTCCGCGGGCGACCGGCGCGATACTCATCTGAAAGGCCTTCAAGCCGATGCTCAGCAAATCGCCGCCGCCACTTGCCAACGGTATGCTCAGCGTGACCAAGCTCATTCGCCACCTCTTTACTGGTGAGACCCTCTGCACACCTCAACACAATCCGGCACCTGTCCGAAAACGACCGCTCCGCCTTGTGCTTGCGCAATTGCGCTTCCAAGAATAGCCGCTCTTCGTCGCTGAGCTCAATTGCAACCGATGCCCGACCCCGCATGCCAATCTCCTAATTTGCCCCAAATCAACGATGGCAAATTCAGTTCCAGGTGACTAGTTTCGTAAATTTTTTGTCAAGTGGCGGTATT
>Ga0316197_10002783_pt1 | contig 12478 bp, 5 predicted proteins | sample OudBiesiAoxic_MG_FD_204939 | JGI IMG/M metagenome (GOLD analysis project Ga0316197, IMG submission 204939) | Coastal sediment microbial communities from Oude Bieten Haven, Netherlands - site A oxic | ecosystem: Environmental > Aquatic > Marine > Coastal > Sediment | place: Netherlands...
ATTGTAACATCAATCGCGTCAGCGCTGATGTTTTCAATCACCGATGCAGCGCTGTCTCTTTCAGTGAGGCGTTTGACAATTGGTCCTTTCACTTCGACCCCGTCCAGACGCAATCCCGATGCCGCCTCAGGCGACGCAAGCGCTTGGGCTGCAAGAACGACCTGCGCGGCTTCTTGCGTCGAAAGTGTTCTTTGAGCGTTGCCGACGAAATTGGTGAGCACAGCGCTGTCCACCGCATTGCTGCCTGATTCCGCAGAGAGTTTCAGAACGCCGGCTTTATCACGCAGGTCGGTGCCAAAGTCATCCCGCCAGCCCTGATCGCCTTGCCCGCGTGCCAGCATCTGGTCCGCACGAGCGAACATGGCATCAGCGCGCGCAAGATCACCGTAGGCGGCAAGTGCCGCGCCCAACTGTGCAACAGCCAAAGGTGTGGCAAAATCATTTGCCTTGGTGTCTGCATAGTAGCGCAGATCACCCATCGCCGCGGCTCCTTCGCGCGCAAGCACCAGCAGTGCGTAAGCAATGTCTTCTCCGCCGTTGTCGAAGTCCGACGCATAGCTGATACGGTTTCGCAGGTTGTCCATGGCATTTGTAAAGGCCAAACCAGGCACGTCATAACCTTCGGCCCGGGCACGCGACATGAAATCGCTGACGTAGGCATCGAGCCAGAAGTTACCCGAGCCCGCACGCCACAATCCAAAACCGCCACTACTGGATTGCCGCGTCAAGATTTGCGAGATGGCGCGGTCGACCTTTTCCTGAATGCGTTCAGGTTCTCCGAGACCAGCAGATTGCGCTATCGAACTGAGATAAAGGAGTGGCAGCGCTCCTGAGGTAACCTGCTCCGTACAGCCATAGGGATATCTGTCGAGTTGGCGCAAGAGCCCGGGCACATCAAAACGCGCCAGCGGTCCAGCCGTCAGCGTCGCACTTCCTGTCCCTAACCGCAGGCCTGCAAAAACGTTGTCATCGAATGTGAATTTCTCGTCGGCTCCCAAAGCGAATTGGCGGGTTGTGGCAACCTCGGGGTCATTGTCCCGTACCCCTATAGTGAGAGATTTGCGAAGCTCAGTCCCATTGGGCAGCATCAGGGCGACCGTTATCAGATGGTCGCCGACGTCGCGTGCATCCACCGGTAGGGCCAGACGGTTTGGCAGGTCGCTGCCCAGCAGTTGTATCGCTGTCCCGCCGGCAAAACCGATGCCATCGTCTGCAGTAATCCTCAGAGTCAGCATCCCTTCCAAGGGTTCCGATGGCACAAGTTCCAGTAGCAGTCTGCTTTGATCGCCGGGCGCAAGAAACCGTGGCAGGGAGGCCGTCACAACAACCGGATCTCGGGCCAACACATCCTCTGAATGGTCACCCACAGCGCTGTCGGACCATGCAACCGCCATCAATCGGATCGTGCCATTGAACGCTGGGCGGATGATCTCAATCTCAGCGCTGCCATCTGGACCAACTTTGATCGGGCCTGAAAAGAAGGACATGAGTTCCTCGGTCGGCGGCGGAGATTGCAGTTGTCCACCTGCGACCGCATCACCGCCGGATCGCAATCGACCGAGCGCGCCGTTCATTCCGTCAATCAGCCGCCCATAGACATCCCGCATCTCGACGCCGAGCCGCCGCTGGCCAAAATAATGGCCGGTCGGATCAGGTGCATCGAATCCGGTGAGGTTGAGAATGCCGACATCAACGGCTGCGAGCGTGACATACGCCGCTTCACCTTCTTTCACGCCCTCAACGTTGACGCGCGCACGCAATATGCCTGCCTGCCCATCGACTATTTCAGGCGCCTCGATTGTTACATCCAGTTGCTTGTCGCCGGGGCGCACAGAAGCATGTGCCAGCCCCAATGCGCGTGTGGGGTTCAGGCCGTCTGACTCGCGCATCGGGTGCAGAACAGATACCGTCACATAAGCACCACTGCCCCATTCTTCCGTAACGCTGAGCGGGACAAGGTTTTCACCAGCGGTGACATTCACCGTCTGGCGATCAATGAGTTTGTTGGACAGGACCGTGACCAGGGCGACACCGTCCGTCTCTGGCACCAGCCGCAATTGTGCCGTTTCACCTGGCGCGTATTCAGTGGCGTCGAGCGATAGCTCCAGACGGTCCGGAGTCGCTGACCCATCATCCCCACCATACCACCCGGCAGAGAAATCAACCGATGACGCGACATATGCACCGCCAACTCGTTCGACGACAAGCTCGTATTCACCCCATTCTGTCGGCACGGTCAGTGGCGCCGGATCAGCACCAAGCGTAACTTCGCCGGTTGCCTGACGAATGCGCCGGGTGGTCGGCTCCCACTCCCAATTGCCATAAACCTGATACCATTGATACCGCGTCTCAACCTTGTTGACGGTCCAGCGGACCGGCATTTCCGTCGCGCTTCCATCCTCTGAGACTGCAATCAATTCAAACGTCGCCTGCCCCCCTTCGGGCAAGACGTCGTCAAAACCCGGGTTGATACCAATAAGCGGTGTGTCAGCACGCAAACTCTTGCTAAGTGTCCGTTCGACGGGGCGACCTGACCCTTCCGAAACGCGCAGGATCACTTCGGCCTCCAGTGGTTGCTCAATCGCTTCCTCGAGGTCAGGCAACTGCATCGGCAAAACAGCAAGTCCCTGATCGTCCGTTTGGACGCTGTCCAAAGAGCGGGTGCGGGTGTCAAACCGCACATCGTGACGCCCAAATTGATACCCCGCCCAATCCTCCAATTCCCGCGTCGCACGGAGGCGCACATCTCCTTCGACGCTTAGGCCAGCGCCGGGTGCACCGAAGAGGTAGCGAGCCGAGACGGTCAGCGACGGCGTGTCAGTCAATCGCAGCGGCGCATCCGGCAACGCGATCTCAAAATCGATTCGTTCCGGCAGGAAATCTTCGACCAGCACTGTCCGACTTACCAAAGCAGGCGCATCGACATCAAACAGGATATCAAGTCGCCATGCCCCCCGCGGGACATCGCTGCCGAGAGCCAGCGCAAAGATATGCCCGCCTGCAACGCTGGTTTGGCTCAGACTGCGGGCATACTCTACGCCGTCCGGGCGTTTCAGGATGGCCGTAATCGGCAATCCTGTAAGGGCCTGAGCCTGATTGTCCCGCGTCAATGCTGTTGCGTAGATCGTGTCACCGGCACGGTAGGCACCCCGGTCCGTCGTCAAGAATGTATCAATCGGTGGTGCGGGCGGGCGCCCCTCAACACCACGGTCAGACAAATCAAAAGCAGGGTCCGATAAAGGAAGAAAAGCAACGTCCTCGCTGCCCAATTCCGCCATGAGCAGTGCCGGGCTGGCCGCGCCCGTTCCCCGCGTGAGCCCGGCAGGAAAAGTTGCGAAACCACCCGCGTCAGAAGTTGTTGACCCCAACACCGCATTGGCCCGAGAGATCAGCGTCAGCTTGACGCTTTCCTGTGGGGCCGTATCAGCAAGACTACGCACTGCGACATGAAGGCCGTCGACACCGGACCACGTACTTATTCCAAGGTCGGACAGCACGAACCACTGTGTTGCGGCCGGTTTTTCGTAAGGATCCTGTCCAGGCACAGCCGCACTCAGCGCATAGATGCCTGCGGGTTGATCTGCCAATGCAGCGCCAAGCGGCAACCGCGTTGTCATATCGGCATTGAGCGTATTCTGAACTTCGGCCTGCCCGCCCCATATTTCCTGCGCTAGTGTGTCCGCAAATCTTTCGGTTTCATAGGCGTTGAGTGGACGGCCGAAATAGCTGTCCTTTATGGCCTGAACGAGGTTGCGGTCACTGACCCGCCGCAACGTCAGGTCCAAGGTATCGACATTGACAGTCTCAACGGGCAGTCCCGCATCTGCGCTCCGTGGCAGGATATAGGCACGACCCGGAAACCGCGCTTGAGGAAACCGATCACGTACGTAGAGACGCAGACGAACGTCTTTGTGCAGGACTTCACCATTGGCAGCTGGCAAACCGGCCCGAAAGGTAACATCGTAGCGCTTACCGTGTTCGGCACCATCGATACAAAGCTGGCTTTCATCAGCCTGCACCGCCAGGCCACGCCCCTCCACCCGGACAAACGGTTCGTAATCCATGCCGACCTGCACGAGACTCTCGGAGAACTCCGCGCAGATACGCGGCGCGGATGCATCACTCTCAACGCGGTGCTCGACGATCCGAAACCCGTATTTTCCGATGGCGTCGTCCAACGCTACCTGAAGGTCATCACGTCCTGACAAAGTGGCTGCCAATCGCAGCGCGGGAATCATGTCCCGGCCACGCCGGTTCTGTTCGAATGCTTGTGCCATGACCTCCAGAGCGGCCGTCTGTGCCGCGATATCCGGCGCACGTAGATAGGCATTGAAGGACGCTGGCAGCGCCTCGCGCCTCAACTGGCGGCGTTGTGCATTTGACATTTGCGTGTTTTCTCGCAGGCCAATCCGGGCCAGTTGCAGCCACAGATCCGACCGGTCGAGTGCGGCAACTGCTTGTCCTGTCGCCCTGAGGGATGTTGCCGGGTCAACCAGATCCGCACCATCAAGAGGATAGCGTTGCGATATGGTGCCAACCAGATCGCGGGCTTGTTCGATATCTTCGGGCGTGCGAAAACTCAGATCACGTGCGCGGATCGCCGCAGTCGCGCGCGCCTCCGGGCTTGTAACGGCTTTGCGTGCAGAGAATGCGCCGTCATAGGGTTCTTGAGCGGTGATTGCGGACTTTGGAAAACAGGCGTTTGAACGGCTGTTGAAGGTAAACGCAACACAATCCGTCTGGGCAGAGCAGGCTCTCTCGCACGCTGGAAGTGTGGTGTCGAAGAGGTTCGCAAGATCTGCGCCGTAAAAATCGACATTCCGGGCGTAGACATAGCGGTGCTCTGGTACGCTTTCCTGCGTTGACGCGGGAGAAACGGCGCTGGCGAGACCCAACAAAAAAACGCCCAAAAACAGCAAAACATAGCGCGCACTCATGGCCGTCTCCTTTGAATATCTGCGCTACAGTGACATGTGCCTGCAGCCACTGGCAAGGATGGGGCACGTCAGACTTTAAACAGATATTCACCTTGATCGTTGATCGTCGCAAAACGGATCGAACCACGAATGCGGAGCGGCAGATGAGTCTGGCCAACAAGCTGACACAGGAGCGGCGCAGCCGCCTGGCGGCTGAACGCATGCTTGAACTCAAGCAGGCGGAACTCTTTGCCGCAAACCGCAAACTTGGCCTTCACGCCCAAAAACTAACTGATGAAATCGTCGAAACACGAGCTGAAGTCGAAACAATCCGCGGTGAAAACATCCGCGTGAAATCGGATTTGTCGGCCGCAAACGAAAAAATAGAAATCGCCGAAAGGCGGCTATGGCATTCAATTGAAACGATCAAAGACGGGTTCGCCTTTTTCAATTCAGACAACGAGATGATTATCGCCAACCGGTCCTATTTGGCCGTCTTCGACGGGTTAACGTCCATCAAGCCGGGCGTCAACTACGTGACAATCCTGCAAGCCCTGACTGATGAGGGCACCGTGAACATTGGCGATCTCAGCGCCACTGACTGGCGTCAGATGATGACCGAGCGCCTGCAACAGCCGCAACCTGAGCCGATTACAATCCGGCTGTGGAACGGAAGTTACATTAAGCTGGTGGATCAACGTGGACCTGATGGCGACATGGTTTCCCTTGGCCTCGATATTACGGCGACCGTCGAATACGAAGAGAAGCTGAAAGAGTCGCGCGCCATCGCAGAAAGCGCGAACCGGGCGAAATCGGCCTTCCTCGCAAACATGAGCCATGAGATCCGAACCCCGATGAACGGCGTTGTTGGTATGGCAGATGTGCTGACCGATACCGAGCTCACCGAAGAGCAGCGCCTTTACGTGGACACCATCAAGAATTCTGGCGAAGCGTTGCTGGTGATTATCAACGACGTTCTGGATTACTCAAAGATCGAGGCGAAGAAGCTCGATCTGCATCCTGAGCCGTTCGATCTGGAACGCGCAATTCAAGAAGTGATCATGCTTTTACAGCCGCTGGCTCAGGATAAGGGGCTCTCGCTGTTGTTGGATTATGACGTCTTCATGCCTTCGACCCTAGTGGGTGATCCCGGTCGCATTCGTCAGGTTTTGACAAACCTTATGGGCAACGCCGTCAAATTTACATCTGAAGGGCATGTGTTGGTGCGGGTCACCGGCGTGCCGGACCCAACAACTGACAATGTGTCTGTACATGTAAGCATCGAAGACACGGGCATCGGTATTCCGGCCGATCTGATCGATCACATATTTGGTGAGTTCAATCAGGTCGAAAACGAACGCAACCGCAAGTTCGACGGAACCGGGCTTGGGCTTGCGATTTCGCAACGCCTTATCGAAATGATGCAAGGAAAGATCTGGGTGACGTCCGAAGAGGGAACCGGCTCCTGTTTTGGTTTTACGCTCGATATGGCGGCGGCGGGCACGCTGACCCCCGACCACCCCCACCTGCCCGCGGGTCTGCGGCATGTCATGGTGGTCGATGACATTGCCGTCAATCGCACGATTCTGGAGCGGCAACTCGAACAGTTGGGCATTTCGGTGACATGTTGCACCAGCGGCGCTGAGGCGCTCGAAAAACTGGACGACACTGTCGATCTGATACTGACAGACCACAATATGCCCGGCATGGACGGGCTGGAAATGGCAGCGACGCTGCGTGCGGCCGGGAATACCCTGCCAATACTCGTGCTCAGTTCAAATCCGGGCCAAGCGGAAAAAGACCCCGCCAAGAAACACGTTCAGGCAATCCTCAAGAAACCACTGCCGCGCACCGAGCTATTTTCTCAACTCGAAGCGCTGCAATGTGAACCGCGACCTGTCACGCCCGAACCGGAACCCGTCGAGAAAGTACTGCGACAGATGCGCATTCTGGCCGCCGAAGATAACAAGACCAACCAGCTTGTATTTCGCAAGATGATCAAATCCTTGGATATCAATTTGAAGTTCGCAAACAATGGCGAAGAGGCGGTTGAACTCTATCAAACCTTTGAGCCGGACATGATTTTCATGGACATCTCAATGCCCAAAATGGATGGGAAAGAAGCTACCAAAGCCATTCGGGCGCTGGAGGAACCCTTCGGCACCCATGTACCCATCGTAGCCCTGACGGCACATGCGATGGATGGTGATGATGCGGGCATTCTGGCCGCAGGGCTTGATCATTATCTGACCAAACCGCTGCGCAAACCTCAGATACTTGAACAGATCGAGGCCGCCTGCCCAGAGGACGCACACCCTCCTACGGAGTTTTTGCCTGATCAGGCTGCCGGGTAGTCCCGTACAAAAACAGGCTTCTCCGGCGTGGAGAGTTGCCCCTGAAAGGCATATCCCCCGGTATTAAAGTCCCGAATGCTCTCCGGCTCACAAAGTCGGTTCTGAACAATGAAACGCGCCATCGCCCCTCGTGCTCTTTTGGCATAGAAGCTCACCAATTTGGGCCCTTTGCCATCTCGTTTGTCTTCCATGAACTGCGGGGTAATCACCTGCAACTTCAACGCTTTTGGGTCCACCGCGCCAAAGTATTCCTGGCTCGCACAATTTATCAGCGTGTCGGTGCCCGTAGCCTCAGCCTGCGCGTTGAGGGCCTTGGACAAATACTTGCCCCAATAGTCATAGAGGGTGCCACCACGGCGCGTTTTCATTCGACTGCCCATCTCGAGCCGATAAGGCTGGATCGCATCCAGCGGGCGCAAAACTCCATAAAGACCAGACAGAATTCGCAGATTATCCTGCGCATAGGCCATTTCGTCAGCATCGAGGCTCTCCGCCTCCAAACCCTGATACGTGTCCCCGGCAAAAGCCAGAGCAGCAGGTCGAACCGCCTCTTGATCCGGTGCATCTTCGAACGCCTGAAAACGGTCCCTGTTTAGACGCGCCAGATCATCCGACAAATCCATCAGCGCTTTGAGCTTGCCCAGTGTTAAATTACGCGCCGTCTTGGCAAGACGCACAGCATCCTGCTGCATATCCGGTTCGGTCATCTGAACGTTGCGCTCAGCCCAGTCCAACCGTTTCGCAGGTGAAATTACTACCAGCATCGATAACCCCCATTAACTTGTAAGGGGACTTAGCCCGCCTCTCGCAGTACGTCCAGAAATGCGGGCCCAAAACGTTGCGCACGTTTGTCACCCAACAGGCGTTCGAGCGCCTGATCATCCGCGTCGCGTAGTTGCGCGATCTTTGAAAGCAGAGAGGCAGAGCAGCTTAATGGCTTATCAGTGCCCGCTTCGCCCCGTGTCAGGTCCGCCTGAACTTCGAGCAACCGATCATACACCGTTCCAGCAAGCCGCCCCGCCAGCTTGCGGCGGGTTGGATGCACTGCGTCTGAGGCACCGTTGATTACATCAAGAAAAGCACGGCCATAGCTCTCCAATTTCTTGGCACCGACACCACCGATACGCGCCATCTCGTCAATGTCTGACGGACGGTTTTCCGCCATCTCGATCAATGTCCGATCGTTGAAAATAATGTAAGCTGGCACCTTGGCCGCCTCGGCCAAAGCCCGCCGTTTGGCTTTGAGCGCACTTAGCAATGGCGCGTCTTCTTCGCTCACCATCGACTTGACTGCGGGCCTGCGTGTTGCGCCTGCTGCTGCAATGCTGTCGCTGCGAAGCGAAATCTGCGCTTCACCCCGCAAGATTGGCAATGCGGCGTCCGTCATGCGCAATGCCCCGTGGCGTTCGGGATCGGGGCGCACCAAATCATGTCCCATCATTTGACGAAAGACCGCCTGCCACTGGCGCTTGTCATATTCAGTACCAACCCCGTAGGTCGGCAGGCTACTGTGGCCGCGCGCTCGGATCTTGTCTGTCTCATTACCAAGCAAAATGTCGATCAGATGTCCTGCACCAAACCATTCATCGGTCCGCAGAATGGCAGAGAGCGCTTTTCGAACTGCCGTCGTGCCATCAAACACATCGGCCGGGCTGTCGCACAAATCGCACCGCCCGCAGGTAATTTCTGTTTCTTCGAAATAGCCCAGCAGCGTTTTGCGTCGGCATTCAAGCGCTTCGGCCAGGCCGAGAAGGGCGTTGAGCCGGGCGTGATCGGCGGCACGCCGTTCTGGTGGAGAAAGGCCTTCATCAATCTGGCTGCGCCGGAGACGAATATCATCTGCGCCAAAGAGAGTCAGCGTTTCTGCCGGTGCCCCATCACGACCAGCACGCCCAATTTCCTGATAATAGGCTTCTATTGATTTAGGCAGGTCAGCATGGGCCACCCATCGGATATCCGGTTTGTCCACGCCCATCCCAAAAGCCACAGTCGCCACGACGATCAGCCCGTCTTCCTGCTGAAAGCGCCGTTCTGCGATCCGCCGGTCTTCCGCGTCCATGCCACCGTGATAGTGCAAGGCAATGTGGCCGTTTTCGCGCAAGGCCTTCGCAATCCCTTCCGTCTTGGCCCGCGTTCCGCAATAAACGATGCCAGACTGCCCTTTGCGCGCATCGGCAAAGGAGAGGATTTGACGACGCGGACTGTTCTTTGCCGCAAAACCGAGATGGATATTGGGGCGATCAAATCCTTGCAGGAACGAACGCGGCGGGACACCATCAAAAAGCTTTTCGGCAATCTCGGCGCGCGTTTCCGCGTCAGCTGTCGCCGTGAACGCGGCAAGTGGCACGTCCAATGCGCGGCGCAATTCGCCGATGCGGAGGTAATCTGGCCGGAAGTCGTGGCCCCATTGGCTGACGCAATGGGCCTCATCGACAGCAATTTGCTTAACGCCCACCCGTTTCAGCATGCTGACCACTGATCCAGCGGCCAGACGCTCTGGTGCCATGTACAGGATCTTGAGCGTGCCAGCTTCGAGGCCTTCCCAGACCGCATCTGTTTCTTCAGGCGTGTTTCCGGAGGTCAGGGCCCCAGCCTGCACCCCGGCTTCCTGAAGCGCCCGCACCTGATCGCGCATCAGAGCGATCAGCGGAGAGATCACCACCGTCACGCCGTCGCGCAGCAGCGCAGGCATCTGAAAGCAAAGCGATTTTCCGCCACCTGTTGGCATGATAGCAAGGACGTTTTCGCCGGCAATGACGGCTTCAACAATCTCTTGCTGGCCGGGCCGAAAGGCATTGAAGCCAAAAACGTCACGAAGAAGCGTGGCAGCGCCTGTCATGGGGAACTCTGATCTTATCTGCTCTTTTTATGCAGACTCCCACACTAACAGGTCGTGAACAAGGGTCGGGCTCTGATCTTTGACCGATTTTGTAGGCAGCAGTGATTTAGTAGAAGAACGCTGCGTTGTTGATTAGCACGATCCGGACGATTGCGACAGCGATCAACACGACGAGCGGAGCAAGATCCAAACCGCCCATCTGAGGTAGAAAGGCTCGCACGCGGCTGTATATCGGTTCGAGCAAGCGGTTCAAACCATCCCAGATCTGCGCAACGAGGGGTTGTCGCAGATTAAGCACCTGAAAATTAATCAGCCATGACATGACCACATGCGCGATAATGACGAACCACACGACATTCAGCAGCAGCATGAGTATTTGGAAGAGCGACGTCATTGGCAGGACCTTTCATTGCGTTGGGCTTGAGTTAAGCGCGCGGGCCTGAAAGGGCAAGGGCCGGGCAGCAGCGGGCCATTCAGGGATCAATTGTTAACCGGACCCGCTCGGTCAGTGGTGCATTGAGTTGATCACTTTGGAAAAATCCAGGTCATCAACCAACTGCATGGACCAATCGGCAAAATATCGGGTCTCTATCTCTTTTTCGTCCAAAATCTTGAAACCGCTATGCCTTTCATCCAGCCGGATACGCTCGACAAGCGCGCGCAATGTGTCTTCCTCGCCTTCGAGAACTTGGCAGAAGTTTCGGCCATTGAACGCGAGCGCTCCGGTGACACCGATCGTATTGTTCGATTTGGTCGACTGCGCAACGATTTCGTTGACTTCATTTCTGCCGATGGAAGGTCTTGCGGTGCTGAAATAAAGTATTCTGATCATATCGTTGATGCTCTCCGTGTTTTCTATCTCAATGGATTAAACAATGATTGAGCGAATTCAAACAGTTTTGAAGTCCCAACATATCCTGCGACGTCCAGTTAGATGCAATGGAATTGCAATTTCGACTGTCAAAGCTTCGCTTGCACCACCCGGCGGCCCCTGATCTAAAAACCACAACAAGAGCAGGAATGGTGCATGTCAAAGGTTTCCGCGCGCAAACGCATTTGGGGCTGGTATTTCTTTGACTGGGCCAGTCAGCCTTACAATACACTCTTACTGACCTTTATTTTCGGTCCCTATTTCGCTCAAACCGCGACTGCTGCGCTTGTCGAGGGGGGAATGGAATTGGCTGCGGCAAAGGCTCAGGCGCAGGCCTATTGGGGGTATGGTTTGACGATCGCAGGCATCTCCATTGCCCTTTTCGCGCCAACACTGGGGGCGATCGCAGATTCCTCTGGTCGTCGGATGCCGTGGATTTGGCTGTTTTCAACTCTTTATTTCATTGGCTCCGCCGCCCTGTGGTGGACCGCCCCGCAGGACTTCTCCGTGCTTTGGGCACTGTTCTTTTTTGGGATCGGTCTGATCGGCATGGAGTTTGCCACGATTTTCACAAACTCCTATCTGCCGGAACTGCACGCAGACCCGGCAGAGCGCGGTCGTATCTCAGGGGATGGCTGGGCCTTTGGTTATGGAGGCGGAGTGATGGCCCTTGTTATCATGATCGCGTTTTTTCAGGCCGGACCATCTGGCCAGACGATGGCAGGGTTGACCCCGCTATTCGATCTCGATCCATCAACCAAGGCTGATACCCGGATCGTCGGCCCGCTTACGGCATTGTGGTTTATTGTCTTTATGATCCCGTTCTTCCTCTATGTCAGAGACACCCCTGCGCAAAACGCTGAAAGCTATCGCATCGGAAAGGGCGTTTCCGACCTTTTCAAAACGCTGCGTGGCCTGCCCAGCCGCCCCTCATTGATGGCCTATCTGGGGTCTTCAATGTTCTATCGCGATGCGCTGAACGGATTGTACACATTTGGTGGCATCTACGCTTTGGGTGTGCTGGGTTGGAGCATTCAGGATATCGGCGTTTTTGGCATTTTGGCTGCCATCACCGGTGCAGTCTTCTGCATAATCGGTGGGCGTGCCGACAGGCGCTTTGGCCCGATGCCGGTTATTATTACCTGTTGTGTGGTGTTGGTCATGACCGCCGTCCTCATCATCTCGCTGACATCGAATTCGGTCATGGGCATAAACTTGCCGGAAGATTCAAAGCTGCCAGATATTTTGTTCTATGTTGCAGGTGGCTTGATCGGCGCGGCGGGCGGCGCGCTGCAAGCATCTTCGCGCAACATGCTGACATGGCAGGGCAACCCAGAGCGCATGACAGAGGCGTTTGGCCTCTACGCCCTCTCCGGCAAAGCGACTTCATTTCTTGCACCTGCCCTCATTGCAATCACAAGCGACCTAACTGGAAGCCAGAGATTAGGTATTACTCCGGTCATTGGGCTGTTCATAATCGGATTGATTCTGCTAGCAT
>Ga0316197_10002784_pt1 | contig 12478 bp, 13 predicted proteins | sample OudBiesiAoxic_MG_FD_204939 | JGI IMG/M metagenome (GOLD analysis project Ga0316197, IMG submission 204939) | Coastal sediment microbial communities from Oude Bieten Haven, Netherlands - site A oxic | ecosystem: Environmental > Aquatic > Marine > Coastal > Sediment | place: Netherlands...
AGTTCCTGGAAGCCCTCGCGGCTGGAAATATCCCTCAATCGGGACAGGGCCGCCAGTTGCACCTGGCGCACCCGTTCTCGCGTAACACCCAGCAGGTTTCCAACTTCTTCCAACGTTCGCTTCCCATGTCCATGCAGGCCAAAACGATGTTCAACGACATCGCGCTGCTGAGCAGGCAATTGCTCCAGCCATCTTCCCAACAGGCTTTCGGCTGCGCTGTCCGCATAGCGGGTTTCAGGACTGGCATCTTTCTCATCGGCGATGGAATCCAGAAGTGCACGCCCCGAACCAGCCCCGACTGGTTCATCTGCAGACGATACCGGCTCATTTAGCCCGAAAAGCCTTTCGACATTGGCCGGTGCGGTATCGAGTTGCCGGGCTACTTCTTCTGCTGTTGGTCTGCGACTCAGCTTCTGTTCGAGCTCGCGCGATGCGCGCAGGTAAATAGTTAATTCCCTGATCACGTGAATCGGGAGTCGGACGGTACGGCACTGATTCATGATGGCCCGCTCTACGGACTGGCGAATCCACCAGGTGGCATAGGTTGAAAAACGACACCCCCTGTCAGGATCAAATTTCTCGACTGCGCGAATCAGGCCGAGGTTCCCTTCTTCAACCAGGTCAAGTAAAGGAAGACCCCGTTTCACGTAATGCCGTGCCACGTTAACAACAAGCCGCAGGTTGGACTCGATCATTCGCTGCCGGCTCGCCATGCAACCGTTGAGTGCTGCACGTGTAAGTTCAATCTCTTCTTCTGCAGTCAGCAGACGGGCCCGACCAATCTCACTCAGATAGATCCGGGTGACATCGTGGTTGTGTGAGCTGTTGCCTCGGGCTGAACCCGGTTGCGCTTTTTGCTTCCCGGAATGACCGGAAGCTGACTTGTTCGGTTTAGAAACATCCTTGTGTCCGACCTGGACATCGTGCATTCCCCCTCCTCGCGCCTATCGAGCGCTGGATAACCGGCCACCCTGCAAATCAACAACCCCGGTTGTCATTGGAAACCAACAAATCAGCAGCGTGGATGATGGACGCTAGCACAAAATCACAAAAAAGTCTTGATCAATTGACGCAGGTCATGGCCAGAAGCGCGATACAGCTTTCGTAAACTCAGCGTTTTGTCAGAAACTTGAGGGGGTCCTGGGGCGTACCATTCAGGCGAATTTCAAAATGCAGCATCGCCTGGTTGCGGTCATTTCTACCCATGTCAGCGATGCGTTCACCCGCGCTCACTTTTTGCCCTTCCTGCACCAACCGTTTCTTGTTGTGTGCATAGGCACTAAGTAAACGTTCATTGTGTTTGATGATCACCAGTTCACCATAGCCAATCAGGCCAGATCCGCTGTAAACGACCTCACCGGCGGCACTGGCCTTCACAGCCTGACCTTCCTTGCCCCCGATATCGATCCCCTTTCGGGCGGGATCGTTGGCCTTAAAATTGCTGATGATGCGCCCTTCCACCGGCCATAGCCATTTCGCCGGGTCAGCCGCGGCCGATGTTGATTTCGCAGGTGCCGGTTTTGCCACACTGGCTGGCTTTGCCTGCTTGTTGTAGTCAGTACTACTGGCGGTTTTCGGTGGCGCTGCTTTAGCGACAGGTTGAGTTGAAGACTTGCTGGTCGAATCCAGGGGTTTCGTTGTTGCTTTCCCGGGAGAGGCAGCTGCAGCCGTTGTCACGCCGCTTTTTTTGCTCTTACCAGAAGGTGCTGTGAGCCGCAGTTCCTGGTCCGGATAAATGGTGTACGGAGAACGGATATTGTTCCAGGCAGCAATATTGCGCCAGTCTGTATTGTATTTGAATGCGATGGCATGCAACGTATCGCCGCGCCGGACCCGGTAGTAACCGTCCGGGGTCGCCTTGTAACTGGACGAACCCGCAGAGCCCTTTGACTCGGGCGTCCACCCTTTACAACCGCTGAGCGCACCAAGAAAAAACAGGCAAATAAGCGCCGCAACGCTGCCCCTTAAAAATCTTTCTGACAAATGGAAATTCATATGGATACGGATAATAACCTTTTTGAAAGCCGGGTCAGGAAAGTCCGCTTAACAGCGGAACAAAAATAACGCCCCCGAGGTCCTCTTCTTCAAATCCCTCTTCGGTGCGCCGAATGGCCAATAAGCGTTGTTGCCCGTTCTTTTCAACAGGAGCAACCAATACCCCTCCGATCCTGAGCTGCGGAATTAGTTCCGCCGGCAGACCGGCAGCCGCGGCGGTGACAACAATACCGTCAAAAGGCGCCTGGCTGGGCCAGCCCAGGTGCCCGTCGGCGTAGCGTGTGTAGATATTGCGTAGCGCGAGCTTGTGAAAGCGGCGTCTCGCCAGCTTGAGAAGCTCTTCGATACGTTCCACTGTAAAAACCTCCGGCACGAGACAGGACAATATCGCTGCCTGGTAACCGGAACCCGTGCCAACCTCAAGCACCTTCTGGGGGCTGCCTCCATCCAGGATCGCCTCGGTCATCCTGGCCACGACCCAGGGCTGGGAGATCGTCTGGCTCTGGCCAATTGGCAAGGCTGTATCTTCATATGCTCTGCTGGACAGTGCTTCATCCACGAATTCATGCCGTGGAGTCATTGCAATCGCCTTGAGAACGCGCTCATCCCTGATGCCATTGGTTCGCAACCGCTGAACCAGGCGGTCACGCGTGCCCTGGGAAGTCATGCCGATCCCGCGGGGCATGTCCTTGAGTTTTCTTCGGTGAATCATGCCGTTCTCTCCGGTGTCCCTGCCTGACCCAGAGAAATTTCAGACACCCAACCCGAGACCTGCTCGAGGGCCTGGTAACGGGTAAGGTCAACATGGATCGGTGTGATTGAGATGTAACCCCTGCGGATTGCATGAAAATCGGTACCCGGTCCTGCATCCTGTTCCGGACCGGCGGGTCCGATCCAGTACAAGGGCCTGCCCCGGGGGTCGTTTGTTTTGACTACCGGCTCTGCACGGTGACGATGACCGAGGCGTGTCACTTCAAACCCCTTGATCTCGTCCCAGGGAAGGTCGGGCACATTGATATTAAGAATCGTATCGGCCGGTAGCGGATCTTTACGCAAACGCTCCACCAGCAGCACCACGGCTTCGGCGGCCGTTTCATAATTTACAGGCCGCTCCTCGAAAACCAGCGATACAGCGATTGCCGGGAGGCCAAGAAAACGGCCTTCCATGGCGGCTGCGACTGTCCCGGAGTAAATCACATCATCACCCAGGTTGGCGCCTGCATTGATGCCCGAAACCACCATATCCGGATCCTTTTCCAGAAGACCGGTCAATGCGATATGCACACAATCTGTTGGCGTACCGCTAACGCTGAACGTGCGTTCCTGGACTTCCTTGATACGGACAGGTGCATCCAATGTCAGGGAGTTGCTGGCCCCACTGCGGTTCTGGTCAGGAGCCACAATGGTCACCTTTCCAAGAGAAACCATGCGCTGTGACAGGGCTTGAATACCCCGCGCTGTGATCCCATCGTCATTACTGATCAGAAAATGCATGCCAACTTCGTCCCGGAAATTGGTATTGTAAGGCCTTCACCGGTTGACTGAAATGGATTCAGAAAAGAAAAATACAGATGGCGATTATTTTCGCGAGGCCATGGCGGACGTTAAGCCGTTGCGGGTTCCGGATCGGGTGGAGCCCGTTGCCAAGAAAACACCTGCCAGAGCACTGCAGCAAAAACTGGATGACCAGGCGGTAATTTCTGAATTGATGGACTATAGCGACTTGTCACCGGAATTCGAGACGGGCGAAGAACTGCTATTTCTTCGAAGCGGCTATCAAAAACGGGTTCTCACCCGACTCAGACGCGGATACTACAGTTCAAGCGGTTCCATCGACCTGCACCATATGAACGTAGAGACCGCGAGAAAAGTCCTGATTGAATTCCTTGATGGAGCTCTCGATAACGGCCTGAGCTGCGTCCGCGTGATACACGGTAAGGGCCTGCGGTCAAAAAACCTCCCGTTGATCAAAATAATGACCAACAAGATACTTAGAAAACACCCGCGGGTTGTCGGATTCGCTTCCTGCCGACCCGTTGATGGCGGCACCGGGGCCACGGATGTTCTGCTGTCCGCCCGAAAAGGCAAGGCACGATGACCGGACTCATTATTCTTTTGATTGCCGGCTTCGCGGGAGTCAGCTGGTGGCGCTTGCTAAAAGGCAAGGAGCTCGCACGCCAGGTAGCTGGGGCCAGTTGCCGGGAACATGGGCTCGTGCTGGTCGACGACACGGTAATGCTCGAGTCGGTCCAGCTCAGAAAGGAGGATCCGGCCAGGGCCTGGGGACTGAAATACCGGTTTGATTTCGCCAAGAATGGCGTGCTTCGAAAGGGGGGTATCGTACTGATCGCCCCGGGGCAGCGGCCGACGGTCATCATACCTACCGATAACGGGCAGTTAATAGACCAGGTTTAAGGAAAACCCGTCAGGGCAAATCAGGGTGCCTATTTGACAATCTTCAAATGCGAGCGTTTTTCGGCCTTGTCGCCGGGACCGGTCCCCGGATCAGTCGGAGGCACGGTCTCCCCTTCCTGGGCAAACATCATGCCCTGTCCGTTTTCTTTGGCATAGATCGCCAAAACAGCTTCGTTAGGTACTGCAACCCGGTACTCGCTACCGGAAAAGCGCGCTTTGAATGTTAACCATTCATTGCCCATATCGAGATCGCGAACAGCCGAGTTGTCTATGTTCAGAATGACCTTGCCCTTTTGAACGGCCTGGTCCGGTACATCGACCCCTTCAATCCCGGCCTCGACCAGGACGTGGGGGGTCAATCTGTTATCGGCAATCCACTCGTACAATGCTCTCAACAGGTAAGGCCTGTTGGATGTCATTTCTGATTCCATGGGATAGTTCGCCGGTCAGGACGACAGCATCAGGTCCCGTTCTGCCTGGGTAAGGCTGCTCTTGAATGAAGGCCGGGAGAATATCCGGTGAGCATAGGTTTCAACCGATGCTCCCGGTTTGCCCAGCTTCACGCCATAGTGCGCCAAACGCCACAAGAGCGGCCCGAGTGTGCAATCGACCAGGCTGAGTTCGTCACTTAACACAAAGTCAGAAACCCGGAACAACTCGTTAGCAGCAATAATCCCTTCTTTAAGCCTCTTGGCAGCCTGTTCGGCCTTCTTGCCACTTGAGCCTTCAATTTCATAAGCCAGCGAATACCAGTCTTTCAGCACCCGGTAGTGGACCAGTCTTAATTGTGCCCGGGATACCGGATCAACAGGCATCAGTGGCGGATGGGGATATCTCTCATCCAGGTAGTCATTGATGACACCCGCGTCATAAAGCACCAGGTCCCGGTCAACAAGTGTCGGCGCCTGGTTATAGGGATTCAACTCCGCCAGGTCAGCAGCGGCTGATTCGTCCACGGATACGTTGACGATATCAACGTTTATGCCTTTCTCGGCGAGAACGAACCGGACCCGGTGACAATCCAGGGAAGTCTCTGATGAATACAATGCCATGGTCGAACGACCTCGAACTGAAACTGCCACATTATTCTCCTAAATTCATTGGTACCCGCGGAGTTTCGCAGGAGGCCTTGGTTTCTTGTACTTAGTGTACGTCCCGCCAGTATTCTGCTTTTAATGCATAAGTAATGAGCGCAAAAAAAGCGAGGAACAACAGAACCCACACACCGACATTTTTCCTCTTGACCTCAGCAGGCTCACCCAGGTATTCCAGGAAAGTCACCAGGTCACGAACAGTATCTTCATACTCTTCCTGAGACAACAGCCCCGGTTTGGCAATTGTGAGGCGATCAATCACCTCAACCCCGTCATGGGTGGCATAAAACGGCTTTTGAATACCCTGCAGTGTCCACATCACATGGGGCATCGAAGCATTCGGTAGCGCCTGATTATTCCAGCTGCCTGTTTCGTCCTGGTAAAAAGTCAGCAGATAAGTGTACAGCCAATCCGCTCCGCGTGATCGAGAAATAACAGAGAGGTCAGGTGGAACCTTTCCAAACCAGGCCTCCGCGTCCTCCGGCTGCATCGCTATCTCCATCGTTTCACCAATTTTCACATCGGCAAAAACCAGGTTTTCCATGACGACATCCCGATCAATGCCGAGGTCGTCAGCAAGCCTGCTATAACGCATGTAGCTGGCGCTGTGGCAGGACAGGCAGTAGTTGACGAACAGTCGGGAACCGCGCTGGATAGCAGCAGTATCCCGGATATTGACATTGGCGTGCTGCAGATCGCCGCCACCGGCAGCGAAAACAGGTGCGGCAAATGCAAGAAGTGCCACCAGGCCCAAAATCGCGGTGAAAGGTTTCGTATTCATCAGTGTGTCAACCTCTCGGGTAAAGGCTTGGTCTTGGCGCCGGGGCTTATGAAATATAACAGGATGAAGAATGCAAAATAGACAAACGTCCAGACCCTCATCTCGATGGTCTGTGCTGGCGTACCTTCAGCCATCCCGAGCATACCCAAACGGATAAATGCGACGACAAACAGGCCCAGCATGACCTTATACCAGAGCCCCTTGTATCGAATTGACTTCACCGGCGAACGATCCAGCCATGGAAGGAAAAACAGGATGACAACGGACAGACCCATCAATATCACACCCATCAACTTGTCAGGTACGGCCTTGAGAATCGCGTAGTAAGGAGTGAAGTACCAGACCGGCTTGATATGCTCAGGTGTCACCATCGGATTAGCCGGCACGAAATTATCATGCTCCAGGAAAAGGCCGCCTGCTTCAGGCCAGAAAAACAGCACGAAGGCAAACAGCAACAGGAACATCGCAACGCCGAAAATATCCTTGATGGTGTAATAGGGATGGAAAGGAATACCATCTACCGGCACGCCGTTCTCGTCCTTGTTTTCCTTGATTTCAATACCATCAGGATTATTCGAACCGTTTTCACGCAGTGCCACGAGGTGCATTAACACCAGGCCGAATATCGCAAGCGGGAGGGCAATCACATGGAGTGCGAAAAACCGGTTCAGCGTCGCGTCCGAGATGAAGTAATCACCGCGGATCCACTCGGTCAAAGGCTCACCGATGCTCGGGATTGCACCAAACAGGTTGATAATCACCTGCGCACCCCAGTAAGACATCTGACCCCATGGTAAAACATAGCCCATGAAGGCCTCAGCCATCAGCGTCAGGTAAATCAGCATTCCGAAAACCCACACCAGTTCCCGGGGCGCCCGGTGAGAACCATATAAAAAGCTACGGAACATGTGCAGGTAAATAAGAACGAAAAAGAACGAAGCACCGGTCGAGTGCAGGTAGCGGATAAACCAGCCCCACTCGACATCCCGCATGATGTATTCAACCGATGCGAAAGCCAACTCTGCAGAAGGCTTGTAATGCATGGTCAGGAAAATACCCGACAGAATCTGGATGACCAGCACGAACAGGGCCAGTGAACCCAGGTAGTACCAGAAATTGAAATTTTTCGGGGCCGAGTAGCCCGTCATCACTGCATTGTAGAACGGGGTCACTGGGAGACGCTTGTCAATCCAGGCCATGGTTGCAGTGGCGCTCTTGGCTAATGTGCTAGCAGGCTTGGCCATTATACGGCTCCTTCCGGATTCACACCGATGATCAGGGTTGTGTCATCAATGAAGCTGTAAGGGGGGATTCTCAGATTCGTCGGTGCCGGAACACCTTTATATACACGGCCGGCCATGTCGAATTTAGACTTATGACACGGACAGAAAAACCCACCTTTCCAGTTTTCTTCAAATGGCTGGGGACCAACCTCCGGCACCATCTGCGGCACACAACCCAGGTGGGTGCAGTGCATATTTACAATCAGAAATTCACCTTTCAATGCCCGGTCTTCGGTCTGCGCAAAAGCCGGCTGCTCAGAAGCGAGTGATTCCGGATCTTTCAGGTCACCGTCAACCTCGGGCAACAAATCAAGGGTTTCCTGTGAGCGGCGTAAAACGCCGATGGTTTGACCGCGCCATTGAACCTTCAGCAATTGCCCCGGATCGAGTCCGTCAAGAGCGACCTGAACCGGTGCACCAACGGCCTGAGCCCTGGCGCTGGGCAGCCATGACTTGATAAAGGGTACGGCAACGAAGCCTGCGCCGACCGCGCCCACGACGGATGTTGTGGCGACGAGAAACCGGCGCCGTTTAGTGTTCACGCCATCAGTTGGCATCTATTTCTCCAGCTGGATGAAAGCCCTGCAGGGTCTGTCATTTTTATGAGTTGTCCGAATTTACTGCCGGATCGAATGTAATACCTGTTGCAGGCAATCCACTACTTTCCGGAACCTTATATTACAAAAGAGCCATTTTATCCGAAAGGGGCCATGTGAAACAATGAATTTACCGATAGAATGGACAAATGTCACAAGCCAACCAAATACTGGGCTTTATTCTACGCGCATCAGTTGCCGGTCTGGCACTGGCATTTGTGCTGGTTTACCTGTGGCCCTCACTCTCAGAGCGCCTGTCCGGTGAAGAGGTTCCACTTCCGGTAAAACCCGCTGTTATTGCTTCATATGCCGATGCTGTGAATCGCGCAGCTCCTGCAGTTGTGAGCATTTACACCCGGTCAGAACTGGCGCAGCCTCGCGATGCGAGAAGGGGCGGATTGTATCGCTTACCCCGTTTGCTCCCGGGCCTGGCTTCCGGCGTGCTGATGAGTGAAGACGGCTATATTCTGACCAATTATCACGTCATTGCGCAGGTTACAGCTATCAATGTTGCCCTGTGGGATGATCGGTTTATTCCTGCGGAAGTCGTTGGCGTTGACCCGGACACCGATCTGGCCGTGCTGAAAATCAATCTCGACGGGTTGCCGGTTGCTCCGATCGCCGATAAGACCGAAGTCCAGGTCGGCGATGTTGTCCTGGCCATAGGCAATGCATTGGGGTTGAGCCATACCGTAACGATGGGCATCGTCAGCGCCACGGGAAGAAATAGCCTTCGTACTTTGCGCTACGAAGACTATATCCAGACGGATGCTGCCATTAATTCCGGAAACAGTGGCGGCGCACTCATCAATGCTTATGGCGAATTGATTGGTATCAGTTCGCGAAACCTGTCGTCAGGTTTATATGAGAACGGACCGGGGGCCCAAAACATCGGTTTCGCTATCCCGATCAGCCTGGCCCGTAACGTGATGACCCAAATCATCGACTATGGCTCCGTGCGGCGCGGTTGGCTGGGTCTCAGTCTCACCGAACACATCCGGCCGGAAATACAGTCCGATGGCAGCATGGTGCGCTACGGCATTGGCGTCATGGATGTGGCGAAAGAAGGCCCGGCCTGGGTCGCAGGTATTCGACAGGGTGACATCATCACACACCTTGGGGAAGAATCGGTGACCGATGCCAGCCAATTTCTTCTGGAAATTTCGCAGCTCGACCCGGGTAGTCGCGTGGAACTGAAAGTACGCAAGGGTAACGAAACTTTCGAAACTTATGCGACCTTGATACAGAGACCGCCTCCGCAATAAACCAGGCGATTGCGGTTCAGGCCTTGGGTAGTGTGACCCCGGTCTGACCCTGGTATTTTCCGGCCCGATCCGCATAAGACTGTTCACACACTTCGTCAGACTCAAAGAACAGAAACTGCGCCACGCCTTCGTTGGCGTAAATCCTGGCCGGAAGCGTGGTTGTGTTTGAAAACTCCAGCGTTACATGCCCTTCCCACTCTGGTTCCAACGGGGTCACATTCACGATGATGCCACACCGCGCATACGTAGACTTGCCCAGGCAGATGGTCAATACATTTCGCGGAATACGGAAATACTCGACTGTACGGGCCAGCGCGAAGGAGTTCGGCGGAATGATGCAAACATCCCCGCTGAAATCTACAAAACTATTTTCATCAAATTTCTTGGGATCTACGACAGCAGAGTTGATGTTTGTAAAAATCTTGAATTCGGGGGCACAACGCACATCGTAGCCGTAACTCGAGGTCCCGTAAGATATGCAACGCTCACCTGCATTATTTGCGCGCACCTGTCCCGGTTCGAAAGGTTCAATCATGTGATCGGATTCGGCCATGCGCCTGATCCAGCGGTCGGATTTGATACTCAATACACTCTTCCTGTTTTTCGGGTTTACGGTTTAGGTGTTCAACACGTTGATCTGGGGCATATTCAGCGCCAGGTTACGGGGTGTCATTGCAAGCCGGGCGGCTGTATTTCTCGCCAGTTCCCGGTAGCTTTTTGTAATCTCTGATTCCGGATCAGAGACCACGGTAGGCATCCCCTCATCCAGGTCCTTTCGAATTTTAAGATCGAGCGGCAACTGGCCGAGCAGAGGAACATCATACTCTTCAGCCATCCTGGTGCCCCCGCCGGAGCCGAAAATTGGCTCCTCGTGCCCGCACTCGCTACAAATGTGGGTGCTCATGTTTTCAACGATTCCGAGCACCGACATTTCAACTTTACGAAACATTTGCACTGCTTTGCGGGCGTCCAGCAGCGCGATATCCTGTGGCGTGGTGACAATGACCGACCCGCTGACCGGAATCTTCTGGGACAGGGTCAACTGAATATCCCCGGTACCCGGGGGCAGGTCGACGATAAGGTAGTCCAGCCCCTCCCAGTTGGTTTCCGTCAATAATTGCTGCAGGGCCGAGGTGACCATGGGGCCGCGCCAGATCATCGGTGTATCTTCTTCGATCATGAATCCGATCGACATCACCTGCAGACCGTGGGCCCGTTGCGGCACGATGCGGTTACCTTCCGTTTGAGGATTGCCGGCGACACCGAGCATACGCGGCATGCTGGGGCCGTAAATGTCAGCATCCAGAACCCCTACCCTCGCGCCATCAGCCCTTAATGCGAGCGCCAGGTTGACCGAAGTCGCCGATTTCCCGACGCCGCCCTTGCCTGAAGCGACCGCGATGATGTTCTTGATTTGCTCCTGGGGTTTAAGCTCACCCTGTACCACGTGCGGCACAACTTTCCAGTCGAGGTTGATCGCGGCTTTCTCAATGGCCGGATCGGACTCCAGACTTTCGGCGATGCCTGCAGCGAGGGTTTCCCTGATACCCTCCAGCGGATATCCTGCCCTGAGGTCCACAGAAACGCGGTTGCCGTCAATTCCAATTCCACGCAACCAGCCAAGGCTGATGAGGTCGGAACCCGAGTAGGGATCACTGATATTTGCGAGCAGGTCTTTTACGTATTGTTCGGAAAGTTGAGTCATCACTTCTTGCCTTTGGGTTATGCGACTGAATTCAAGCCGCACATTGTATATTTTTTCTCTCTCGATCGGGAACCACGGTCATGAGATAATTCGCGATTAAACTGTAAAGACTACGGTCAACCGGCACATGCTATGACAAATAAAAACAGACAGATCCTGGTCACCAGCGCCCTACCCTACGCAAATGGCGCCATCCACCTTGGCCATATGCTGGAATACATCCAGACTGATATCTGGGCGCGCTTCCAACGGTCTCAAGGGCACGAGTGCTACTTTGCCTGGGCTGACGATGCCCATGGCACACCGGTGATGCTCCGAGCGCGGGCAGAGGGCATCACGCCGGAAGCGCTCATTGAGATGATGAACGAAGAGCACAAAACGGATTTCAGAGATTTCGGGATCAGTTTCGACAACTACTCTTCCACGCACAGTGAAACCAACCGGGAACTGGTCGAATTCATTTATAACCGACTCGACCAGAACGGCTATGTTGAGCGCCGTGATATCCATCAGCTGTATGACGAAAAAGAGGGCATGTTTCTCCCGGACCGGTTTATCCGCGGCACCTGCCCCAAGTGCAAAACCGAAGACCAGTACGGAGACAGCTGTGAATCGTGTGGCAGCACCTATTCACCGACCGACCTGATAGACCCCCGTAGCGCCGTGAGCGGTAGCAAACCGGTGATGAAAGAATCAGAGCATTTCTTTGTCCGGCTGGCAGATTTTGAGCAGCCGCTGAAATCCTGGATTGAGTCCGGCGCGCTGCAACCGGAAATTGCCAACAAATTGCAGGAATGGTTCACTGATGGTCTGCGCGACTGGGATATCTCACGCGACGAGCCCTATTTCGGCTTTCAGATTCCGGGAACCACCAACAAATATTTTTATGTCTGGGTTGATGCGCCGGTGGGGTACATGGCCAGCTTCAAGGACCTTTGCGATCGCGAGGGCCTGGATTTCGAAGCCTGGTGGGGCAAAGATTCCAGCGCCGAGGTTCACCACTTCATCGGCAAGGACATTGTGTATTTCCATACATTGTTCTGGCCGGCCATGCTCATGGGGGCGAACCTGCGTACACCCACGGCTGTCTACGCGCATGGTTTCCTGACCGTGGATGGCGCCAAGATGTCAAAGTCCAGGGGCACCTTTATCAGCGCACGCACCTATCTTGACCACCTGCACCCGGACTACCTGCGTTACTACTTCGCAGCAAAACTGGGGAGTGGAACCGCTGACATTGATCTGAACCTCGAAGACTTTGTGCAGCGCGTAAATTCCGATGTGGTCGGTAAGGTTGTTAATATTGCGAGCCGCTGCGCCGGTTTTATTGCCCGCCGGTTTGAC
>Ga0316197_10002785_pt1 | contig 12475 bp, 7 predicted proteins | sample OudBiesiAoxic_MG_FD_204939 | JGI IMG/M metagenome (GOLD analysis project Ga0316197, IMG submission 204939) | Coastal sediment microbial communities from Oude Bieten Haven, Netherlands - site A oxic | ecosystem: Environmental > Aquatic > Marine > Coastal > Sediment | place: Netherlands...
GGGTCGCGTCGTAGACGCGTGCGGGGGTCGTTGCGCTTGCCGGGCCGAGCAGGAGGAACACGTTCCCGGGGATCGGGGACCCGTCGCCGTCGAAGAGTCGGGCGGCGGTTCCTCCCCGATGGTCGGCGACCACGTCAGCCTCGGGCTCCTGGGCCCGGGGAGAAGCGTCCGGTGCCTCCACCCCGACCGAGGTCGCAGCGACGGCGACGAGGAACCACGCCGTGAGCTTCCGCGCGGCGGGCAGCGCAACGGTGGTCGCCTTGGTCGTGAATTGGGCTGGGTGCCACTGGTCGTCCATGGCGCCACGGTCCGATCCGCCCGCCGCAGCCCCGCTGCGCCGATGCGCCGCCAGAAGGCAATCCCGACAGCCGTGCCTGTTGACAACTCCCGTTCCAAGGCTCTGAGCAGGGGCGACGCGGGTGCGGTACGGTGCAGCGCGGATGCAACCGGTGACGGGGATGCTGGTTGCATGTCGCCGGAGGGGAGGTGAACGTGCAGGTCTGCGTACTCGGCTCGGTAGCTGTTCGGATCGATGGGGTCGAGGTCGACCTGGGGCCCAGGCAGCGTCGGCTCCTTGCTGCCCTGGCGATGTCGAACGGTTTGGTCGTGTCCAACGATCGCCTGGCGGACATCGTCTGGGCCGGGGCTCCGCCCGACGGGGCCGAGAAGACCCTGCGCAGCTACATGACGAGGCTGCGGCGCACGCTCGGCTCCGACGACGGACGGATCGTGTTCCGGGAGCCGGGGTACGTGATCGAGCTGACGAACGACGAACTCGACAGCGCATCGTTCGACGACGAACTCGACCGAGCACTGCGCCACCTGAGAACCGCCGACGTGGCCGCAGCGCATGAGCTCCTCGAGACAGCGGTGGGGCGTTGGCGCGGGCCCGCGTACGCCGGCTTCGCCGACGAGGAGTGGGCGCGACCGGAGTGCGTTCGGCTCGAGGAGCGCCTGGTCGATGCGCGCGAGGCGCTGATCGAGGCCAAGCTGGCATCCGGGTTGCACGACGAGGCCGCTGCCGACGCCGAGTCACTCGCGCAGGCCGCGCCGTTGCGCGGTCGACCTCGGGAGCTGTTGATGCGGGCGATGTACGCGGGCGGGCGACAGGCGGAGGCGCTGCGCGTCTACGCGTCGTTCCGGCGACACCTCATCGACGAGACGGGGCTCGATCCGTCCGAGGAGATCACCCAACTCGAGCACCGGATCGCTCGCGGCGATCCGAGCCTCGGGACCCGCGTGACGCCGCTGCGCGGCTACGAACTGGGGGAACGGATCGGAGAGGGAGCCTTCGCCGTCGTCCACCGGGCGGTGCAACCGGGGATCGAACGCGACGTTGCGATCAAGATCATCCGCTCCGAGCTCGCCGACCGGCCGGACTTCATTCGTCGGTTCGAGTTCGAGGCGCGAACCGTCGCCCGGATCGAGCATCCCAACGTCGTGGCGCTGTACGACTTCTGGCGCGAACCGGGCGCCGCCTACCTGGTGATGCGACTCCTGCTCGGCGGCACCGTCGAGCAGGCGGTGTGGTCGCGGGGGCCGTACTCGCGCGAGGAGACCATGCGGTTGCTCGACGACGTCGGCGGGGCTCTGGAGGCCGCGCACCGCGCCGGCGTGGTGCACCGCGACGTACGGCCGGGCAACCTGCTCCTCGACACCGAGGGCACGACCTATCTCGCCGATTTCGGAATCGCGCTGCCGACCGCCGCCATCGACGACCTGCCGACGCGATCGCCGGCGTACGCGGCACCGGAGGTGCTGCGCGGAGAACCGGCAGGTGCTGCAGGTGACGTCTTCGGTCTCGGTGTCACGATGTTCGAGGTGCTCGCGGGACGACTGCCGTTTGCCGACACGCTCGATCGCCGACAGCTGGTCCGCCGTCAACTCTCGGATCCATTGCCCTCGCTGCGGGCGTTGCGTACCGACCTCCCGGCCGGGGTCGACGACGTCCTGGCCCGGGCGACCGCCAAGACACCGGGAGAGCGGTACCCGACCATCGCCGCGTTCGTCGACGACGTGCGCGGGGTGCTGGACCCGGCATCGTCGGGAACTCGGACGACCCCGATCACCTGGCATCGGCCGGTGCGCAACCCGTACCTCGGCCTGCACGCGTTCGACGAGGAGGACGAGGACTTCTTCTTCGGCAGGGAGAGTCTCGTCAGCGAACTCGTCGGTGCGCTCGAGCGGCAACCGATGGTCACCGTGGTCGGCCCGTCGGGATCGGGCAAGTCGTCGGTGGTGCGGGCCGGGGTGCTCCCGGCGATCCGCCGCGGCGCCATCGCCGGATCGGATGACTGGTTCGTCGCGACGATGGTGCCGGGAACGGACCCCGTCGACGCCCTGGAGGCCGCACTGCTCCGGGTCGCGGTCAACCCGCCCGCGAGCCTTCGGGAACAGCTGGCCGAACCGGGGGGCCTGCTGCGCGCGATCCGCAGGGTGCTCCCCGACGAACGAACTCGCGTCCTGCTCGTGGTCGACCAGTTCGAGGAGCTGTTCACCCAGGCAGGCGACGGCGACGACCGCGACCGCTTCCTCGTCGAACTCGCCGCCGCGGTCACCCACGCCGAATCACCGGTGCGGGTGATCGCCACGCTGCGGGCCGACCACTACGACGCCCCGCTGCGCAAGGCGAGCATCGCCGAACTCGTCACCCGCGGCACGGTGACGGTCCGGCCGATGGCGCCCGACGAGCTCGAACGCGCGATCAGCCTCCCGGCGACATCGGTCGGCGTCGAGGTCGAACCGGCGCTCGCAAGTGAGCTGGTGGCCGGGCTCGGTGCCCGGTCGTCGGCGCTACCGCTGCTGCAGTTCTCGCTGACCGAGCTGTTCGACCGCCGGGTGTCGAACACGATGCTGCTCGCCACGCACCGTGAGCTGGGTGGCCTGACCGGTGCGCTCGCCGCACGCGCCGACCGGATTCTCGCCGCCGGCGGCCCGGACGACGAGGCCGAGGCCCGCCGGATCTTCGGTCGTCTGGTGACCTTCGGCGAGGGATCCGACGACACGCGGAGGCGCGCGTTGCGCAGCGAGTTCGGCGATCGCGAGCGGACCGCCCGCCTCATCGACGCGTTCGTGACCGCCCGCCTGTTGACCGCCGACCGCGATCCGACGACCCGGGAACCGACGGTCGAGGTCGCCCACGAGGCGCTCCTGCGCGACTGGCCGCGCCTGCGGTCGTGGCTCGCCGAGGATCGTGAGCTGCGTCGCTCGGTCGGGGCGATCGGCGTCGCGGCGACCGTGTGGGATCGCGGTGGTCGCCAGCCGTCGGATCTGTATCGCGGGGGACGCCTCGACTCGGCACTGCAGGTCGCCGGCACGAACCCCGAGTGGCTCCGGCCGCTCGACCGCGAGTTCCTCGACGCATCGCGCGACCAGGCGGACGCAGATCGCAGTCTCGAACAGCGGCGGGTCCGCCGGCTGCGCCGGTTGGTCGCCGGCACCGCCATCGCGCTGGTCGTCGCGCTGATCGCCGGCGGTCTCGCACTCACCCAACAGCGACGAGCCGACCGGGAGGCCCGCGCTGCCGAATTCCGCGAACTCGTCGCCCGGTCTGCCGCCGCTGCGACCGAGCGTCCGGAGCAGTCGCTCCTGCTCGCGCTCGAGGCGTATCGGCGAGATCCCGGTTCGATCACCACCCGGGCCGTGCTCGATGCGGTCACGAACGGCGGGTTCGGTGGTCAGGTCGAGGCCGTCGAGCGTCTCGAGGATGTCAACTGTTACGACGAGGCCCAACGGCGTCGACTCTCGGACGACGGGCGCTGGGAATTCGGCGTGGTCGGTTCCGACGCGCTCCGGAAGGATCTCGTCTCCGGCGAGGTCACCCGCCGGAGCGCTGCGCCCGTGCCGTGCGCAGGCTGGTGGGAGGACGTCGAGACCGGACGACGTTGGGCCAATTCGCCATCGTTCTCGGGACACTGGGTCGGGTCCGACTCGGGCGGGTGGACCGAGATCGAACGCCGACGTTCGGGCGGCTACCTCGTGCCGAACGTGGTGGACGATCGCCTACTGTTCGGCCAGGGTCAACCGATCGAGAGCGGTGCCAGACCGTACGTCGACGTCGTCGTCGTCGACGCGACGAGTCTCGAACCGGTGGCGAGTGCGGTTCCGGAGCTGACCTGGGATCTCTCGATCGACCCGGAGCCGGTGAGCGCCGCCAGCCGGAGCGCGGGATTGTTCGCCGTCGGCGCCGATGTGGCCGATGGCAGCGGGCTGCTCGTCATTCTCGAAGCCGCCACGGGTGCAGAGAGGTTCCGGGTCGAGCGCCCCGGACGGGTGACGGCGCTGTCGTTCGGTGCCGACGGGACGATCCTGCTCGCCGGAGGGGCCGACGGGACGGTCGCGACCATCGACGTTGCGTCAGAGGAGGTCCTCGACGTCGTGGCGATGGACGAACCGCTCGCGGTGATCGCGGCCGGTTTCCGTTCCGATGACACGGTGGTCGCGGTCGGTCGTCGATCGATCGAGCTGTTCGACCGTGACGGGGCACGACGCGGAGCGCCGGTCGGCATCCCCCTCGCCAGTGAGGCGCGAGTCCGGCCCGACGGTGCGGTGGTGCTCGTGCCCGAGGACGACCCGGACACGCTCCTGGTGGTGGAACCCAACGGAGGGGCGTTCGTCGAACGCGGCTGGGAAGTCCCGCCGGATGCGATCGTCGGCTTCGGCGCCGGTCGGGCCGTCGCCGTTGCTCCGTCGGGCTCTGCCGAGTCCGTCGAGCTGGATTCCGGTCGACGGGACGGGGTCGAGCTCGTCACTCCGGCAGGTGAGCGGTTCGACGTGCTGGGGGTGCAGCCCGAAGCCGGTGGCTACCTCGCCTGGGACGACGGCCGAACGGTGGGCCGGTGGCGTGACGGCCGGCTGGTCGAACAACTCGACCTCTGGTCGGGCACGGTCCCCGTCAGCCAGACCCGCAACGGGGTCGACGTTCGAGGGCCGGCGCTCGGTGACCGGGAATCCCCGCCGCTCGGTGGCGGCTTCGCCGGTCAGGGAGCGGTCGCCGTCTACGAGGGACCGTCTGCACAGGCGATCTACACCTTCGACCCGACACCGGACAACCTCGCCATGGTCCGGGCGAACGAGACGCCGCCGTTCACGACGGTTGCGGTGGCTCCGGTACCCGGGGGCGGTCTCCACGTGCTTCTCGACAGTGGCGCGCTGCGCACCTACGACCGGGCGGGCAACCGCACCTCGGAGATCGAGACCGGGTTCGCCGATGCCTCCGTCGCGAGCGCGGACCCGTCGACCGGCTTGGTGGCGCTCGGCGGTGAGAACGGCGCAGTGGTCGTCGATCCGGCGACGAAGTCGGTTCTCCGGGTGACCGACATCGGGGCCGTCACCAGCCTCGGGTTGGCCCGCGACGGCACCGTCCTCGTCGTCGTCGAGGCCGACGGCACCGTGCGACTCTGGGACACGGTTCGAGCCGAGCTCGTCGGCACGGTGTGGACCGGGAACGGCACCGCGTCGCCGTCTCCGCCGTGGTACGACGAGTCGACCGACACGGTTTGGGTCGCCACGTCGAGCAAGATCCTCGAGTTCCCGCTCGACCCCGCCCGCTGGGTCGAGCGTGCCTGCGAACTCGTCTCGCGCGAGCTGACCGCAGACGAGTGGGACCGCCTGGTCCCGGGCCGGACCGAACAGCGGTCGGTGTGTCGATGAGGTGCTCGAACGGACGGCGCGTGTCCTCGCCGGACGAGCGTGGAGGTGCGGCTGACTACTGTTCGGTTCGTGATCGAGTTGCGGTCGATGCGCGTCGACGACGTCGAGCACGTGGTGCGTTGGGACGAGGACCCGGACGTCGCCGCATCGGCTGGTGACGACGACTGGTACGACTGGCCCGTCGAGTTGGCACGCGGTGAGCTTCCATGGCGTGAGCTGCTGATCGCCGACGAGGACGGCCGCCCCGTCGGGTTCGTCCAGCTCATCGACGCCCGCGAGGAGGAGTCTCACTACTGGGGCGACGAGGTGGCCCCCGGTGTCTGGGCGATCGACATCTGGATCGGCTCGCCCCATGACCGCGGGCGCGGCCTCGGCACAGCGATGATGGTTCAGGCACTGGCCCGCTGCTTCGACGAGCATCGTGCGTCGGAGGTGTTGATCGATCCGTTGGCCTCGAACGAGGGTGCGATCCGCTTCTACGAGCGTCTGGGCTTCGAGTTCGTCGAGGAGCGGCACTTCGGCGACGACCACTGTCGCGTCCACCGGTTCGCCCGACCCTGAACCGTCGACGCGTCCGGTCGCGTGGTGCAGTGTCAGAATGAGCCGGTGACCGACCTGCCCCAGAGCAACGACCCCTTCGCCCGCCGAGCCGAACTGTACGAGCGATTCGCGGTCGTGGCCGTCGCGTTCTCGACCAACGGTCGCCAGGTGGGGTTCGTCGGGCCGCTCGACGCCGGGATCGCAGTGGGCGGGATTGCGATCGTGGAGCACGACGACGGCCTCGTCGCCGTCCACGTGCACGACGTGCAGCTCCAGACGCGGCAGGGCACGAGGGAGGTCGACGCGGCCGACGACGAGATCAGCATCGGCTTCACGATCCGTCACGTGCGCGGGAGCGGGGTGGTCATCGGGCTGCTCACCGCCGACGGCTTCAGTGCCGCGGACCAGCTCGGCGCCTTCGGCGAGCGACGGGTGCGGGCGGCGACCGATGACGAGGTCGGCCGGATCATGGCCGCGCTCGATGGTGAGGCCGCGACGATCACGATCGGAACGGTCCGAGGATTCCCCGGGCTCCCGGCCCGTCTCCGGTCGAAGGGGTTCGCGCGGCACACCTTCATGTGTGGCCAGTCGGGTTCGGGCAAGACCTACACCACTGGTGTGCTCTTCGAGCGCCTCCTGGCGCACAGCTCGCTGCCGATGCTGATCATCGACCCCAACTCCGATCACGTCCATCTGAGCGACCTCGCCGACCCGGACGCGAGGTCGCCGGAGGCCGAGCTGTACCGCCGGGTCGCTCCGTCGGTGGTCGTGTCACGGACGCGCGGGCTGCCGTCGACCGTCACGTTGTGCGTCGACTTCAGCGACCTCGACCTCGACGTGCAGGCCGCGCTGCTGCGACTCGACCCGATCGTCGACCTCGACGACTACGCCGCACTGCGGGCCGTCACCGAGCGGCTGGAGGCGCCCTACTCCATCGTCGAGGTGGCTCACCTCGCAGCCCACGATCCCGTGACGTCGCGACTCGCCCGCCGGATCGAGAACCTCCGGATCGACCGGTGGAGCGTCTGGCGCACCGCCGGCGAACAGTCGGTCACCGCGCTCGACGTCGTGGGCCAGCGATGTGTGATCGTCGACACCGGCAGCCTGTCCGGGCCGGGTGAGCGGTCCGCGATCTCGATGGCAATCCTCGGCAACCGTTGGAAGCGCCGCCACGAACGGCGGCCCGTGTTGCTCGCCATCGACGAGGCCCACAACGTGCTGCCGTCGTCGACGAACGACCCGCTCCTCCGTCGGGCGACCGAGACCGGCATCCTCATCGCCGGTGAGGGCCGCAAGTTCGGCTTGCACCTGTTCCTCGCCTCCCAGCGCCCGGGCAAGATGCACTCCGGCGTGTTGTCGCAGTGCGACAACCTCGTGCTGATGCGGATGAACGGCGCAGGCGATGTCGCCGACCTCGAGGCGACCTTCTCGCACGTGCCGCCGCTGCTGCTGCGCGAGTCACTCGGCTTCGCGCTGGGGCAGGCACTGTTCGCCGGCCCGCTCGCACCGCACCCCGTGTTCGCGCAGGTCGGGACTCGCCTCACCCCCGAGGGCGGCGGTGACGTGCCGACGACGTGGACCGCGGCGCCCTGAGCGCCGCGACCTGATCGGGCGATGTCATCGTCTGGCAGTCGTGTTCGGAGACCGGTACTGTCGGAGCCGTCAGACGAACCCGGGGGTGGAGTGTGGACGTTCGAGCGCTGGGGTACATCGGGGTCCACGCGGCCGATCTCGGAGCCTGGACGACCTACGCGGAGGCGATCGGAGCGATGGCCGTTGCGTCGCCGGACGACGATCGACTCCTCCTCAAGATCGACGACCGGCCCTACCGGGTGATCGTGGAGCAGTCCACCAACGGCCGCGGGCTCGCGTACGCCGGTTGGGAGTTCGCCGACCAGCGGGCGCTCGACCGGGCCGTCGCCGAACTCGAGTCAGCCGGGTTCCAGGTGCAGTCGTCGTCGCCGGCACAGCGGGCGCAGCGGCGCGTGGCCGGCCTCGCCCTCACGACCGATCCGTCGGGCTTCTCGCTCGAACTGTTCTGGGGACCGATCCTCGACCACGAACGCTTCCGGCCACCGCACGGCGGATCGGGCTTCGTCACCGGTGACCTGGGTCTCGGCCACATCGTCCTCGGCACGCCGAGCGGTCGAGCCGCAGTCGAGTTCTACACCGACGTCATGGGCTTCCGCGTCAGCGACTACTGGCGTCCCGGTGATGCCGAGGTCGTGTTCCTGCACTGCAACGCTCGACACCACAGCCTTGCGCTCGCACCGGGTGGCGAGCCCGCTCTCTACCACTTCATGTTCGAGACCAGGACGCTCGACGACGTCGGCTACGCACTCGATCGCCACGATGAACTGGGCATTCCGGTGTCGCAGGGTCTGGGCCGGCATCCCAACGACGAGATGGTGTCGTTCTACAGCCGGAGCCCATCGGGTTTCGACGTCGAGATCGGCTACGGCGGCCGGCTCGTCGACGACGCCACGTGGACCGTCACCGAGATCACCAAGCCCAGCCTGTGGGGCCACCATCGTGCAGGTGAACATGCGAGTGGCTGACCCGGTCGCGCTCGGCCTCGATCCCGGACAGATGGAGCGCGCCCGCGAGGTGCTGCACGAGCAGGTCGACTCCGGCCGCTCGCCGGGCCTCGTCGCCGTCGTCATGCGTCGGGGCCAGGTCGCGCTCGCCGAAGCGGTCGGCGTCCGGAACGCGGCCGGTGATCCGATGGGATTCGACACCCTGTTTCCCATCGCTTCGGCCACCAAGCCGCTGACGGCCACGGTGGTCATGTCGCTCGTCGAGGAGGGTCGCATCGGGCTGATGCAGCGCGTCGTCGACTACATCGCCGACGTCCCTGCCGGTCTGCGCGATCGACTGCTCGTCCACCATCTGCTCACCCACACCGGCGGGTACGAGGCGGTCACCTGGAACGGGAGGGTGAAGGCGAGGGTCGCCGATCACGGTGACGAGGACGCGCGGTGGGGTCGCGATCCGATCGTGAACGCGTATCTGGGCTGCATCCCGGGGCTCGAGGTCAAGAAGCCGCCCGGCACCGTGATGTTGTACGCGAACCTGGGCTACGAGATGCTCGGCGAGATCATCCGTCGGGTCACGGGTTCATCGGTCCGTGATCAGATGCGGGAGCGGATCTTCGAGCCGCTCGGCATGCGTGGCACGGCCTCGTCCGACGGGGATGGTGCGATCGCCCAGATGGTCGGGCACCTACCGGGGATGCCCGGCATGGATGAGTTCGCTCGGTCCATGATGGGGGTCGGCTCCGAGGTGATTCGACGCAGCGACCTCGCCTCGGGCGGAGTCCTCAGTACGCCGGTGGACTACGTCACGTTCGGGCGGATGCTGCTCGCCGGCGGCACCCTCGACGGGGTGCGCGTGCTCAGCAGGGCGTCGGTGACGGCGATGACCACGAACCAGATTCCGGGCGTGCCCGACCTCATGTTCGGCAATCGTGAAGGGTCGTGGGGGTACGGGTTCTCGGTGCTCGGCCACGAGCGGTGGCCGTACTTCGGGGGAGGTATCGTGCCGCGCGGTACCGCCCGTCACGCCGGCGCCGGAGGGATCGACCACTGGTTCGACTTCGACAACCAGATCTCGGCCGCATGCTTCGAACTGGTCACCGAGATGTCCGACATGCTCGAGCCGATCAGCGCGGTCGGCTACCGCTTCCAGGACGTCGTCACCGCTGCCGTCGTCGACTGAGAGGGGAGGTTTCGGATGCGCAAGCTCGAGGTGGCGGTGGTCGGGGGATCGATCGCCGGATGCTCGGCGGCGATCCTGTTGGATCGGGCCGGTCACGACGTGCACGTGTACGAGCGCTCGCCGGCCGGCCTGGTCGGACGCGGTGGCGGCATCGGGACCCCGGTCCCGGTGCTGCAGGGGTTGATGGCCGACGACATGGTCGACTCGGACATGGCGCATCTCGTCGCCGATGCGATGCCGTTCATCGTCCGCACGAGCGACGCCCCCGATGTCGGCGCGACGCCGTGGCGGATACCGATTCAGCTCGCAGCGTTTCACTGGGGGGCTCTGTGGGGCCAGCTCCGTCGACGCGTCCCCGACGACCGGTACCACCGGGCCGCCGTCGTCACCGACGTCACCGAAGAGACACCGGGCCGACCCACGGTCTTCTTCGAGCACGGGGATCCGGTGACGGTCGACCTGGTGGTGTTCGCCGACGGGTACCGGTCGCTCGGTCGCCGGCTGCTGTTCCCCGATGTCGACCTGCGCTACCGCGGCTACCAGCTCTGGCGTGGCCTCCTTCCCGAGGCGGCAGTGGCCGACTCGGACGTGCTCGGGACCGACTGCCCGCGCATCTCCTATCCGACGATGCCCGGGAACTTCGTCTGCTACTTCGTCCCTGGAGAGGACGGCTCCACACGCGTCGGCGAGCGATTCGTCAACTGGGCGGCCTACATTCCCGTCGCCGAGGACGATCTCGCGACGTTCATGGTGGATCGGTCGGGCAGGACACGGCAGGGCGCCATCCCCCCGGGGGAGATTCGCCCCGAGGTCGAGGAGTCGCTCAAGGCCACGATGGAGGCCCAACTCCCCGACGACTTCGGCGACATGGTGCGCTCCACGGAGCACACGTACGTCCAGCTGATCTACACCGCGCGGATGCCCGCCTACCACCGGGGCGCCACCTGCCTGATCGGTGATGCAGGAGCCGTCGCCCCTCCCTTCACGGGGTCGGGTGTGTTCAAGGGCTACAACAACGTGCAGGGCCTGCTGGAGGCCTTCGAGCACCACGACGATCTCGTCGCCGCCCTGCAGGAGTGGGACTCCGTCCAGGTCCGGCTCGCCGACCGTCTCCTGGCACTCGGTGACCAGATGGAGCAGGCCTTCATCTGGGACTCACTCGATCTCGCCACCGCCGACGCCGAGTCGACGGAGGCGTGGTGGCACGCCGCGGTCCAGTTCCCGGACGACTTCACCTACGAAGCGCGCCGCTGAGGCCGGCAGGCTCGGAGCAGGCCCCGTCAGGTCTCGTCCGGGCGCGCGTCGTCGGCCGCTTCGACGAGTGCGGCGAAGCCGTCGAGCTCCGATGTGGTCGGTGAGTGGCTCCAGACGTACAGCCCGTCGAGGAGCCCGGCGTAGGCCGCCTCCTGACCCGGTTGCACGGCGACGGCGATCGGCATGTCCGGGGGAAGGGTCTGTTTGTATCGCTCGAGGATTCGGCGGTGGTAGTCGCGTTCGAGGTCGAGCTTGAACACCACGCCGTGCGCGTTGTTCACCTCGTCGCACCGGCCTTCTTCGATCAGCGGGCAGTACGCCTCGTCGCCCGGTCCGTGGCACACGGCGACGTGATGCCCCATGCCCTCGAGCAGATCGCGCTCGAAACCCTCGTGGTCCCCCGGAGTCACGTCGAGGATCACCCCGAGTTCGTCGTCACTCATGAGATCAGGGTCCGCTCGATCACCAGATCGAACAAGGGTCGGAGGTCCTCGGCGGGTCCGATCACATGCGTCCTGACGTTCGCCTCTGGCCGGGCGTCGACATCGGCTGCTACACGGAAGTCATGCAGCCGACGCAGCCCCAGCGGCCTACCGAGGGTCCGGCCGAGGAAGCACTCCGCCTCCATCCCCACTACCGGGGCAAGGTGCAGATGATGCCGAAGTGCCCAGTGCGCGGTCTGGATGACTTCGCGATCTGGTACACGCCCGGCGTGGCGGCCTCGAGCCGTGCGATCGCGGCCGACCCGGAGGCGGTCTGGTCGCAGACCAACCGCGCCAACACGGTCGCGATCGTGTCGGACGGCTCCCGCGTGCTCGGCCTCGGTGACATCGGGCCCGAGGCCGGCCTTCCGGTGATGGAGGGAAAGGCGCTGCTCTTCAAGTACCTCGGCGGCGTCGATGCCATGCCGATCTGCGTCGACACCTCGTCGGCCGACGAGTTGGTCGCCGTCGTCGAGGCGCTGCAACCATCCTTCGGCGGGATCAACCTCGAGGACATCTCGCAGCCGACGTGCTTCGAGGTGCTCGATCGGCTCCGCGACAGCTTGTCGATCCCGGTCTGGCACGACGATCAGCAGGGGACCGCCACCGTCGTCGTGGCGGCGCTGCGGAACGCGTTGGAGATCGTCCGGAAATCGATCGACGACGTGACGATCGCGCTCGTCGGGATCGGCGCCGCGAACATGGCGGTCTACCGGCTGCTGCCGGCGGCGGGCGTCGACCCCGGCCGGATCGTCGCCTGTGACCGCGGCGGCATCCTGCACCCGGGGCGCAGCGACATCGAGTTGCAGCAGGACCGCTTCCCCGACAAG
>Ga0316197_10002786_pt1 | contig 12475 bp, 11 predicted proteins | sample OudBiesiAoxic_MG_FD_204939 | JGI IMG/M metagenome (GOLD analysis project Ga0316197, IMG submission 204939) | Coastal sediment microbial communities from Oude Bieten Haven, Netherlands - site A oxic | ecosystem: Environmental > Aquatic > Marine > Coastal > Sediment | place: Netherlands...
TCTGAAGGGGAGCGGGGAGGTTGCCGGTTGCAGCGGCTGCACCACCGCCGACGGCAGCGAGTGCTGCGGTTCCGATCATCATCTTGATGGCGAGCCCGGACGTCAATCCGGCCAGCGAAATCCGGCGTCGCCAGCGGACTGCAACGGTCGGGGAGGGTGTAGGCGGGGCGCTGGCATGGACGGCGGCCGCGGCGGCTGCTGCGATGTGGCGAGCCTGCGCGGTCGGACGAACCGGACGGTTCGCGGCACCGCGAACTGCGCTCACAAAGGCCACGAGCAAGGGATCAGCTCCCGGCGCACCGGCGATTGCTGACTCGAGTTCAGCTGAGTCCCAATTGTTCGCTTCCATATCTCCGTTACCGACGGTACTCGTCATGGTGTTATGGGCTGTGGGTCGAGAATCCTGCGCAACGAGGCAAGGCCGCGCCGTTGCAGTTGGGTCACAGCTCCGACTTTCTTGCCGGTGGCGGCTGCGGTTTCCTCGAGTGAGAGGCCTGCAATGATCCGCAATGCGACCACATCGCGCTGATCCGGCGTGAGTTGTTCGAGAAGATACCGCAACGAGTCGTCGGCCAGACTCGCCAATGCGGCTTGTTCGGCATCGTGATCGCCTGCAATGCTGGAGAGGTCGTCTTGCGCAACGAGGTCCTCTTTCTGTCTTGCCCGCTTGCGCCGCTCATCGATCAGGCGGTGATGGGCAACCATGAACAACCACGAACGAAAGTTCGCCTCGTTTCCCGTGAAGCTGCCGATGTTGCGGGCGATTTGGAGAAAGACGTCGCCGACGAGATCCTCCGGTTCGCGGGCACCGCGAACGGTGAGGTAGCCGGTCAGGGGTCCACCAAACTCGACATAGATGGTGCTCCATGCCCACTCCGCTCCCTCCTGCGCTGCAGTGAGAACGCCCTCGAAGCTTTCGCCAAACGGCATATCTCCTCTATCGGTGTTTGCAGACCATACCTTGAAGGGCTCCACGGTCATCACACCTAGGCGACGGAATCCCACAGATCGTAGCGGAGTGAGCCGGATGAGTGTCAAGTGGAGGCGCCGAGCGGCCTACTTGTTGTCCGTGGAAGGCGGAGGGAGCGGGCGGACCGGACTCTACGCGATGGCGCCGGCGAATGAGGGACGGGATGAGAGGGTGTGGAGGGCGGCCTCAACGACCAGCGGATCAAACTGGGTTCCGGCGTAACGCTGCAATTCGTTGAGTGCGTATTCGATCGGCCGTGCCTCTTGGTAAACCCGATCGCTCACAATGGCGTCGAACGCGTCTGCCACGGAGAGGATTCGGGCGAGGAACGGAATTCGTTGGCCGGAGCGGCCGAACGGATAGCCCAATCCGTCGAAACGTTCGTGGTGGGCGAGCACGGCCCGGGCGATCTCGGGGTGGACGAGCCCAGTCACCATTTCGAAGCCGATGAGAGGATGCCGCCTCACCAATGCGGTCTCTTCGGGGTTCAGAGCCCGGGGAAGGGCGAGCACGTTGGGGTCGATGTGGGTCTTGCCGATGTCGTGGAGCACGGCGGCGATCTCGAGGCGACGAACTCGTTCGTCGTCAAGTCCGAGGGTGTCGGCGATGGACCGAGTCAACGAGCCGACTCGTCTCCCGTGATCGGCCCACTCCGGAGCCATCATCCCAATCAGGTCCCCTACTGACACTACTTCCTCACCTCTCGACTGATCTAGTTACCGACGCGCCGGCGTCCTGTGTTATGGGTCGCGACGACTTTTCTCGAGGGTTGGGAAACCCAGTCCAGGCCACGGCGTCGGCGAGGCGGTGCTCCGAAGACGTCAGTGCCGGGCGACGTAGGCGTCGAGTTCGTCGAGCAGCCTCGTCTGGGAGGCGTCGTCGAGGAATGTGGCCTCGATGGAGTTGCGGGCCAAGGTCACTGAGTCGGCTCTGGTCAGATTGAGCGCGTCGCACAAGGCGATGTAGTTGTCCCCAACGTATCCGCCGAAGTAGGCGGGGTCATCCGAGTTGACCGTCACTCTGATCCCGGCGTCGAGCATGCGCTTGAGGCTGTGGTCCTCGAGCCGATCAAATACTCGCAGCTTCAGGTTCGACAGCGGGCACATCGTCAGCGGAACCGAGTTCGCCGCCAACCACTCGATGAGTTCCTCGTCCTCGTCGGCCCGTACGCCGTGGTCGATGCGCTCGGCACCGAGGGCATTGAGGGCACCGATGACATACGCAGGGGGACCTTCCTCGCCGGCGTGCGCCACCGCACGAAGCCCGGCGAGTCGAGCCCGCTCGTAGACCGGGGCAAACGGTTCGGGCGGGTTGCCCACCTCAGAGCTGTCGAGGCCGACGCCGAGCAGTTGATCGTGATAGGGGGCGGCAGCCTCGAACGTGGCGAGGGCAGCCTCGGGCGAGAGGTGCCGGAGGAACGACATGATCAAGCCGGACGAGATCCCGAACTCGGCTTCGGCGGCAGCCATTGCGTTGAGGAAGCCGGGCATGAATACCTCGAAGCCGATGTCGCGGGCGGTATGGGTCTGCGGATCGAAGAAGATTTCGGCTCGCCGCACCCCGTCGGCGCTGGCTCTGACGAGATAGGCCCACATCAGATCGTAGAAATCCTGCTCGGTTCGCAGGGCGGCGGCTCCTGCGTAGTAGATGTCGAGGAACGACTGGAGGTCGGTGAACTCGTAGGCGGCCCGCAGCGCCGCAATGGATTCGTAGCCGAGTTCAACCCCGTTCCGGTTTGCGAGCTCGAACATCATCTCGGGTTCAAGTGATCCCTCGATGTGGATATGGAGCTCCGCCTTGGGAATGCCTCGGATGAATGATTCGAATTGCTGATCCATGGGACCGGTAAGGATAACTCCCCGGCACGCGCCGCGTTCTAGCCGGTGAGCCGGGCTCCCTACTGGGTTACCGCCGCAGCTCGCCGCCTGGCAATCGCTCCGGCCATCGCCCGCCAACCGAGGATCGCCGCGGTCAGGAAGACGGTTGCCACGATCATGAAGGAGACGGCGACTCCTTCATCGAAGACGAAGCGGCGCAACAGCATCCCGGCGACGATTGTGGTCACGAGGACGCCGCTCCCCACTCGCAAAGATGTTGGCGCCTGCCAGGCTCGGGTGAGTAGCCAGCCAATGCCGAGAGCGATGAGGAACGGCGCCGCGGTAACCGCGATCCCCTCAATCGTTCCCTCCTCGTTGTGAGTTCCACGGCCGAGCGCCACGAACACAAGAACGGACACGACGTCGAGGGACAGCAGCCAAGGTGACATGGGGCAGATCGTAAACGATCGGCGAGGATTCGCGTCTCGTGATGCCGCGGGCCCAAAGGCGTGTAGTTGCCCGCACCCCGCGGTCCAGGGGCAACGAGAGAAGGGGCCCGAACGAGGCAGCCCCTTCTCTCAACATTTGGGTCGTTGCGCTAGAACTGCTCTTGTTCCGTGGAACCTTCGAGGGCCAGCGTCGATGCCAGGCCGCCGGTGATGACGGTCGACACATCGTCGAAGTAGCCGGCGCCGACCTCACGCTGGTGACGGGTAGCCGAATAGCCGGCGCTCTCCATCGCGAACTCGTGCTCTTGGAGCTTGACGTACGCCGTCATCCCCTCCGTGGCGTAGCCCTTGGCCAGTTCGAACATTGTGGCATTGAGCGCGTGGAACCCAGCCAGAGTGATGAACTGGAACCGATAGCCCATTGCTCCGAGTTCCTTCTGGAACTTGGCGATGGTGTCATCGTCGAGCGCCGCCTTCCAGTTGAACGATGGCGAGCAGTTGTAGGCCAGCATCTTGTCGGGATACTCGGCCTTCATTGCCTCGGCGAACTTCGCCGCTTCTCCGAGATCCGGCGTGCTTGTCTCGCACCACACCAGATCCGAGTATGGGGCGTAGGCCAGACCGCGGGCGATGGCGGCGTCCATTCCGTTGCGAACGTGGAAGAACCCCTCGGGGGTTCGATCGCCGGTGACGAACTGCTGATCGCGCTCATCGACATCGGTGGTGAGCAGCGTTGCCGCCAGCGAGTCGGTGCGGGCGACGATGATCGTCGGCACGCCCATCACGTCGGCGGCGAGTCGGGCCGAGGTCAACGTGCGAATGTGCTGGCTGGTCGGGACCAGCACCTTTCCGCCCATGTGGCCACACTTCTTCTCAGAGGCCAACTGGTCCTCGTAGTGGACCCCGGCGGCGCCGGCTGCGATGAAGTTCTTTGCCAGCTCGAAGGCATTGAGCGCTCCGCCGAAGCCCGCTTCGGCGTCTGCAACGATCGGCAGCATGTAGTGGGTCTCGGGGTTGCCCTCGGACCACTCGATCTGATCGGCGCGGACCAAGGCGTTGTTGATGCGGCGAACCAAGGCCGGGGCACTGTTGGCCGGGTACAGGGACTGGTCCGGGTACACCTGCTCGCCGAGGTTGGCGTCTCCGGCGACCTGCCAGCCAGAGAGGTAGATCGCCTTGAGGCCGGCTTTCGCCATTTGGACGGCCTGGCCGCCGGACATGGCTCCGAGGGAGTTGATGTAGTCCTCGGTCTTCAGCAGATCCCAGAGACGTAGCGACCCGCGTCGCGCAATGGTCTGCTCGACCGTGAACGAACCTTGGAGTCGCACGACGTCTTCGGGCGAGTAGTCGCGCTGTACGCCGGCCCAACGGGGGTTCGATTCCCAGTCCTTGCGGATGGCCTCGGCACGTTCCTTGATGGCTTGCTCTGTCGTCATGCCCGCTCCTGTTGGTTCGATGGGTTTGCTCGTTGTCGGCTTGTCGGTGTCGTTCAGTCGATGTGCTCGTAGGCCGGGAGGGTGAGGAACTCGGGGAATGAGTCAGCCAGCGCCACTTGCTCGAAGAGTTCCCCGGCCTCCTCGAAACGGCCTTGATCGAAGATCTCCTCGCCGTACTCCTCGCGCATCTTGGCGAGTTCCTGATGGGCGACGTTGTGGACGTACTCTGGGGTTACCTGATCCCCTTCGACTACTGCGGTGTTGTTCTGCACCCACTGCCAGATCTGCGAACGCGAGATCTCCGCGGTGGCGGCGTCTTCCATCAGGTTGTAGATCGCAGCGGCGCCGTTGCCCCGCAACCACGAGGCCAGATACTTGATGGCGACATCCGTGTTGGTGTGTACCCCCGCTTCGGTGATCTGCCCGCCGGCGACGGTGGTGTCGACCAGGTCGGCGGCCTTGACGTCGACGTCGTTGCGTTGTTTGTCGATCTGGTTGGGTCGATCCCCCAGCACCTCGGTGAAGACCTCGGTGGCAAGCGGGACCAGGTCGGGGTGCGCCACCCACGTCCCGTCATGGCCGTCGCGGCTCTCGCGCTCCTTGTCTTCGCGCACCTTGGCGAAGGCGATTCGGTTGATCTCCTCGTCGCGCCGGCTCGGGATGAACGCCGCCATGCCACCCATGGCGTGAGCGCCGCGCCGATGGCAGGTCTTGATGAGCAGGTCCGTGTAGGCCCGCATGAACGGCACCGTCATACCGATCTGGGCTCGGTCGGGGAGGAGCATGTCGGAGCGGTTTCGGAACTTCTTGATAATCGAGAAGATGTAGTCCCAGCGTCCGGCGTTGAGTCCGGCCGAGTGGTTGCGCAACTCGTACAGGATCTCGTCCATTTCGTAGGCGGCCAGGATCGTCTCGATCAGCACGGTGGCGCGGATGGTGCCTTGGTCGATGCCGAGTTCATCTTGGGCAGCGACGAACACGTCGTTCCACAGCCGGGCCTCGAGGTGACTCTCGAGTTTCGGGAGATAGAAGTACGGTCCCGTGCCGCGTGCAATCAACTCGGCCGCGTTGTGGAAGAAGTAGAGGCCAAAATCGAACAGGGATCCCGATACCGGATCGCCGTCGACCGTCATGTGGTCTTCGATCAAGTGCCAGCCGCGGGGGCGCACCATGAGCGTGGCGGTCTCGGTATTCAGGGAGTAGGTCCTGCCGTCGGGATTGGTGAATTCGATGCGGCGCCTGATGGCGTCCTTGAGGTTGATCTGGCCATCGATCATGTTGTGCCAGGTCGGTGAGCAGGAGTCCTCGAAGTCGGCCATGAACACCTTCGCCCCCGAGTTGAGGGCGTTGATCATCATCTTGCGGTCGACCGGACCGGTGATTTCGCAGCGGCGATCGGTCAGGTCGGGCGCAGGCGGCACGACCTGCCATTCGGCGTTCCTGATGTCCTCGGTCCCGGGCAGGAAGTCGGGCATCTCACCTGCGTCGATCCGTTGCTGCCGCGCGGCGCGGGCGGCGAGGAGTTCCTTGCGACGGCTGTTGAAGCGCCGTTGCAGGCCGGCAACGAAGGCCAGCGCCTCTGGGGTGAGGATTTCGGCGAAACGTTCGTCGGCTGGGCCGGTGATAACGACTCCCTCGGGCATCATGGGCGTCTGTCCTTTCGGCTGCGTGGGCCAAGCGTCGTGGGCGCGAGGGTGATTGGCAATTCCTCCAGTTGCTAAGAATGGCGGTTCTTATCATCATTGCGTCAGTTGGAGGTTCTTCCATGGGTACAACGGCCGTAGATCCACTGATCTTTGGTCAGCGTGTGCGGCACTATCGCAAGATGCGGGGGTTGACCCTCGACACTCTCGGTGCCGCCGTCGGCAAGCCGGGACCGTATCTGTCGCTCCTCGAGAACGGCAAGAAGGAGCCACGGCTCGGGCTGATCAATGCCCTCGCCGAAGCTCTCGAGGTGCCGGCGTTGGATCTGTTGCGGTCCGAAGCGCCGAGTCGCCGTGCCCAGTTGGAGGTCGCGCTGCAACGGGCCCAAGAGGATCCGCTCTATCGGGAACTCGGGTTGCCGCACTTCAAACCCTCGGCCCGTATCCCCGATGTTGCGCTCGAGCATGTCGTGCGCCTGTACGACGAACTGCGCGGCCGGCACGCCATCGCCCAGGTGACCAGGGAAGAGGCCCGTATCGCCAACTCGGCGCTACGGGCCGAGATGCGCGAGCGGGGCAACTACTTCGGAGATGTCGAGGACGTCGCGGCTGAGGCGATCAGCGCGGCGGGCTACAGCGGTTCGGGAGCGTTGACCGAGGGCAACATCAAGGCGCTCGCCGCCCATTTTGGTTTTGCGGTCCACCGCGCCCAGGACATCCCGTCGTCCGTGCGTTCGGTAACCGACCTGCGCCATCGTCGCATCTATGTTCCGCAGCGGGACCTGCTCTCGACCCGAGGGGCCCGTTCGGTGGTACTCCAGACTCTCGGACACTTCGCTCTCGACCATCCCGAGCCTGCCGACTTCTCCGAGTTTCTTCGGCAGCGGGTTGAAGTCAACTACTTCGCCGGGGCCGTGTTGGTGCCAGAGGAAGCCGCGGTCCCGTTCTTGGATGAGGCCAAGGCCGGTCGTGATCTCGCCGTCGAAGACCTCCGCGATGGGTTCTACGTTTCGTATGAGATGGCTGCGCATCGTTTCACCAACCTCGCCACCGAGCACCTTGGACTCGAGGTTCACTTCATCCGCTCCGACGAGTTGGGGATCATCTGGAAGGCCTACGAGAACAATGGTGTGCCCTTTCCGCGCAACTCGGTTGGTGCCATCGAGGGTCAACGACTGTGTCGGCAGTGGGGGACCCGTCGCGCCTTTCATTCTGAAGACAAGTTCTCGATTCACTACCAATACACGGACACGAACGTCGGAACGTTCTGGTGCAGCACGCATGTCGACGAGAACCGCATGGCGGCCATCACCATCGGTGCCCGGTTCGAGGAAGCCAAGCACTACCGGGGTCGCGACACAGACCGGAGGGCCGTTTCGAAGTGCCCCGGTGGGGACTGCTGTCGTCAGCCATCCGAAGTGCTCACGTCGCGGTGGGATGGCCTGGCCTGGCCGTCGGTGAGCCCCAACAGCCATGTGTTGGCCGCTATGCCGGTAGAGACGATCCCCGGGGTCGACCTCACCGAGATGTACGAGTTCTTGGAGCGCAACGCCCCGTGAGGTCGCAGCGGTCGGTCCGCGAACTGGGACGATGCGGTAGAGCTCGCCGTCCGGCCATGTTTAGCGGACGGGAACGATCCGATAGAGCTCGCCGGCAAGGTTCATGATCAGCATCTCGCCGTTGCCGTCGACACCGAGGCTGCTGGCGTTGCCAATCTTGCCGAGGTCGTCGGTCCAGTCGGTGCTCGATTGGGCACCCTTGGTGTAGTCCCAACTGCGGATCCACCCGACGCAGTAGTCGCTGTAGAACTGCCGGCCGTGGAGCTCCGGAATGGCCGTGCCTCGGTAGACGGGCCCGGCGATGATGGCGCACAACCCCTGGTGGTACTCGGTCAAAGTGGGTTCGATCAACCCTGCGGTGTCGCAGCTCTCGGCTTCGAAGCACTCCGGTCCTTCCAAGACCGGCCAGCCGTAGTTGCCCCCGGCCTCGCCGACGGGAATCGCGTTGACCTCCTCCCACCAATCCTGGCCGACATCCGAAACCAGAATGGTGTTGCCGTCCGTGGTGGCTCGCCACGGGTTGCGGAAGCCGTAGGCCCACACCTCGGGCGCGCCGCCTTCTCCGGCGGCGAAGGGGTTGTCGGGAGGAATGGCATAGGGCGAGGCGGCGTCGATATCGAGCCGCAGCACGGTGCCGTACCAGTTGGTGGGGTCCTGGGCCTTCATGCGCCAATCGTCGCCGTTAGCGGACGGGACGCCGCCGTCGCCGATCGTCACCCACAGGTATCCGTCGGGTCCAAAGACGAGTGCTCCGCCCTGGTGTGCAGGGTGGGGTTGCTCGAGTTCGAGAATGCGGCGTCCAGTACGCGGGTCGGCGGCATCGGGGTCGTCTGCGGAGCGCTCGTACTCGAATAGCTGGCTGGCGCCGGACACATCGGTGAAGAAGACGAACAGCCGCCCGTTTTCTTCGTAGCGCGGATGAAAGGTGAGTGCGGTCAGGCCCTGTTCGGGTCCTTCGGTGGACACCTCCGCAGTCAGGTCGAGAAAGGGCTCGCCGGTCACCTCGCCACCTCTCAGGATCCTGATGAGCCCCGTTCGCTCCAACACGAAGATGCGGTTGTCGCCGGGGAGGGCGGTGGCATAGGTGGGCTGGTCAAACCCACTGGCGATGAGATCGAGTTCGAGCCCTGCCAACGGCGCCGCAGGCTGTGCCGTCGTCGTGGTGGAGACCGGAGTCGGTGTTGTGGTGCCGGGACCGATGGGCGGTCCGTCGCCCTCCGCGTCCGATGAGCATGCGGAAAGGACGAGCAAGATGGCCAGCAGCGGCACGAGGTGGCGCATTGGTGGGAGGTTAGGACGCGGTGTGAGCAACTCCACATCTCGAGCAACCCGACGTCGGTCGCCCGACCGGAGTCAGGCGGTGGACGTCGTCATCCGTGTGATGACGAGCCCGAATCCGGGGATGAAGACCTTATCTGCGGAATCCGCCGCGACCACCGGCGCATCGCCATTCCAGAGTGTGCGGTGGGGGCCGACCGTGAGTTCTGCTGGGTCGGGACTCAAGTTGACGGCGATGAGTAGTCGCTCGGTGGGGTGAGTTCTCACGAACGCAAAGACCTGGTCGTCGCCGGGGAGCGCCTCTTCGTAGCCACCTTCTCGTAGGGCGACATGATCGCGGCGGAAGTGGATGAGCCGCTGGTAGAACGAGAGCAAGGACGAGGCGTCGATTCGCTGGTCGGCAACGTTGGTGCCGGTGTGGTGGTTGGGATGGACCGGGAGCCAGGTGGCGACCCCCTCAGGGCTGAAACCGGCGTTGGTGCCACCCGACCACTGCATCGGCGTGCGGGTACGGTCTCGCGCGAAGCGGGCGGCCCGCTCCGCGGCAGCCACCGGATCCATTCCCAACTCATCGACGGCGGCCCGATAGAACCAGCGCCCAATTGGATCCAACAGCGTGGTTGGATCGGTGGTGAGGTAGTCCTCCATCCCGATTTCCTCGCCTTGATACAGCGAGGGTGTGCCCGGGAGCAGGAGCGTCAATGCGGCGGCGACTCTTGCCCACGCCTCGTCGTTGACGCCGTCGGCGAGGCGCGAGCGGGAGCGGTGGGCATCGTGATTCCCCATCGTGTTGCAGGGCCACGCTCCCTCGGGCATCGCAGCGAGCCTGGCGCGCTGGTTGGACCGAATCGCCTGCGGGGTGAGCGGCTCCATCCTGGTCAGGGGGAAGTTGAACACCATCTGCAGCTGGTCGGTTCCGCAATAGTCGAGGCGGTCTGTCTCGCCGACGAGGACACGGTCGCCGTATTCATCGATCACCCGGCGCAGGTTGCGCAGTACCCGGTGGACCTCGGGTTGGTGGAGTTGATCGCCGAACATCGCGTCCCAGCTGGGAATGGCGTCGAGGCGGGCGTTGCGCTCATAACGGCTGTTCCACAGTTCGATCAGCGAGAAGTCGGCGTCATGGTCGTTGAGGGCCTCATGCTCGAACAGGGTGGCGATGGCGTCGAGCCGGAAGCCGTCGACGCCACGATCGAGCCAGAGGCGAACAGCGTCCCACATCGCCTCAGCCACCGCCGGGTTTCGCCAATTGAGGTCGGGTTGTTCGGCGAGGAAGTAGTGGTAGTACCACTGGCCGCGGGTCGCGTCCCAGGTCCATCCCCGACCACCAAAGGCGGAGAGCCAGTTGTTGGGGGGTTCTCGTGTGCCGTCGGCGGCGATGGCGCCGGGGTGCCACATGTACCAGTCGTGCTTCGCATTGTCGGGCGATGAACGGGACTCGAGAAACCAGGGGTGCTGGTTCGAGGTGTGATTGAGAACGAGGTCGAGCAGAACTCGGATTCCACGATCGTGGGCCGAATCGAGGAAGCGTTGGAACACGTCGAGGGTCCCGTACGCGGGTTCGACACCGGTGTAGTCAGAGACGTCGTATCCGAAGTCGGCCTGCGGACTGGGGAAGTGGGGCGACAGCCACACCGCATCGATGCCCAGCCACTCGAGATAGTCGAGCTGCTCGGTAGCCCCCCACAGGTCGCCGATACCGTCACCGTTGCCGTCGGCAAAGCTGCGCGGGTAGATCTGATACACGACCCCGGTCTGCCACCAGTGCGCCGGCGTCTCGCTCACAATCGTCTGGCCTCGTGCCGATTCACGTGGAGCGTTTGATTCGGGTGAAGCGAGGCTGGGGGATGGCAGCCCCTTCGGTGACGGCGTTGTTGATGTACTCGACGTAGCGCGCGATGGCGTGATCGGAGAACGGGTCGACCTTGCCTTCCCTGAGGCCGAGACGGAACCCGCGCCAGCGGTCCTTGCCCCGTTGCTGAGGAGTCAGCGCACGAAGCTTCCCATAGGTGTTGAAGTACATGAGTCGCCCGGTGTGCCGATAGCGCAGCCACGCCGGCGGAACCCTGGTGACGACGTCGTTGTTGTTCACCCACCGGTAGTGGGTGATGTCCGTGTTATGGACGTACCTCTTGGTGCCGACCCGCGGGCTGCCGAAGGTATGGAGCTCTTCCGGCATGGCCGGGATGTGCGCCAAATAGCAGCGTCCGGCGCAGATGGTCGCCATCGCACCGCCGAGTGAGTGGCCGGTGAACCAGGTGGTCCGGCTGTCATCCTGGAGCGCCACTTCGAGCTTGGGCCACAGGTCGTCGACCTCACGCTTGAACCCGCGGTGGACTCGTCCCACCGTCTCGGCCAGGTCGGTGAAGGCATTGGCGTCGGCCTTGATGTCGTTCCACTCATTTGGCTCGGTGCCACGGCAGGCGATGACGAGGTCAACGTCGTTGGTGAAGATGTAGGCCTGGGCGCCGTCGCGCTCGATGTACGTCGTGTCGGTGAACCCGAGGCGCGGTGCCACGGCCCGCGCCTGATCTTCGGGAAGGTAGGAAACCATCGAGATCTCGGCGAACAGCAGGGATCGCTCCAAGGGCTCGAGGTCGGCGATCGGCCCCTCGAGTTTCGAGGTCAGCTCGACGTCGTCTGCGGCCTTGCTCGAGATGGGGTTCTCTTCTTCGGCCACCGGTTCGCCCTCCTGGTCATGGCCTGTGCGGGACGGTCCCAGGATACGGAACAACGGCCGCGTTTGAAAAGGTGCAGTGGCAGAGAATTGTCTTCGCAATAGGAGCGGTGGGATCAGTACGATTCCGCTATGACTTACGAGCCCGAAACCGACCTTCGCTCCCGGTTGACTCCGCTGCAGTTCCAAGTGACCCAGCAAGCGGGTACCGAGCGTGCCTTCAGCGGCGAGTACTGGGATTCCAAGGACCCGGGTACCTATCGCTGCATCGTTTGTGACGCGGAGCTGTTCTCCAGCGAAACGAAGTATGACTCCGGGAGCGGCTGGCCGAGCTTCTGGGAAGCGCTGGATCCCGCCGCGGTTGAGATGCACGAAGATCGCACCCTCGGGATGGTCCGTACCGAAGTGGTGTGTGCCAATTGTGGCGCGCATCTCGGGCATCGTTTCCCGGATGGACCTCGTCCTACCGGCGAGCGGTTCTGCATGAACTCGGCATCGCTACGGCTCGAGCGCGCAGAAGACTCATCAGAGAGCTAGCGGCTCGCCGGTCAATCTACGAAGGGTTGGTCCATCCAGGTATGGCTCGGCCGGGCGGTGGCCAGCGGCGGCGGCTCCTCAAGGCTGCGAGGCGGTTCGGTGGCTACCG
>Ga0316197_10002787_pt1 | contig 12472 bp, 10 predicted proteins | sample OudBiesiAoxic_MG_FD_204939 | JGI IMG/M metagenome (GOLD analysis project Ga0316197, IMG submission 204939) | Coastal sediment microbial communities from Oude Bieten Haven, Netherlands - site A oxic | ecosystem: Environmental > Aquatic > Marine > Coastal > Sediment | place: Netherlands...
AAAAAAGGGGTCAGAGACTTCAGCACATGACTATCACCCAACCCACCTGGGTTTTCGGCTACGGATCGTTGATCTGGAAGCAGGATTTTCCCTATCTCGAATCCAGGCCGGGCCGGATCACGGGCTGGGCGCGGCGCTTCTGGCAGGGTTCACACGACCACCGCGGTCTGGAACATGACCCCGGGCGCGTGGTGACGCTGGTGGCGGCGCCCGGTGAGCACTGCTCTGGCCGGGCCTTCCTGGTCGAGCCCGACGTATTTGAGCACCTGGATCACCGGGAGAAAAATGGCTACGAGCGGGTTGCCGTGGACATCGCCTTCGAGTCCGGGGGCGTAAAAGGTGTGGTTTACCGGGCTGCCGAGAACAACGTGGCCTATCTTGGCCCGGCGCCATTGAGTGAGATGGCGGCGCAGATCAACCGCTGCGCAGGCCCCAGTGGAGCCAATCGTGACTATCTGCTCGAACTCGCCAGGGCCCTGCGTACCCTGGGCTACTCGGACCCGCATGTTTTTGAGCTTGAGTCACGGGTTCTTGCCGGTCAGAAAGAAGGGGTTGCACGAAAGTTATGAAATGAGCTGTACCTGAAGGCCCCGGGAAGTTCAGTTTTTCGATCACCCCGAATTGGGTTAGAGTGTGTACCTCGCGCAATACCGAGGTGCAGATGTCTTTCATTACCAAGCTCAAACAACGAAATGTGATCCGTGTCGGTATCGCCTATGCCGTAGGCAGCTGGGTGTTGGTCGAAGTGGCGTCTGTCCTGTTACCCACCTTCGATGCACCCGAGTGGACCTTGCGGGCGTTGGTTCTGTTACTGATTGGTGGTCTGCCGGTTGCACTGCTGGTGGCGTGGATGTTCGAACTCACCCCGGAAGGCATCAAAAAAGAGGACGGTACGGACACCCCCGAAGAAGCCGTGTTCAAAACCCGTGCAGCCCGCAAGACAGACCTGGCGATCATGGCCGCGCTCGGTCTGATCGTAATTTATTTTGTATTCGAGAAAATCTGGACATCGGATGTGGTGCGCGGTAACAACCGTGCAATAGCCGTGTTGCCTTTCACGGACATGAGTCTGCAACGGGACCAGGACTATTTTGCCGATGGTTTGACAGTAGAGTTGCTGAATATGTTGTCGCGGGTCGCTAACCTTCGGGTAACAGGAAAGACTTCAGCGTTTCAATTCAAGGATTTCAAGGGCGATTTCAGGACCATCGGTGACACGTTGAATGTTGACACCATTTTAGAAGGCAGTGTGCGCTCGGTTGATAACAATGTGCGTATCACCACAAACCTGGTTGATGCGCAAGACGGTCACACATTATGGTCGGCCAACTATGACCGTAAGCTCGACAATATATTTCAGGTTCAGGATGAGATTGCCCGTGCGGTGGTTAAGGCCCTTCAGGCCCAGTTGCTCAATACGGCGAACGAACCCACGGACCGCACCGTAGTACCGGAGGCATATACCGCCTATCAGCAAGGCGCCTATTTACAGTCCAGGCTTACGGTTGAAGACCAACAGTCGGCGATCGACTACTTCCAACTCGCCATCACAAAAGACCCGGCCTTCGCCGAGCCTCTTGTTGGAATGGCCGAAGCCAACCTGATGCTGGCCTTGAACATGGTGGCGATTGATCGGGATGATGGTATTGGCAAAGCAACCGGTTATCTGGACCAGGCTTTAAGACTGAACCCCGACCTGGCAGACGCGCATGTTGCCAAAGCACTGATCAAACAAGTTAATTTCCGTGACCTGTTTGGCGCCGAACTGGATCTCAAGCATGCTCTGGATACCGATCCAACACATATCACGGCCTTGCGGCGTCTGGGCACCATCTATGGTATGCAGGGCCGTTACGATGAAGCCATGGAAACATTCCAGAAAATTATCGATCGCGATCCGCTGAACACTCCGACCTATTCCAATTACAGTTATAACGCGCTGGCTGCCGGTAACCTGCCTGTTGCTGAGCAAATGATCGGTAAGGTGCTTGAGTTCAGTCCCGACTCCGTTTTTGCCAACTTCCAGCTCGCCCGGGTGTATCTGGCGCAAGGTAATTTGGAGGCAGCAGAGGCAGCCATCCAGCATGAGCCTCACCCGGTCTGGAAAAACATCGGCGAGGGTATGATTGCCTGCGTTCGGGGTGACGAGGCCGCCGGGATTTTGATTGCAGATGAATTGATCGTGCAGCGTGAGATATTCAATGCCGCTGAAATTTATAACCTCTGTGGTGAGACGGAAAAAGTCTTCGCCCTGTTGCAGCAGGCGGCAGCGGATCGCGACCCGGCGCTAACTGAAATGAAGCTTAGCTGGGCGATGTCTTCGATACGCGATGATCCGCGCTGGCAGGAAATTCTCAGGCTGATGGGGTTGCCGGTTACCTAGTCATGTCACATGAGTAAAGCCCGGATTTCAATTTTTCTTTTCGCTGTACTGGCACTCGGACTGCTGGCGGTCGTTCTATGGCCTTCCTTTCAAGGCGTTGGTGACGAATCGCCCGGGCAGGATCTGCCGCTGGCCGCCGTTGAACCACGGGGTCTTGAAACAGGCGACGACGCTGAGGCCAGCCCGACAGGCCCCCGCACCTCGGTTCTGAGTACGCGGCCGCGTGGCGATGTTGACGCATCAGAGCAGCGCAAGCGTGCAGCAATCGAAGTAGTCATTCCCCATGACATCGTGATGGACGATTACAAAGCCGGTTTGTGGGCCGATATCCAGGCAAATCCGCCCGAATTCAGGCGGCCGGGTGATCCCGAACTCGACGCCGATATGGCCTACAGGCTTTATATGTATTACGGCAACTGTTCCATTGCCATTCGCAATGGACGCCAGGTCGATCAGCATATCGAAAGGATTGTAAACCGGACGCAAACTTCAAGCGTCAGGCGCCTGGAGAACCTTGAAGGTCGCATCGACCGGATGATTGATTACTATGAGTTGTGCAGCCCCATACCCCTTGAAGTCGACAGCCGCATGGAAGCGGTGACCTGGATGACCGAGGCAGTGCGCCTGGGACATGAGATTGCCGAGGTCCAGTTCTACCAAAAGGCCATGGGCTTCATTTTGCGCCCCGACCCAAACACCAATAATCCGCCGTTGGCGATGAAAGATCCGGGCCTGGTGGCTGGTTTCAAATCAACGGCGCGACTCGGCCTGGCCCGTGCGCTGGAGAAAGGGCATCCCGAGGCCTATCTGGCCAAATCCCAGGCCGTTCTCGAAGGCTTGATTTACCCAAAAGACCCGGTGCTTGCCTATGCGTATGCGCATATAGCCGAACTGGAGGCAGCGAAAAATCACATGATCGTCAACGATATCGATGTTTGGAAGCAACAGGCCGCCAAGTACCTGGGCCCGGAGCAAATCGCAGAGGCCGAGCAGATGGCGCTTGAAATGAGACTTCCTTAACAGCGCATTTTTGGGGATGATTGGCTTGGAGCGACGCGTGTTGTTCAGGCTGCGTTATATGTCGATTGAACCTACATCTGCCATCAACTTACTCCAGCGCGACACTCTTCTCATACGTTATCACCTCTGTTTTATACAGTAAGTTAAGTTCCCGCTCGTAACTCACCATGATGGTGATATCGCCCCGATATTGTTTCACTTTGAAACTGTCTTCGAGGTCGCTCTTCTCGTTGATATACAGCAGTTTGTCGATTGCGCTTTTCACCGCATTTATGTCACCGTAGGGTTCTTTCTTGTTCTTTTCCACAATGGTTTCCAGAACCGTCTTCACGGTGTTGGATTCAATGTACTGCGGTACATACTGGATGCCAACGAAGACGCCGTAGGCAAGTACGGCCAGAATGATGATAAACGCGATGGCAGAAGCGCCTTGTTGCCTGGTTTGCCTGGTCATGTTGTTCTCCCTTCAATAACCCCTAATTATAAAGGGTTAGGATTCCACCAGTAATGCTTAAGGTGAAGTGATGTTGATTTGCGGGGATGATGACGGGTAAAAATTTGGCAATTTCTCTGATCTCTACTAGTATGAGGCAGTGGGCCAGCAAACGGTCCCATACGCAACACAGCCGCACCAAAAAATCTGTTAAGGAGATCTTCCCAATGAAAAAATTTGTTGTATCTACTGCTGTGCTTGTATGTTTATTGCTGGCACCCATGGCTGTCGACGCGAAGAGTAATTCGAGCAAGCTCAACAAGGAGCGGCTGGAGGTCGGACGAGAATTACTCGAGGTGACCATCGATACCTTGCCGTCCATCATCCCTTACTACACTTACGATATTGAATACCACGATCCGATTGTCGACATTTACGGCATCGGAGACATGACGGAATTTCTCTTCCGGCTATTTGGCTCCACCCCTGACCTGGTGACGACGGTCGAGGACGAAATCGCCATCGATGATACTTACACAGCAACCTGGGAGATGGAGGGCATTTTCATCGCGGATCCGTCGGACCCCGAAAACTCAGGGGTTCCTTACACCGCCAAAGGCATGTCGATCATTAAGTTCCGTGAAAAGTCGACGGATGTTTACTATCAAAGGGACTACTACACTGAAGGGGACATCATGATCGCCATCCCCGGGTTGGACCAGGCCGTTGGCGGATTCAGGCTGTTTTACCTGTGTGCTGTGGATCCGACTTTTGACTGCCCCCTGACACCGCCGGAATGATGTAACGGTTCGGATCTTTAAGAACCGAAGATATGGGCGGGCAGTGACCGTGCGGCGCTGACAGAATGGTATAGAACATGGCAACTCGGAAAAAAAGCCGCACAAGGCGAGCGTTCAGAATCATCCTGCTCGTTGCTACGTTAATCTCTTTGTTCTACGTACCATGGAGCCTTTTATGGGCATGGATAACACCATTGCCCGACACGGTTCAGCAACAGGTCGAGGATGCGGTTAACCATGGGCTGGATGGTATTGTCGTTTACGTAGACCGACCGGGTACGGCACCGACTCTTTTCTCTGCAGGCTGGAATAACAGAGAGAACCAGGTGCCAGCCGACCCGCAAACACTGTTCAAGATCGCCAGTATCAACAAGCTATATGTTGCTGTTGCGGTCACCAGGCTGGTGGTGAATGACCAGGGCGTTTCGTTAGACGATACGCTCGCTGGTTACTTTCCTGAACTGGTGGGAAGGATTGAAAATGCAGAAACCATCACTTTGAGAATGATGCTGCAACATCGCAGTGGCATTCCCAATTTAACCGACCACCCCGATTTTCCATGGGACGATCCACCGAAAACCAGCAGAGAAGCACTTGAGTTCGCGCTGGACTTGCCTGCTATTTTTGAACCGGATGAAAATTACGAATATTCTAACACGAACTACCTACTGCTTACCGAAATCATTGAGCAGGTAACGGGTGATAGCCATCACCAATACATCAGGGAGGAAATACTCAGCCCGCTGGAGCTGAACAACACGTTCGGCTCGGTTCATGAAGTGGATATTGACGATGTTATGAGCGGTTATTTCGTAGGTTATGAGCCTGATATCAAGAGTAATTATCACGGCTCAATGATCGCCACCGCAGAGGACGTGGGAATATTCCTGAGGGCATTAAACGATGGTTCATTGTTGAGTGACGAGGAACAGTCGATTTATTCCTCTGTTTATGAGTACGGACATACAGGTTTGGTACCCGGCTACTCGAGTATCGCCCGTTATCATGAAGATATTGATACCGTGGTGGTTCAGTTTGTGAATACGTCCGGCGGTAAGTCATGGTCGATGACGGAAATAATTTATGGCCGTATTCTCAAGATTCTGCGCAAGCAATAAGCCGCTTCGCGGTGTTATAATTACTCCGGTTTAAAACCGTTGGGTTGCTTCGAAACCTCAAGCCCAACACAGGAGTAAAATTCAATGTCTACCAGTTTAGATCTGTCCAAGCTGAGCCTAATGGACGCCCTTGACTTCGCAATTCTGATCGAGGAAGAGGCGCGACAGCGTTACGAACTGTTTGCCTCACAACTTGGCCGCAGCGGCAGCCGCTATGATGCCGGAGCTTTTTTCGCCTCGATGGCTGAAAACGAGGCCAAGCACGGAACTGAGCTACTCAACCGGCGCATAGCTATGTTTGGTAAGGCCCCGATGAACCTGAAACTGGATGACCTCTACGACGTTGAGGCTCCGGAAGCGGGGGCGCCGCGCCGCGGAATGTCTACGCTCCAGGCGTTTGAGCTTGGACTCGTCGCTGAGAAGAAGGCTTACGACTTCTATGACACGGCCTTGCCCGGCATCACTGATCCCGAGGTGAGAACATTGTTCACCGAGCTTCGGGACGAAGAGACCGAGCATGTGGAAATGTTGCGCGAGGAAATGGCCAAGCTACCCTCAAGTGCCAGCGTCGTAACCGAGAACGACCCGGATGATGCCCCCTATCTGTAGAGGGGGTTAGTTAGCGACCTTAAGGGTCTACCCCGGGGCGGAATGTAGCGCATAATATACGCATGGTTTTCGAGTACCTGACCGTTCTTATATCCATTGTCGTCGGATTGTCCGTGACATCTTTTCTGACCAACGTGGTGCGTATCATTCACGTTCGAGGTGACGTGACGGTTTCCTGGGTTCAGCTTTTGTGGTCGGCAGCAATTTTGATCTGGACCGTATCTTTCTGGTGGTTCACGTTCGTACTGGCAGATCAACAGCAGTGGACTTTTCCATTGTTCGTTTTTTTACTGGGCTATTCGACGCTTCTTTTTTTGCTTATGGCACTCCTGTTTCCTGAAGGTGTGCCGGCAGATCACGACTACCGCGTGCAGTTCATGCGAAACCGGGTCTGGTTCTTCGGTGTATTGCTGCTGTTACTCTGTATAGACGTGATCGATTTCGTCATCAAACTGGAAAAAGACTTATCGATTGTCAGCAACCTGGGCTATATGGCATTTGCAGGGCCGTTAATCGTGCTGTCTGTCATTGCCATGCGCACGGACAATCTGCTATTTCATCGTATTTTTGCAGTCTATGCAGTCCTGACATTTATGATCATGAGCGGCACAACACTTATTCCGATAACGAACTGATTACCTGGCCGAAGTTTATCGCTGCCCGGGTTCGATGGCAGGGACTCCGATTGATACAGGCGTAACCCAAAATATTGCAACCTATAGGAAAAGTCATTGGGCGATTTGGACCTGACGACAAACTGGGCCGGAATTACCGCGTTGGTCATTTTTGTCATCGCTTACTCCCTGGTCATCACCGAAGAATTTACGCACCTGCGTAAATCCAAGCCGGTCATACTGGCCGCGGGCATCATCTGGGCGATTATTGGCATCGAGTACAGCCTGTCCGGGCATGATTCGGGACTGCATGAGCCCATTCGCAATTTCCTGGTGGAGTTTGCCGAACTCTTCCTGTTCCTGTTGGCCGCCATGACCTACGTGAACTCGATGAATGAACGCAAGGTGTTCGAAGCCTTGCGCGTGTGGTTGGTGGGGAAGGGTCTCACCCTGCGCAACCTGTTCTGGGCCACAGGAGTCCTGAGCTTTTTTCTGTCTGCGCTGATTGACAATCTCACCACGGCGCTGGTCATGAGTGGCGTGATTCTCGCGGTCGGCAAAGGTCACCCGCGGTTCATCGCGGTCAGCTGCGTTAACATCGTGGTGGCGGCCAACGCCGGTGGTGCATTCAGTCCCTTTGGTGACATCACCACCCTGATGGTGTGGCAGAGCGGACATGCACAGTTCATCGATTTCCTGGCCTTGTTCGTTCCGTCAGTAGTCAATTACCTGGTACCTGCTGTTTTCATGTCGCTCACGATTCACAACGAAAGGCAGGAAGTGGGTGCGACTACCGTTAAGATGCGCCTGGGCGCCAAGCGCGTGATGCTGTTATTCGCCTTCACCATATTCCTGGCCGTGACATTTCATAATTATCTGCATATTCCTCCCTTTTTCGGCATGATGACGGGATTGGCTTGCCTGCAGATATTTGGTTACTTCCTGCGCCGAAAGGAAACCTGGATTCTCGCAAATCACCGTGGCCATATGACCGGTGACGTGATGCCCTATGACAGTTTTCGCGAAATTGCCCGCGCCGAGTGGGACACCTTGCTGTTTTTCTTTGGCGTGATCATGAGCGTGGGTGGTCTCAGCTTTATCGGTTACCTGGGACATGTCTCGGCGTACCTCTACGGTGAACTCGGGCCCACCACGGCCAACATCATCGTCGGTATCCTGTCGGCCATCATCGACAATATCCCGGTGATGGTGGCCGTGCTGCACATGGAGCCGCAAATGGACCTGGATCAGTGGTTGCTGGTCACGCTGACCGCCGGTGTCGGAGGCAGCATGCTGTCCATTGGCTCGGCGGCCGGTGTTGCGCTGATGGGACAGGCACGGGGCGTTTATTCCTTTTTTACGCATTTGAAATGGACGCCCGCGATTGCGTTGGGCTATGCGCTGAGCATCTGGGTTCACCTGCTGATTTACTGATTTCGCGGCCTCGCTTACGAAACACGGCGCGGCGCGCCCGGACGGTGAGGAGCAGGGTCTCCTCACCGTCAAGTCCAGTCACTCACTCGGGAAATTGGATGTGTCCCGCGATCACCTGGCGGATGGTCCAGGTCAGATCTTCGGCATACCCCCATTCTCCAACAGTCACGATTACCTGAAATTCCAGTCTGCCAATGACGCCTTCATAGCGACCGGTGCCACCGGTGATCACGTACGCCCCTGCTTGAATAAGGACGCTACCGGTGTCCGGCAGGAAGAACGGCGGTTGGGGTTCAGGCCCTACCAGGTCGATGGTTTCGCTCTCATAGAAGCCCTCAATGGTTCCGCGCCTGGCATGCAACATCACCTCGCCGTTTTTGGCAAAGGGACCCTCAGCGCAGTGTTTCGTCTCGACGGCAACCCATCCTATTCCTTTCAACCAGCCCGCTTGGTGTGTCTTGGTCTGGATGTTTGCCAAAGTCGGTGGTAAAGCAATCGGGGGTAGCGGGTCCGGAGCCGGAGGAGACTCGGCACAAGGGCCGGTTCCGACGTCAAAAGGCTCGAAGGTCACGTCACCTCTCGTTTCGCCGACCACAGAACGCACGTCACCATCCTGCCCCCAGCCCCAGGCGATCACGGAACTGGGCATGGAAATCAGGATAACAGCAATAAATGAAAACAAGAATTTGTGAATCATGGAGCACCTCCTCTAAAAATGTGTCGCAAATTAATCAGTACAGTAGCGGCCATAACCGCTACTGGATCGGGAGGTTATTGGATTCTTGTTATGAACTTATATGAATAATCTGGCGAATGGATAGCGGCTGTTTCCGCAAATTTAAGAATATAATATAATTAACAAAAGGACAATTTGATTCCAACTATTGAATTTATTAATGACTAATTGGCTTGGTCGACCCTAATTTTTGACATGTTGTACACGACGGATTTATCTGTCTCTGTTTGTGAGAGAAACCACAATGTGCTCAAGGGGGAGCGTTCCTCCCCACACTTATGTAGGGTCCGCCAGCATTGGGGTAATCAGGCAGCGGAGGGCGTGTATTCATGATAAGGGTGTGAGAACTGGCTGAGATTTTGCTGACGATTTGCTGATAAACTCCCTGAACACCTCAAAAAACAAGGCTTTCCGTATGAGTGGTCGTAATCTTGAGCGGAATGTCCTGGTTTGAAACCGAGAGCACATAGGTTCGAATGGTTTACGAATTCTCCGATTTAACACTGGACCTGGAGCGGCGCCTTCTGACTCGTGGCAGAGAGCCGATCAAGCTGACCAGGCTCAGTTTCAAGGCGCTCCGGGCCCTGGTCCAGGCAGCGCCTGCATTGCTCTCTCAAGATGAACTGATCGACCAGGTCTGGGGACCCAATCGGGTCATTACGCCCGACAATCTCACGCAACGAATGAAAACGCTAAGGCAGAGCCTTGGTGATGACCCCAGTGAGCCCCGGTATATAGAAGGTGTGCGGGGCTCGGGCTACCGCCTGGTGCCGGAAGTGAAAGTACAGTCCACTGCGAAATCCGGCCGATCGTCGCGGCGAACCTGGCGTTCGGTTACCATCGCGGGCCTGTTGGTTATGCTGGCCGCATCACTCACCTGGAATGCAGTTGACAGAATGGCCCCCTCCGGCAGCCGGCAGCCAACCTCTTCAGACCGCACTGGAGTTGTTGAATCAACCGAATCCCGGCGCTTGCGACAACCTGCGATTGCCGTACTCCCTTTCACCAACTTGAGTGACAACCCGGCAAATCTATTTTTCACGGACGGCATTCACGACGATTTGTTGACCCGGATTTCCAAGATCCAGGACATCAAGACCATCTCGCGCACCTCCGTCATGACCTACAGGGATTCCGACAAGAAACTAGGGGCTATTGCAGATGAACTGGGCGTCAGGACGATTCTCGAGGGTGGTGTGCAACGCTCTGGTGACCAGGTTCGGATTAATCTGCAGCTGATAGATGCGGAATCAGATGCGCACGTATGGGCACAGACCTACACACGGGAACTCACCGCCACGAACGTGTTCGTGATCCAGGCAGAAATTGCCGAAGCGGTTGCAGGTGTACTGCAAGCGATTCTGACAGATGATGAACGAGGGCAGCTTGAAAAATTCCCAACCACCGATCTTCAGGCGCTCGATGCGTACTTTATGGGTAATCAGTATTACAACCAGGCGACATCGGAGGGTTACACCGAGGCCATCGTGGCTTATCAGTCAGCCATAGAATTCGATCCCGGGTTTGCGTTGGCATACAGCAAACAGGCTTTGGCAATGCTTAACCAGGTCTGGTACAGCGGCCTTCCGATTCAAACCCAACTTGATAAGAGCAGGCCATTAATCGACCAGGCGATCCTGTTGGACCCACAGTCAAGCGAGGCCTTCACTGCATTGGGAGCTTGGTATGGATATTCCGGGGATGTCGAAAAGGCCAAACAGGCCTATGAACAGGCGATGTCCCTGGGACCCAACAACGTAATCACCCTGGTGAATTACGGAGATCTGATGCGATGGGCCCTGGCCGACACGGCCTCAGCAATTGGACTCTACGGAAGAGCCTTCGAACTGGATCCCCAAAACATCAGCCTCACGGTTCAATTGGCCGACGCCATGAATTCTGTCGGCCAGACAGACGAAGCCATTCGAATCATGGAAGGCGTGCTTGAAGGGCAGCCGGGTGCAGCTGCTGCATATCGCGTTCTTGCAAACCTATACTCTGACGGAAAATTTCGCCACGACAAGGGGATCAGGCTCATGCGCCGGGCTTTTGAACTGGATCCCAATCACCCCACCAATTCTTTCATGAATGCCGTGATGCACTGGAGGCTGGCTGACTATGACAACACCGCGCTGTGGATGAACCATATTGCGAAACTGGTTCCTGATCCTGAAGAAGCTCGTGTTTACCGCGGCTGGGCCTTTATCGCTCAAGGCAATTTCGGAAGCGCACGCGAGGAATTTTACGGTTCGAACTCAGATTCCGGGTTCTACTGGCTCGGTATTTTTTACCTGGGAGGCGTTGATACGGCGGAAGGTCGGCCCGAAGATGCAATCGAGCGATTCAAGGACTACGCCGCAGAATTTGATGGCAGGAAAACAAATGTCAACTTCTACTATGGAATAGCCGCCATTAAAGCCTATCGGGCGATGGGTGAGCTGGAAAATGAACAGGCCCTCATTCACGAATTAAAGTCAGCCATCGAAGCCAGTCCACCAATGACCTACAGCGATTCTGCAATTCAAGATGCATCGATCTATGCCTTGTCAGGGCAGTTGGAAGAAGCGATTGCAATTCTTGAGGACTTTGTGAACCGGGGAGGAGCTCTCTCCTTATTGCAGCAAAACAACAGGCATGGATTAGGCGTTCTTGCGGACGATCCGCGATTCGAATCAATCCTTCGTACCGTCAATAATCGCCTGGGCGAGCAAATGGACAACCTGAGGGAATGGGAAGCCAGTGGTGAAATGTCACCCATACCCAAATCAGTAAGCGATCCAGGGTATTCAGGTTCCGCTTCCAGTCGTTAACCATCCATTGACCTTCCGGATTCTGTCATCCAAAAGTCTTGATCAGGGAGTCATTGCGGAAGTGGTTTAGCATAATTAGAGAGGGAGATAATCATCAGACAAAGCATCTGATGGATATCTCCCCGCCCCTCCCTAATTCCTATTGTGTCGTGTATAGGTTTATCAATTCGGAACGATTCCTCTCACGGGAGAGGAGGGACGTACACTGGAGAATGATGTTCGTGAACCATTTGCCATTTACCCTTATTTTTAACAAATAATAAAGTAATTAGATTATTGACGGTGATTTCCCCATAGTCCTTATGCAACAGTATGAAATCTGAGACAAAGGTTACATTGGCTACATTTCCAAAATAAACAGCAACTTTCACATCATTGTCCACAGCGGCAAATTGTATTACCTCTAATATATCTTCACCAAATAACTGACGTTCATTATCTTCATTACCCGCACTGTCGAAAGCCTTTCCTCCATTGAATTCAACAAACTTGTCTCCATAAGCATGAAAAGAGAT
>Ga0316197_10002788_pt1 | contig 12471 bp, 9 predicted proteins | sample OudBiesiAoxic_MG_FD_204939 | JGI IMG/M metagenome (GOLD analysis project Ga0316197, IMG submission 204939) | Coastal sediment microbial communities from Oude Bieten Haven, Netherlands - site A oxic | ecosystem: Environmental > Aquatic > Marine > Coastal > Sediment | place: Netherlands...
GTGGGCGACGAAAATAGCGTCCTGCATCAATGCCTCGAAGCCATCGACTATGTCCGAGAACAGGGGTGCGTCGGCAACCATCTGTGCCGAAATACCGGTCAGGCGCGAAATACCGCTGGGTATTGCTCGCTGCGGATTCAATAGCGTCTGGAAACGTTCGACGACCTCGCCGTTGATGACCTTGACAGCACCGATTTCCGTGACCCGATGCTGGTCGCCGCGTCCGCCGGTTGTCTCTACATCAACAACCACGTACGCCTGGTTTGGGTCGAGAATCCAACGAATACGGACAACGTCAGCACGGAAACCGGCATCGCGAAGCTGTTGCTGACGCAGTAGCTGGTTTTGCCGCAGTTGGTCACCCTCGGCCTTTATCTCTACAAAGCGCGGGCCATCGTTATCGAGGACCAACAAATCCGGATAACCGTAGCGTGCGTCTTTATACGACTGGCTCAGTCGACGCAGCATGCGTCGGCTTGGTTCTTGCGCTGCATGGTCGACGAACGCGAACAGCGCTTCCAGTATCGATCGGCGCCAGCGAAACACGCCGTTGGCCTTGCCATAGTTGGCGGTGCTCGCCCTGAGCAGTTCCGTCTTCAACAACCGCGGCTCGCCGATGATGGCCAGACGACTCTCGACCCGTTCCGTGTTGAGAGTGTAGAAGGTGCCATCGGCCAGTGATGATGGCAGAAAATCGAACGGCGAATGCAGCGTTGTATTGTCGTCAGCAAACAGATCATCCCAGAACAGAAGACCAAAATAGGTTCGCCAAAGCAGGTTTTCGGTGCGATAAGCGGTAAGTCCCTGCCGCTTGAAGTAGTCGATAGCCGCGCGCTCGGGCGAACCGCTGTTGGACTCGTCAATATCGATCGTCTCTGATGCCCGCAATTCGTCTGTGCGGGTCGACGTGCGTTTCTTACGAAATTTTCGCGCATACAAGTCCTCGGCCATGATGGCCTCGTCCTCACTGCGCGGTTTCTCAATGCAACGTAGAAGGAGCTGTTCCGCTTTGCTGCGCTCATCAAGCGCCAACAAGACCCGAGCAAGACGCTCCGAGCATTTGGCAGATTCGCCAAGCGCGTACACCAACCGCGCAGCGGACAAATCACCAGAACGCTCCAGCTCACGACCCAGCGAATATGCAAGCTTGTCCCTGGCGCTTGCGCTGCTCGCGAAGTCCGGTTCGGGCCAGTTCGATGTATCGTCGGCCAGCCTCGCCAGGCCCACTGTGTCAGCCGAATGCAATCGATGCAGCCGCAGCACATAGAAGTAGTTTTGTTCCGCTTCCACCCGGTCTGAATAACGCGGCTCGTAGTTTTCGCCGAAGTCCTGAGTACGCACCAGACCCAGATCGCGCATGGTGAACTTCGACAGCCCATCCTGTACCCGACCGAAATACAGAAATAACAGGTAGCGAATTTCGTCGCCACGACGCTGAACAAGCAGACGATCCGTATTCAGCCTTGCCATGAACTCGCTGGCGGAACAGTGCTCCCGCGCGAATTGAACCAGCTCGTCCTTCTTTAGCGACCGGCTCATGCCGGTGTACATGGGTTGCAACACGCTACTGATTTCTGACTTCGTCAGGTGGCTTAACACGTGCAGATAGTGCTGCTCCTGGGGAGCTCCTGCCCAGCCCTCATTAGTAAGATCGCGCACTACGGCTCGCGTATCCCCGAGCTCCGGGTATCGCAACTTGTTTGCGGCGAAGACCCTGCCTTTGCGATTGACGAGACGCACATACAGGCACTGCGCAGGATGGGGCAAGGCTCGAAACTGACCAATCAGTTCGGCATGCTGCTGCGGCAGTACGTGTGAATAGTGTCTCGAGACGAAGTCGAGCATTTCCATGAAATGCTCGTGGTAATAGAACGTCGGCAGCGGGCCACGCCGCCTTACCGGGGCGTCAGCTTTAATAACCGCCCCTTGCTGCTTTTGCGATCGTCCTCGAGGAGCCAGATGGCACCGTCCGGACCTTGCTCCACTTCGCGGATCCGGGCGCCCATCTCGAAGCGTTCTGCCTCGCGAGCATTGTCACCGTCGAACTCGACGCGGACCAGCGACTCTGACGACAGGCCACCCAGGAACGCATTACCCTTCCAGTCAGCAAACAGCTCGCCGTCATAGAACATCAGTCCGGCCGGAGAAATAGCCGGCACCCAGTACGCCTTCGGCGCCTCCAGGTCGGGGCGTGTGTCGTGATCCGGTATTTTCTTGCCGCTGTAGTGATCACCATTGGATACCAGCGGGTAGCCGTAATTGAGCGTCGGCTTGACGAGATTCAATTCGTCGCCGTGGCGCGGACCCATTTCCTGATTCCACAAACGGCCTTGCGAATCGAATGCGATGCCGAGTGGATTGCGGTGCCCAAGCGTCCAGATCTCGGCCGTTACGCCGCCCTGCTCGAAAAACGGGTTGTCTTCCGGCACGCTGCCATCTTCGTTGAGACGAACGATCTTGCCAAGGTTGCCCTGCATGTCCTGGGCGGGATCAAACTTCTGTCGATCGCCGGACGAGATGAACAGGTAGCCGTCTGCGGAGAGCGCGATGCGGTGGCCGTAGTGGCCGCGCCCGGAGACCTTCGGCGATTGCCGCCAGAGCACCGTCATGCCGTGCAGCGAGCCGCCGTCATCGTCCAGCTCCAGCCGGCCGCGCGCCACGGCGGCGCCGCGTGTGTTGTCATCGCCGGCCTCGGCATAGCTCAGGTAGACCACACCGTTGTCAGCAAAGTCCGGGTGCAGCACAATGTCGCCGAGACCACCCTGCCCGCCGTAATCAACATCGGGCAAACCGGACACCGTCTTCGACTTCTGACCGTCCTGAGTGACTACCAGCAGGCGGCCGGGCTTCTCGGTCACGAGCAAGCGCCCGTCCGGCAGAAACGTCATCGCCCAGGGCTCTTCGAACTTCGCGACGGGCGTTGCGGTAAATGGCCAGGCTTCGTCATCGGCGGTTACGCAAGCTGTCAGCGTCAGCCAGCCAATGAGCAACAGAAATCGTCTCACATGCAGTTCCTCATCGTTTAGAATCATCGCTAATCGTATCCGACAAATGAGACTCGCGTTGATTCAATCGAACTACCCGCACCTCCTCGCCCCGCTGGACCTCGGCTTCACTACGTTGAAAAACCGGGTGTTAATGGGGTCGATGCACACGGGGCTCGAGGACGGCAATAATCACGATCGCCTGGCCGCCTATTTTGCCGAGCGCGCGCGCGGCGACGTCGGTCTTATCGTTACCGGCGGCTACGCCCCCAACAGGGCCGGCTGGGTCAAGCCGTTCGCCGGGAAATTGACGACGAGCCGCGAAGCGCACAAACACCGGCAAATAGCGGGCGCCGTGCATACAGAAGGCGGCAAAATCGCGCTGCAGATCCTGCACGCAGGTCGCTACGCCTATCACCCGCTGTCAGTTGCGCCCTCGCGCATACGCTCACCGATCACGCCCTTCACGCCTCGCGAGTTATCGACGGCGGGCGTCGAAAAACAGATCAAGGCCTTTGTTCGCTGCGCACAGCTGGCCCGCGATGCAGGCTACGACGGCGTCGAGATCATGGGTTCGGAAGGCTACTTCATCAACGAGTTCCTGGTCACTCACACCAACAAGCGCCGCGATAAGTGGGGCGGCAGCTATGCAAATCGCATGCGGCTGCCGGTGGAGATCGTGGCGCGCACGCGCGAGGCGGTTGGCAAGGATTTCATTATTATTTACCGCCTGTCGATGATCGACCTGATTCCCGAGGGCAGTAGCTGGGACGAGACGGTCACGTTGGCAAAGGCTATCGAAAACGCCGGCGCCACCATCATTAACACGGGTATCGGCTGGCACGAGGCGCGTGTCCCGACGATCGCGACCTCGGTGCCACGCGGCGCATTCGCCTGGGTGACGAAGAAGATGAAGTCCGAGGTGAATATTCCGCTCGTAACGTCCAACCGCATCAACCTGCCCGCGGTTGCCGAGCAAATTTTATCCGAGGGTTCCGCCGACATGGTGTCGCTGGCGCGCCCGATGCTCGCCGACCCGGAGTTCGTCAGGAAAGCGCAGGAAGGCAGGGCCGACGAGATTAATGTCTGCATTGCGTGTAACCAGGCCTGCCTCGACCACACGTTTTCAAACAAGATCAGCAGCTGCCTCGTCAACCCGCGGGCCTGTCACGAGACCGAGCTGAACTACGTCGCAAGCACCGACACTCGCCGCTTTGCGGTCGTGGGTTCCGGACCGGCCGGCATCTCCGCCGCGCTGGTGCTGGCAGAGCGCGGCCACGAAGTGGACCTATTTGAGGCGGCTTCTGAGGTCGGCGGCCAACTGAATATGGCGAAAGTGATTCCGGGCAAGGAAGAGTTTCACGAGATGCTGCGCTATTTCAAAGGGCAGCTCGAACACAAGCGCGTCCGGGTGCATTTGAACTCACGCGTCACTGCCGACGACCTGCAGGCCAAGGGGTATGACGGCGTTATCGTCGCGACCGGTGTCGTACCACGCGACCCGCAGATCGACGGGCAGGACCATCCAAAAGTACTGAGCTACATTGATGTGCTGCGTGCACAAGCGCCGGTTGGGAAACGCGTGGCAATCATTGGTGCCGGCGGCATCGGTTTTGACGTTGCCGAGTTTCTCGTGCAGGACGGCCCCTCACCGACGCTGCACCTCGACGAGTGGCTCGAGGAATGGGGCGTCGTCGATCCGGCCGACGCGCGCGGCGGCCTGGCGGTGCAGCGCTCCAAGCCGCAGCCGCCGGCACGCGAAGTGACGCTGCTGCAGCGCAAGGCCGGCAAGCATGGCGCGAAGCTCGGCAAAACGACGGGGTGGATTCATCGCGCGACGCTCAAGATGAGCAACGTGCAGATGATCGGCAACGTCAACTACGAGCGCGTCGCCGACGAAGGACTGTTGATCAGTTTCGGCAAAAACCACGAAAAACCGACCTGGCTCGACGTCGACAATGTCGTCCTCTGCGCCGGGCAGCAGCCGTTGCGCGATCTCGAGCAACCGCTGGAATCCGCAGGCATTCCTGTGCACGTCATCGGCGGTGCGGATGTGGCAACAGAACTTGATGCCAAGCGGGCTATCGATCAGGGGAGCCGCCTCGCCGCAACGCTCTGATATAGGTGCCCTCTTGCTGCTGTGCGCGGGGCTGCCCTGGCTGACGGCTCATGCCAACCCCGTTAGCCTTGCCAGCACCGATTTGCCTGTAACAATTGATGGCATCCTCGATGATGCAGCCTGGCAGGACGCTACCGCCATCAAGGTGAACATAGAGACCGAGCCGGGCGAGAACATTCCGGCCCGCATCGAGACGGTTGCGTACGTGATCGAGAATGGCGTGAGCCTGTACGTCGCGTTCGACGCCCGCGATCCCCATCCGGATGCCATTCGCGCCTATCTGCAGGACCGGGACTCGGCGTGGAATGATGACTTCGTTGGCATCGTGATCGACACCTTCAACGACGAACGGCGCGCGTTCGAGTTTTTCGTGAATCCGCTCGGCGTACAGATGGATCTGACCAACGACGACGTTAACAAGAACGAAGATTCATCGTGGGATGCGATATGGGACTCGGCAGGGACAATCAATGACGATGGTTTCGTCGTCGAGATGGAGATTCCGCTAAACCAGCTACGATTCCCGAATATCGATGGCAAAAAAACCTGGGGCATCGAACTCCTGCGGCGCTATCCGCGCGACAAGCGCTACCGGTTTTCCAACATCCCCAGGGATCGCTCGCTCAATTGCCATCTGTGCCAGTTGGCGAAGATGCGCGGTCTCGACGACGTCAAGCCGGGGCGCGACCTCGAAGTTGTGCCGACGTTGACCGGGTCGAAAACCGACTCGACCGAAGAGCCGGGCATCACGCCGCTGCAAGGTGGCGGCACAGAAACGGAGCTGGGTGTCAGTATCCGCTGGGGAATTACGCCGGACATGACCGCAAACCTCGCGATCAACCCGGATTTTTCCCAGGTGGAAGCCGATGTCGCGAAGCTTGACGTTAACAACCGGTTCGCGTTGTTTTTTCCGGAAAAGCGGCCGTTTTTTCTGGAGGGCGCTGACTATTTCAGCTCACCGATCAAAGCTGTCTTTACCCGCACAGTTGCCGACCCCGACATCGGCGCGAAAATCACCGGCAAACACGACGCACATACGTACGGTTTTTTTGTTGCGCAGGACGCCGCGACCAACCTGTTGTTTCCGGGGGCGTTCGGCTCAGATACGACAGAGACCACAGAGGACAGCACGGTGGTCGTCGGGCGCTATAGCCGTGGCTTCGGTCATGCTTCATCGGTTGGCGCGCTGCTGACGTCACGCGACGGCACTGACTACAGCAACGTCGTCGGCGGCCTCGATTTTCGCTGGAGGATTAACGATCAACACGCGATTCGCGGGCAGTTTTTGCGCTCGGAAACAGAATACCCGGATGCCGTTGCCGACGAATTCGAACAGCCACTCGAGCGTTTTTCCGGCGATGCGCTGTTCGCTGAGTATGAATACGAGTCCCGCAACTGGGCCGGCGAGATCTCGCATCGCGACTACAGCGCAGGCTTTCGGGCCGACGCCGGATTCGTCACCCAGGTCGATGCCAGCAAGCAAGCTATCTCCGGCAGCCGCATCTGGTACGGCGCCGAGGATTCCTGGTGGACCAAGCTGCAGCTCAGAGGCGACTGGAACATCACTCACGACGATGCCGGCAATCTGCTGGAGCGAGAGATCTCGGCCCGCTTTACTGTCGAAGGACCTCTGCAGTCGTTTATCCGATTTCGCGGATTTAAGCGCGACGCGCTATGGGACGGTGTGCTTTACCCGGAAAAATCGATCGGTGTGTATGCGCAGATGCGGCCAGTGAGTGGGCTCGAGTTGGGCCTCTGGGTGGGCACCGGCGAGCGCATCGATTTTGATAATTCGCGCCTGGCAAAAAGGCGCAAGCTCGAACCGTTTGTGGCGTGGAACCTCAATCGCCATTTGGCATTGCGGATTCGCGCGGACCTGCTGGAGCTGGAGACCCAGGCGAACGAGGCGATTATCGACGCCGATGTATACGACGTTCGGCTGACCTGGCAATTCAATCGCCGCAGCTATTTGCGCTTCACGATGCAACACTTTGATATCACGCGCAATGTCGACGCTTACATCGACGAGGTTGACGCGAACACGCGCGACGTTGGCCGCCAGCTGCTGTACTCCTACAAGATAAACCCGCAGACCGTCTTTTTCCTGGGTTACTCCGACAGCCTCACCGACGACGATACTCTTCGCGGCCTCGAGGAAGCCGACCGCACCGTTTTCATAAAACTCGGCTACGCATGGACACCCTAGGCAACTGCAGGTGGTTGCTTTTTTGCGGCAGCGTTCCCAAAATCAAGCATTCGATGAACCGTACCGGCGATCTTGCCGGAACCTGAGGAGCACCAATGTCTAAAGATCATAAAACCAACCAGGATCGCCGACGATTCCTGAAAATCGCCGGAGGCGGCGCCGTTATGGTTCCAATCATTGGCCTTGCTGGTTGTTCCGGCGGCAATGACGCCGCGGCGCCTGCTGCCAAGCCGATGACCGATGCCGCACCGGCGAAAAAGGCGCCGGAAGCCGCTGCTCCGGCCCCGGCCCCGGCCAACAGCGCCGCGATGCCGAAACTGAGCGTGGATGACCCACAGGCAAAATCGCTGGCGTATGTTGAGGATACGGCGACGATCGACAGCGCCCGGCAGCCACGATTCCAGGCGGGACAAGCCTGTTCCAACTGCGCATTGTTCCAGAAGAAAGACGACCCGGACTGGGGTGGTTGTTCCATCTTCCCGGGCAAACTGGTCAAGGCAGCGGGTTGGTGCTCAGTTTATGCACCAAAGCCAGCATGAATATCCGAGTTCTTATAGGCCTTGGCGCCATCTTCGCTATCGCCGCCTGCGACGCGCCGACGATCGCCGACGATGGTTCCGCACATGAACGTCATGAGCTGATGGAAGGCGTCGGCGACGCGGCCAAACCCATCGGCAAGATGTTCAAGGGCGAGGTCGACTACGATGCCGCAACAGTTATGACGTCCCTGCAGACGTTCCACGACGCTTCTCGTGCCTTCGGCGATTTGTTCCCTGCCGGCAGCGGACCTTCCGAAACATCGGAAGCGGCGCCGGCAATCTGGGAAGATCGCGAGGGCTTCAATGAAGCGCTGGCGATGTGGCGGGACGCGGTTGACGCGGCCATTGCAGCCGCGCCGCAGACACTTGACGAGGCCAAGCCGACCGTCGGTCCGATTTTCAAGACGTGCAAGAGCTGTCACGACACCTATCGCATCGAAAAAGAGTAGCTTGCGTTAACAAGCGGCTCTTGACTGGCGGTTCATAGTGCGCCGCTTCGCCGGCACGATTGTCGCGTTGGTGCTGATTGGCGCCATCGCTGCATGGTGGGTGACATTGCCGCCGCCCAGCGCTGGGCCAGTGTTGCCCGATCATGAGCCGAACGCTGTCGCCGGCGAACAGGTCTTCTGGGCCGGCGGTTGCGCCTCCTGCCATGCGACGCCGGTCAATGGCAAACGGGCCGAGGGGAATTTCAAACTGCTGCTCGGCGGGGGCCTCGAACTCGACACGCCCTACGGGATATTTCGCGTTCCCAATATTTCACCGCACGCCACTGACGGTATTGGCGCCTGGTCAATGCTCGACTTCGTAAACGCGATGCAGCGCGGCGTATCGCCAGACGGACGCCCGTACTACCCATCGTTTCCCTACGGCTCGTACGCGAAAATGGCCGTCGAGGATGTCATGGACCTCAAGGCTTATCTCGACACGCTCGGTGCCGTCCCGGGCCGTGTCGCCGACCACTCAATGGCGTTCCCGTGGTCAATCCGACGCGGCATCAATGCGTGGCAACGGCGCTATTTGACTTCGGCACCGGTCATCGAGTTCGAGTCGATGACGGCCGAGGTCGCGCGCGGCCGTGCACTGGTTGAGGGCGTGGGGCATTGCGGCGAGTGTCATACGCCACGCGATCTATTCGGCGGGCTCGTCAAAGAGCAATGGCTCGCTGGCGCGCCCAATCCGGAAGGTCGCGGCCGCGTCCCGGACATTACGTCATCCGGCAAGAACACGGGCAGCTGGTCGGCCGACGATATCCGTTATTACCTGGAAAGTGGGTTCACCCCGGAATTCGATACCGTCGGCGGTTCGATGGTCGCAGTGCAGGAAAACCTCGCGATGTTGCCAAAGTCGGATCTGGCGGCGATCGCCGCTTACCTCAAAGCAGTTCCCGCGACCGGGAACTAGCGCGCCGGGTTTGCAAAAAATATGGAGAAACGGTGCATTTTCAGAGATTCGCCGTTTCGCTTGATATCCTATGCGGCATGCGAATTACCATTGCGCAACGGATATTCCTGGCGCTGACCGTTGTCAGCCTGGTGATAGTGTCGCTGAACGCCGCGTTCACGCGCTGGAACTTCGAACGCGGCTTTCTCGAATACGTCGCCAGCCAGGAGGCCGAAACGATTAGCGGTGCTGCGGCCGAGCTTGCGTCCTTGTATCAGTCTGACGGTGACTGGGAGGCCTTTCGCAGAAACCCGCGCCGCTGGAACGACTTCCTGCGCGAAAATAACAACGAGGGGCTGCCCGAACGGCGGCCAGATCCCGGTCAGCGGCCAGGCCACCCGCCACCGCCCGACCCGCTTGAGCTCAGCCGCCGCATCGGTCTTCTCGATGCTGACGGCACGGTCGTCATCGGTCCACCCGGCGACAGGGCATCGATGCAGTCCGTGCCGATACTGTTGGACGATGCAATCGTTGGCTACGTCACAATTGCGCCCCGACGCGAACTGACCGACGAAATCGACCAGAGTTTTGCCCGCGAACAAAAACGTTCGATCTACCTGATCGCCGCGGCCGCCTTACTACTGGCCGCCGTCATTTCTGCGCTGTTGGCGCGACAGCTGACGCAGCCGATTCGCGCCCTGGCTGCCGGCGCACGCGCGATCAGTGCCGGCCGCTACGAAACGCGCATCACCGCGGCACGGCACGATGAACTTGGCGACCTGGCCAGTGACTTCAATCAGCTCGCGCAGACACTCGAGAAGAATCAGCGGTCACGGCAACAGTGGGTTGCGGATATTGCGCATGAACTGCGCACGCCGCTGGCGGTACTGCGCGGCGAACTCGATGCGATAGAGGACGGCGTGCGAACATTCGATATGGTAACGCGACAATCGCTGCAGGCGGAGGTTGCCCGGCTGACCAAACTGGTCAGCGACCTGCACGACCTCTCCGTATACGACGACGGTGGCCTGGATTATCAAAGTGAGTCTGTCGACATCAGCGCCCTGCTGCGACGCATTGCGGCAAATTCGAAGAACCGTTTACAGGATGCCGGTGTCGAGCTTACCGAGCAGCTACCCGATGAGGCCGTTGCAGTGCTCGCGGATGCGGCGCGCCTGGAACAACTGTTCGCTAACCTCATTGAAAACACGATTCGCTATACCGATGCACCAGGGTCGTTGTTTATCAGCTGCACAGTCGATTCAGAAAATGTTGAGATCGACTTTGCCGACTCTGCTCCCGGCGTTTCCGAACACATGTTGAGCCGGCTCTTCGATCGGCTGTTTCGCGTCGAGACATCGCGCAGTCGCCATTCCGGTGGCTCCGGCCTCGGATTGTCGATCTGCAAAGCGATCGTTGATGCGCATGGCGGCTCGATCCAGGCGATGGGCTCTGACGCCAACGGCCTGTTGATTCGAGTCACCCTGCCCCTCGCACCGGCAACCCGGAGCAACTCATGAGCGAACGTCCACTGGTTCTCATCGTCGAAGATGAGCGAAAGATCGCGGCGCTGCTGCGCGACTACCTGGAGCAGGATCATTACAGGACCCATTGCATCGAAGATGGCGGTGCTGTTGATGCCTGGCTTGCGAATAATCAGCCGGATATCGTCTTGCTGGATATCATGCTGCCCAACAAAGACGGCCTCACGATTTGCCGCGAGCTGCGCGCGCGCTCCAACGTGCCGATTATCCTGGTGACCGCCCGGGTAGAAGAAATTGACCGGCTGCTGGGCCTGGAGCTCGGTGCCGACGACTATGTCTGCAAGCCATTCAGTCCGCGCGAAGTGGTCGCGCGCGTCAAAGCGCTATTGCGTCGTGTCGAGCGAGTCGAGACCGACCCTGCTGCGGCCAGCCGCGGGCTGGCGATCGATGCAGACAAGTTTTCGGCTGCCATTGACGGCCATGCCCTCAACCTGACACCGATCGAGTTCAGACTGCTGGCACTGCTCGCCAGCCAGCCTGGCCGGGTATTCTCGCGGGATCAGTTAATGGACAGGATCTACGTGGACGGACGCGTGGTCAGCGACCGTACTGTTGACTCCCATGTAAAGAACCTGCGCCAAAAAGTCCACGAGGCCGTGGGCTCCGACGATGTTATCCGGTCAATCTACGGCGTTGGCTACAAACTCGAGTAGCCCCTGTGACTTTCACAATTTCTGCACAGTATCTTCGTCATTGCTGCGAACTGCTTAAGCAGACTACAGGCTCACACTTAAGGAAGAACAAAAGGAGTTCATCATGAACCGTAGTCTGATAGCACTGCTTGCAGCCAGTCTGATGATCGGCACCGCGTATGCCGATTCCGACCGGGACAAGAAATCGCGTGGCGAACATCGCGGCCCACCGCAGGTAGCACTGGAAGCCTGTGCCAATTCAGTGCAAGGCGATCCCTGCTCATTCGAAGGTCGGGACGGCGAGGCCCTCGAGGGCACCTGCGAGGCACCGGATGACAAGCCGCTGGCCTGTCGACCGGAGGGCGGACCGCCGTCACATTCGTCTATGCCCGGGGAAAACCAAGCGCCTGCAACGCAGTAGTCACTTCGTCGAGCGTCTCCGGATCGTCGATGGTGGCTGGCAACGTCCAGGGCTCACCGTCGGCGATTCGACGCATGGTGCCGCGCAATACCTTTCCGGAACGGGTCTTGGGCAAGCGCGGCACCACAATGCACAAGCGAAATGCGGCTACCGGACCGATTTCGTCACGGACTTTCCGGGCCACCTCGCTCAGGACATCTTCATCGGCTGCTGTTACGCCGTTATTCAGGACCAGCAGGCCGAGCGGCAGCTGTCCTTTTAGCGAATCAGCAATGCCGATGACCGCACATTCGGCAACATCCGGGTGCATCGCAAGCACCTCCTCGATCGCACCCGTCGAGAGACGATGGCCGGCGACATTGATCACGTCGTCGGTGCGTGCCATGACGAATACATAACCGTTCTCGTCGATATACCCAGCGTCGCCGGTTTCGTAGTACCCGGGGTATTTCTTGAAATACGAGGAGACGAAGCGATCGTCGGCCTGCCATAGCGTGGTAAACGTGCCCGGCGGCAACGGGCACTCGATGACAAGCGCACCGATATCGCCACTTTTTGCGGGTTCGCCGTTGTCGTCCAGTACCGCAACCCGATAACCGGTCACCGGGCGTGCCGGTGAGCCCGGCACGATCGGCAGCATCTC
>Ga0316197_10002789_pt1 | contig 12468 bp, 13 predicted proteins | sample OudBiesiAoxic_MG_FD_204939 | JGI IMG/M metagenome (GOLD analysis project Ga0316197, IMG submission 204939) | Coastal sediment microbial communities from Oude Bieten Haven, Netherlands - site A oxic | ecosystem: Environmental > Aquatic > Marine > Coastal > Sediment | place: Netherlands...
TGATTCTCAGCTGTGTTTACTCGGCACGGGAGATGACAGTACACGAACGGCTATTCACCTGGAACAGGAACCGCCCAGATTTGCAGCTGGCCTCCCGCCGGGGCAACTCAGGCAGGAACTGGATGGTCTGCTCGACCTGCGGGCGTTGCTGCCTGTTGCCACCATTGAAACACGCAGCCTTGCCTCGCGCTGGATAGATAAAGAAGGCAAAACCCGGTTACGACTTTATCTGGAGCATCACCGACTCGTTCAGCCGGGGGGCAAATACAGCACTTTGTGCAAACGAATACGTGTCGTACCCCTGCAAGGCTATGCAAAAACGGCAAAACAAGTGATAAGCGTGCTGGAAAAAGAGCTTGGCCTGTGTCCGCAGGAGCAGGATCTCCTCAACCTGGCACTCGCCAGCATGAACATAATACCGGGCGGCTATACCTCCAAACTCGCCATTCCGCTGGAGCCTGAGCTGCGTGCTGATGCGGCCATGCGGCGTATACTGCTGACCCTGCTGGAAACCATGGAAGTCAATGAAGCGGGTACAATCGCCAACCTCGATACCGAGTTCCTGCACGATTTCCGCGTCGCCGTGCGCCGCACCCGCTCCGCCCAGGGACAAATGAAAACTGTTTTTCCGCCGGCCACGCTCGCCCGTTTCCGCGACAAGTTCGCCTGGCTGGGATCCATCACCAGCCCGACCCGGGACCTTGACGTATATCTGCTCAAGTTCGAGAACTACCAGAACCAGTTACCGGAAGCCCTGCGGGCAGACCTGGAACCGCTGCGGACATTTCTCAACCGGCATCATGAACAGGAACAGACCAAGCTGTTCAGAGAGTTGCAGACGGCCCGCTACCGGCAACTGAAAACCCAGTGGCGCCGTTATCTGACATCTCCTCTGCCCAAGCGCCCCGCTACCGGCGATGCCCGCGGTTCAATCGGCGAAGTCGCCCCCCGACGTACCTGGCGCATGTACAAACGGGTGCTACGGGAAGGCCGCGCGATAACACCGGCATCTCCCGCGGAGGACCTGCACGAGCTGCGTAAATCCTGCAAGAAGCTCCGCTATATGATGGAGTTCTTCCAGCGTCTTTATCCGGCAAAGAAAATACGCGCACTCATCAGGGAGCTCAAAGGGCTGCAGGAAAATCTCGGCGACTTCCAGGATCTGGAGGTACAGATCCATTCCCTGCAACACTACAGCGACCAGATGAAGCAAGAGGGTGATATGACGCCGCGAACAGAGCTGGCCATGGACATCCTTCTCAAGAGCCTGGAGACAAGGATGCAGGAAGTCCGTGATATTTTCGAAAGCCGTTTCCAGCAGTTTGCCTGCAAATCTAATGCAAAACGATTCCGAGATCTCTTTAAACCCGAGCCAGGTCCGAAGATAACACCATGAAGGTCATTGCCTGTTACAACATTAAAGGCGGGGTCGGTAAAACCGCTTCTGCCGTGAATCTTTCCTATCTGTCCGCCCGGGAGGGAAACTCGACACTGGTATGGGATCTCGATCCACAAGGCGCTTCCAGCTTCTATTTCCGCGTCAAGCCCAAAGTGAAAGGCGGCGCCCGCGGGCTGTTCAAACGCAAGTGCCCGCTGGACGATGCCATTAAGGCCACCGATTACGATCAATTGGACCTTATTCCTGCCGACTTTTCCTACCGCAATCTGGATCTGACCCTGGAGCAACTCAGGAAATCCACCTCCCGGCTGGAAAAACTGGTCAAGCCAATGCAGTCTGATTACGACTACCTGTTTCTGGACTGTCCGCCAAACATTTCGCTGGTTTCGGAAAATGTATTCCAGGCAGCCGACGTGGTACTGGTTCCCACCATTCCCACCACGCTATCCGTGCGCACCCTCTATCAATTGCTGCGCTTCTGTGAAAAAAGAAAGTACCGTCACCTCCAGATCCTTCCCTTCTTCTCAATGGTGGACCGCCGCAAGATCCTGCACCGCGGAATGGTGGAAGATCCACCCAAGACGACAAGCGGGTTTCTGGCGAACGACATCCCCTACGCCAGCGAAGTAGAACAGATGGGTGTAAAACGGGCTCCACTGGCGACCTATGCCCACAGCAGCCGGATTGCCGACGCCTACCGCTCGTTATGGAGTGAACTCAAGACCCGGATGGACAGTCTTCCAACCTGATTTCGTGTTAAAATGACAACCTCGCTTATTATCGTTGAGGAACTCAAGATGACAGGCAAACAAACGTCGGCCACTGTGATCCTGAACCTGCTCGCTGCACTATCCATGCTGTTAATCGCACCAGATGCCCTGGCGGATCGGGGCGGCGACAGGCGCTGGGGACCACCGGGTAAACAGCACGGTTCACACTATTATCCGCCAAGGCGAGGCCACGGCTATCGCCCTCACTACCGGCCTTACTACCGCGGGCCTTATTACTGGGGTGACGCCTATAAAGTCGATGCCGATCCGTATAAATACCTGGCTATCACGGCAATTGCGCTGAAGCTGCTCGACAACCTGGATGCACACCAGCAGCGCAGACACGAATCAGCGATGGCTGCAGCCACCATGGCTCCGGTGGGCGAGCCTATCGTATGGCAGGATGGCAATGCCTCGGGTTCGGTAAGGACTGTGCGGATCGGCCAATCGTCTTCCGGTCTCCAGTGCCGCGAATTCCAACATACTGTCACTATCGGCGGTAGAACACAGCAGGCCTATGGCACTTCCTGTCTGCAACCTGACGGGTCCTGGAGAATCGTCAACACTCGCTGAGAGTCAGAATGAAGGCTGCATGCATTCTGCACAGGCCCAGGATTCACGGTGCCGTATACACTTCGATATCGGGATGAAATGCCTGCCAGGCGAACCAGTAAGCGATGGTACTAGTGCTCTGTCCACGTGATAATTACGGGTTCAGCGTCCCTGTGGGGTTTCGCAGCAAGGCGCAGTGCGAAGGCAATGGCTATTTTCCCTTGTCGAGCACTGGAACGCAGCTGCGGGACACCACAGGGACGCCCTTCGGGTTGGCATGTCAACGCCCACGGACTGCGTTGCGCCTCTTGACAAGGGAATAGCCATTGCCTGCAAGGCGCGCCTCGCCTAAAGCGCCTACTGTTGGTGCCGTGAACGTTGACAAGCTAACTGAACCCGCAATTATCACATGGACAGAGCACTAGGTATTTCTTCTGCGTCGACATCGAACACAGCCCCGGTGCGATTTCCAGCATCGAACCGGATCAAAATATCCCGGCTCGAAACACTATCCCGTAACTTGCCACGCGTACGGGGGAGCTGGAATACAAGCATAGATATGCTGTATGACTGGTTTTGCGGGGCACAGCAGGCCCTTTCGCCTGCCCTGCCTTCTGCGCTCCTGACACGCCGTCAGGCGCGCAGTATTCACTCAACCACGCTCCAGCACCTCGATCTTGCCGGCCGTGGCAACCGGTACGCGCGTCGACAGCGTGCCGCCGTGCATGCGCATCTCAAGCGAAATGACACCTTTATTTACACTGACAACGCGACCGCTGCGGCGTTTTCCGTCAACCGTTGAAATGCGCACCTCCCGGCCCACCAGGGTATTCACTTCGCCACGCGCCACGCTACGGTAGTGCGGACGGCGGCTGGAGGATGACCGCACTGCCCTGGTCTTTCTCTCTGCCTGCGCCGGAGCTGCGTGTTCCTGCCGGTTGAAAAAATCCATTCCCGGCAAACTGAACGCTGTAGACGGCTCCCCACCCGGTTTTGCAGGATCGACACCCGGCATGCTGAAACTGAGATCCGACACCTCCTGACCATTAACCTTGACGATCAGACCGAACAAGTCGGGCCAGTCTTCCGGTTTGTATAGGTGCACGGTTTTTATATCCAGCGTCGAGCCGGGTATTGCAACCACGCTAAGTTCACCTGCGTTCAGCATCAACTCTTTCATAGCGGCACGAATACCGGGACCGGGAACAAACCCGATATCCCGCAGGTACTGTTCGTCACTCTGCTCGAACAACCCGTCGACAAAGGTCTGCGCGTCGACGTCCTGCTTTCCTGCACAGTACTCCAGGGTTTTGCGGCTGAATTCAGCATCGGGCCTGAAATTCATCATGACACGTCTAAGCTGCGGGCGAGCAACTGCGACACTCATCACCGAATTACCGAAACCGTCCAGCGTCATGGCAAAATCGGCCTGCTCCGCATCTCGAATCGTGTAATCCATTTTGAATACGAGTTCCGATGCGGTAAGGCCGCGCTCAAATGAAAACCCGGTATCGAAGACCAGCTCATCCAGACCCAGTTCACGGTACTGGGAAGTGATGAACTTGCTGCTCAGGCCGCAGGCGATGCCCTCGGCCGGCTGCTGGCCTAGTTGCGCGGCTTCCGCCTGTTTCAGCATTTCCACCAGCCGGCCCTTGAGGTTCAAGCGTGCCCCCTGCAGTGCAATGCCCATGCGCTCCGGCAGCTCACCGCGTTTTACGGAGTCAGTACCGGTGAGCAGAAACTCCAGGCCCGGGGTAATGACCGTCAGCCGGTCGACTTTCACGGCATCGTTTACGCCGCGCGGATACACAACCAGATCATCGACCATGACCCTGCCCTGAAGATCAGAGCCGAGCGAGCCATACACGATATTGGCGAAAGGTGCCGCCGTGGCAACCAGCCGGTCGACCTGCTTTTTGACCTTGTAATGGATGTATCCCTTCACGCCGCCGTAGGCGACACCGCCTGCAATCAGCATAAAAACAACGAGATTCTTGAGTTTCATCGCCGAATTCCCCATCGTTAGAATTGCGCCTTATAAAGCGCTTAACGGCTGCCCTCACTCAAGATTAACCATTTATTCCTGCACGATTTTCCTCTGCCTGGTGAATTCGTAGTTCGCGCCTCCCCGTCTCATCACTTCTTCAGTATCGGCGTACCCCTGCGAGAATCGGGTTTTAGTAACTGTAGCCCATATCTGTCCATCCACTAACTCCGCTGCTTCTTCAACTTGACGTAGCCGGCGCATACAATTCATGCTCTCGCTCATGAGATCATCAATAACAAAGCCCAGCCACCACTCATGGTTCGACACGATTTTCCTTTGCCTGGCAATTGTAACTGTTTCCGGGTGTAGCGGTCTGTCGGAATGGCGCCACTCCCGGGAGAAGGCATCGTTACACGTTCCTGCGCCCAGTGACCGGTTTCTGCTCCCGCCGGAAGGCGTGGATATTATCGGAAATGTTCAGATCACCGCTGCCCGCCATGAAGACACCCTGCTCGATATTGCTCGCCGTTACGACCTCGGATACGAGGAAATTATCGCGGCTAATCCCGGCGTCGACCCCTGGCTGCCCGGTAAGGATACAAAAGTGGTCCTTCCCACACAGTTCATTCTTCCGGGACAAGAGAGAGAAGGACTGGTGCTGAATCTTGCATCCATGAGGCTCTTTTATTTCCCGCAACCGGAACCGGGACAACCCGCGGAAGTCATCACTCACCCTATAGGCATTGGCCGCGAAGGCTGGCGAACGCCACAAGGTACGACACGCATTACCCAAAAAATCGAAAAGCCCGCGTGGACAGTGCCGGAATCGGTACGCAGAGAACATGTCAGGCAGGGCGACCCTTTGCCACAAATCGTGCCTCCCGGACCCGATAACCCACTCGGTGAATTTGCGATGCGCCTCAGTCGCCCACAATATCTTATCCACGGAACCAACAAACCCTGGGGTGTTGGCATTCGGGTGAGTCATGGCTGTGTTCGGCTCTACCCCGAGGACATATCAAGACTCTTCCCACAGGTTCCCGTGGGAACGCAGGTACGCATTATCAACGAGCCCTATGTCGCGGGGCGTCGTGATGATCAACTTTATCTTGAGGCACACGAGCCACTGTCGGAGGATGTCAGGCGCTGGAAGGGAAGCCTTGAACCGATGCAAAAAGCGGTGGAAACAAAAGCGGCCGATTTGCCGATCGAAGTAAACTGGAAGAAGGCAAGAAATATTGCTCGTCAGGCGCATGGCATACCGGTTCCTGTCGGCCCCGGCAGTCCTGATCTTGCAGAGATACTGGCAAAAGCGCCCAAGGTAACAAGTACGCCACCCTGGGCTCCGCTGGAATACGAGCCGGAAAACACACCCAAGCCGAGACCATCTGAAGACAGGCGTGTAGGCAATGAGAATGGATTTCCACCTTCGTAAGCCGAACCCCGCAATATTCGTGCGGTACTATTAACCTGGCAATCACACATACAGCGCAGGAGCGCCGTCCTTCGGCGCGATATCGCGGCCAGGAGGCCGCTCCTACACCGGGTATTTTATTGCCGGTTTAATAGTTCAGTGGCTGAGTGCAACCGAGGGCAGTACCTCCCGGTGCGCAGCCGGATAGCCCTTCAGTTTGTCTATAATCATTCGCGATAGTGGCTGGCGCCTGCCCTTCAATAGACTGTTTTCTTCTTATGCCCGATTTCGAATGCAAACCAAAAACCCAATATTGCTGGAACATCCGGCGCCAGGAGTAACGGTCACGACCGATGCTCTCCGCCCAGAGCATCGAGCATCGCAGGCAGGAAGTCCGACAGTTCCAGCGTCATCAGGGAGAAATCGAGATCGAACCGGGTTGCCGGGTCGTCTGCGGACGTATCGTCGGCTTCATCAGTGATGATGTCCTCGAAACGCAGCCGTTTGATAGACAGATCTTCATGCAATATGCAGGACAGACGCTGTTTCCAATGGATGCCCAGTTTGACAACATACTTGCCATTTTTTATGTGATTCCGGATCTCTGCGGCAGAAAGATCCTGGCGCTTGCAGCTGATCACCCCGCCTTCAGGATCCGGGTGCATCAACTCACAGTCCTCTCCCAGTTCAAAGCCCGCCGGCATCGGTTTGCCATCCAGCCAGCGGGTCATGATGTCTCTGCCGGAATGCTTCACCTGCACCGGCGAGGCAGCCAGGTTGCCCAGCGTGTCACGCAGCAGGCTTATCAGCGCCTCGGCCCTGGTGGCGGAGGCGCTGTCCACGACCAGCAGGTCACTGGTGGTGTCGATATAGGCATACTGATTGGTGATGCGGGTCAATGCGCGGGGCAGGAGGTCGACGATGATATCGTCTTTCATACTCATCTTTTCGCGCCGGTGTACGTCCCTGGATTCGGTGGCCTCGATTTCTGCGACCCGGTCGTCCAGCAGCTGCCGCACCACGCTCGCAGGAATGAGTTTCTCGGCCCTGCGTGCACAGATCATGATGCGTCCATTGGCGGCATGAACAAGCTGCCGGCCATTACGCCCGAGCGGTGGCGCCCATCCGGCAGTGGCTGTCTCGCCCGGATTGCATTCCCTGAATGCCTGTTTCTGCAGACGTTTGTCAAGGGTCTCCGGCGACAAGTCAAAGTGTTGGCCGAGACGGTATAGCTGAAGGTTTCTGAACCACATGGGAGTTCCTGAAAAGCGCTGTATTATGCGTAAAGAGTGTATTACTTGCCATGGTTATTTTTCCTTAATTGCGCACCCAATCCATGCGCAAATTACCCGGTCAGTTGACCGAAGGTGAACACCCGGGTCAAAAACCCAACGTGGAACTGTGTACGATTGACATGTCCCTAGAACGATTTTTTCCATCTGAACCACAGCATTTGCACGACAAGAATTCCAACAACAAACAGGGGAAAAACATCAATGCCCAGGGGTTTTCAGTACCGGGGATGTTCTGATTACTCAGGAAACACCCAATGTGTGTTATCCTCAGTTGGATTTTTCTACCGGCACATCTGCCGGCAGGACAAACGGCGAGACCAGGGTCAATGCACCCAGCCAGATGGCACCACCCTCGGGACGGCCGATGTGCGCTTTCTCGTAGATATAGTCGTATAGATCATCGGCCTTTTCTTCCGGCACCACCACATCGACTTTTCTCACCAGGATCGGTTCGGGCAGTTCACCGAACTTCGTCCTGGCGTCTGCCAGCACCGCCATGCCCATGCAGCTTATACTGTTGGCCCGGGTGATCTGCTTCTCATCACGCAGGGCGCGTATCAGTTTCTTTTCAGTACCGTCATCGGGCAATACACAGCTTATAAGTTTGCAGGCCTCACGCGGAACAGATTTTTCGGCAACCGGTTTGTCGTTCATGCCTGCTCCTCGCTTGTATCCAGCTGCGCCATCATACTTTCCGGAATGTAAATAGAGGCTTTCTCCAACGGCGTGATGTAGATGAAGCCTCTGCCCGGTATATTCATATCGGCGGCCCGGTAGAGGGTGTCATACACCAGGTCGCGTTGCTCGGATGAAACCAGGATGCTGATGACCTCCTTCTCCGCCTCCACGGCAACGCCGAGCAGGCCCAGACGCTGACGCACCCCGGTACCCCGGGCGTGATGGCTGATGGCGCCGGACGTAGCGCCCACATCCCGTGCTGCCTTGAGGATAACCTCGCTGAGACCGCTTTGCACCACGCAGGTGAGCAGGGACACATCGGTTAGATAGGTAATGTTTTGTTCACTCATAAGATGGCCTCGGCCTCCTGTGTATGTGTCGCTGAGGGTACCCGGCTTGCCGCCCTGGTTTGCGCGCTCACCTTGTGGCGTGCCCACAAACCCGTGATCATGACCGTGATTATGGGCCCGATGGAGGCCATGCAAAGAATTCCGAAACCTTCCACGGCATGCGTAGCGTCGCCAAGCCCCAGTCCCATGGCCAGCACCAGGGGAACGGTGATGGGCCCGGTCGTGACCCCGGCGCTGTCCCAGGCCACGTTCACGAATTCCTCGGTGGAGAAAAACGTCAGCACCATGGCCAGCAGATAGCCGGGCAGTATCAGCCAGACCAGTGGCAGATCGAAAATCAGCTTGGCTACACCAAGCGCAATACCACACCCGACACCTATGGATACCGCGTTGATCAGGGTCTTCTTTTTGAATACGCCATTGGTACCAGGCCACCCGCATTGGCACCCAGTTTGGACAGTCCGTAGGTAAGTCCGAGATTGAAGATGCACATCCCGATGACGGTAAGGACGATGCCGTAGAGTATCTCGCCCTTATTATCGAGCTTTTCCCTCAACACCAGTGTGAGCACCACAAATTAGGAACAATACCAGCGGCAGGATGGCACGCACCCCGAGCACGATCTCCTCACCGGTACTGCGTTCATACCAGGCCGGTTCCACGGTCTGCGCTGCCGCTGCGGCTTGCCTGGTGGCCTCAATAATTTCTTCCGGAGTCACGCTGTATGAAACGTACAGAGAAAGCAGCAGCACACCGATGATGGGAAACAGGGAGGCCAGGGTGACAATACCAAAGCCGGAAAGCCCCGAGTCGCCCTTGTCGGATTATTTACCATCAAGCATCGCTTCCAGTCGGTCACAGAACGTACTGATCACCTTGACGCGTGAGAAGCGCTTGTTGTTGCCCTCGACCAGTACCCATGGAGCCGAATGGGTACTGGTGTGCTCGATGATATCATTGACCGCCCATTCATAATCATCCCATTTCTCTCGGTTACGCCAGTCCTCTTCGGTAAGTTTCCAGCTCTTGTGGGGCGTCTGCTCACGGGCCTTGAAGCGTTCCAGCTGCTCATCCTTGGTTATGTGGACCCAGTATTTCAGCAGCAGGATCCCGTGGTCCGTGAGCTGTTCCTCGAATTCATTGATCTCGGCAAAGGCCCGCTTCCATTCATCCTCGGAGGCAAACCCTTCTACCCGCTCCACCAGGACACGCCCGTACCAGCTGCGGTCAAAAATGTTAATGCGCCCTGCGCGGGCAAGATGTCGCCAGAAACGCCAAAGGTAGTGATGGGCCCGTTCTTCATCCGTAGGTGCAGCAATCGGGAGGACCTGGTAGTGGCGGGCATCCAGTGCCGCGGTGACACGCCGGATTGCACCGCCCTTGCCGGCAGCATCGGGGCCTTCGAATATCAGGATGGTCGAGATCTTCTTCTTGAGTGCCTTGCGATGCAGCAGGTTCAGCCGTGCCTGGCATTCCTGCAACTGTTTCTTGTAGTCGGATTTGGATAACTGCAGCGACAGGTCCAGACTGGACAGCACTGTGGTCCCCTTCAGCGGGGATATGGTCGGGGCATCCGCCCCTGCCGTCACCTCGCCCACCATTTGTTGTTCCGCCGTGTGCGACTTGCGCTCTGCTGCCAGTTCCTCCAGCATTAACGCCTTATTGCGAGCTTCGTCAAGATGTTTGGCAATCTCATCACGTACAATTTCCCCGACGGTCAGGCTTCGGAAATACGGATCCACACCTTCGACGATCGTCCAGCCTGCATGGCCGGTGCTGGTGCGCATAATGGTCCGTTCCGCCGCTTGCTCGAACCGGTCATAAATGTGCCAGTGGTCCCAGTCCCGCTGGGTGACACGCCAGCTCGTCAGGGGATTCTTCTCCAGCTTCTTCAGACGTTGCTTCTGTGCATCCCGGCTCAGGTGCATCCAGAACTTGAGGATCAATGCACCGTCATCGGCGAGGGCCTTCTCGAATGCCAGGATCCGATCCAGCCGGTCATCGAATGTTGCCGCATCACTCTTCCCATATACCCGGCGCAGTATCGGCTGCGAATACCAGGAACTCAGAAACAGGCCAATGTGGCCGTTCGGCGGCAAGTCACGCCAGAAGCGCCAGTACTCCGGCCGGTCACGTTCTTCATCGGAAGGCTCGTCATAGGCCCTGGTTATCAGCCAGCGCGGGTCCATCCACTCATTGAGCAGGTTAACGGTATCCCCCTTGCCGCCACCATCCACGCCTGCAAACAGAATAATTACCGGAAATCCGCTGCTCACCCTGAGATTTGCCTGCACCTCGAGCAATGCCTGCCGCATTAAGGGTTCCCGTTGATTGAACTCACTTTTCGGGACCTTCTGTCCAAGCTCGGCTGTTCTGAACATGATTATCCTCCTGCTATTCGACCCATGCCCGTATTTACACCTTAACCGGAATCCGTAAAGCCGTTATCAACCTATAATACCAGTTCGCAAGCTACAGTCAGGAAATGTTCAACAAGGCCATCTCAACCATGCGGGTTTTGTCAAGTTAACGATATTCAAGCCGCACAACCGATCGACGGTTCTATCCTTTTACCACTAGGCCATATTTTCGGCGCACGTCACCTCATGCCATTCACAAAATGCCCTCGAGCGATATTCGCGATAGTGGATCGCCCGCGTCAAGTGCCGACCCAGTCTGAACAGATTGCCTATCACACCGTAAACCGTAAGAAAACGCTGCGCCTGCCCCGCTGACTTGAACCGACGCATCTGTCGTTCGCGTTGGCGCGTTTGCTCATGTGATACCTCAGCTCGGTTGTTTTCATACTGCTCAGTGCTGTGTGTAACTGAAGGCATTATCTCTCGATGTGCAACCGAATAGCTCTTCAGTTTATCTGTAATCATTCGCCATGGTGCCTGGTGCTGGCACTTCAATAGCTTACGGAAGAATCGTTTGGCTGCCGCCTTGTTACGGCGTTTCTGCACCAGAATGTCAATGGTGTCTCCGTCTTGGTCGACGGCCCTCCATAGATAATGCAGCTCACCACGGATCTTGATGAATACCTCGTCGAGATACCAGGTGTCACCATATCGGCCTTGTCGTTTTTTTAGCGTCCGAGCGTATTCCGGCCCAAACCTGTTGCACCATTGCCGAATGGATTCATACGAGACGGTAATGCCACGTGCGGTCAGAAGGCCTTCCACATCCCGCAAGCTCAAACAGAAGCGATGGTACAACCAAACAGCATGGCTGATGATCGCCGGAGGAAATCGGTATCCATGATATAACGGCTTGGTATCTTTCATGCCCGTAGTCTGCCCGATTGCACGTGGAGTTGACAGTACCCTCTCGCATGCAGCGCTAATTCCGAGAATTCCGTTGGTAGCTCAGTTATTGCAGTCTATCACCACCTAGATGAGATCCCGCCTTACCCAGATCTATTACTGATTAATTTCAATGTTATGATGGGCGCCGGCATAGCAAGGGCCGCCCGATTACGACGCCGAAGCAATCAATAGTGCAAATCATTCATAGATTAATATACGCAATTCACGTATAGTTACCCAACGTTGCTTGTCTTCTTCGAGACCCCGCTGTTCACACGGTTGCTACCGGACTACTTGGACGACGACGGTTATCGAAGGCTACAGAAAGCGCTGCTCGAAAACCCGGAAAAAGGTGATGTCATGGCGGGTACCGGCGGCTTTCGCAAACTGCGTTGGCAGGATCCGCGACGTAAAGGGCAAGCGTGGCGGACTGCGGGTCATTTACTATTATCTGAATTATCTGACGGCGGACCGCCAAATCTGGTTATTCACTATTTACGACAAAGACGAGTTAGCAGACCTTAACGCCGATGAAAAACGAGCATTGAAGAAAGCCATACACGCTGAGTTCGCTGCCAGAGGGCGAAAACAATGACCAAGAAACGAAACTTGTACGATGAACTGATGGAAGGTGTCGAAGCCATGCGCCAACAGCGCGAGGGAAAAGTTACCTTGCGCACGCATGAGGTAGAAGAACTGCCCCCCCTACAGATTG
>Ga0316197_10002790_pt1 | contig 12463 bp, 11 predicted proteins | sample OudBiesiAoxic_MG_FD_204939 | JGI IMG/M metagenome (GOLD analysis project Ga0316197, IMG submission 204939) | Coastal sediment microbial communities from Oude Bieten Haven, Netherlands - site A oxic | ecosystem: Environmental > Aquatic > Marine > Coastal > Sediment | place: Netherlands...
TGCGGATCCGGCCGGCGGCAGTTGGTTCGTCGAGCGACTTACCAGCGATTTGGCTCGCGCAGCCTGGGAGGAGCTGCGCTCGATCGAGGCAGGAGGCGGCGTGGTGCAGGCGCTCGGCTCTGGGAAGATGGTCGATGCGATCCACGGCGTCGCGGACGAGCGAGAGAAAGTTCTTTCCAAGCGCAAGGCCGCCCTGGTTGGCGTGAGCGACTTCCCGAACCTACGGGAGGATGCGATCGAGCGCACGTCCGTGTCGAGCAAAGAGCTGCAGGCTCTGCTCAAGGCGTCCCTCGAGTCGCTCGATTTGGGTGCGAATCGCGATCGTCTCTTAGCGGTCGCCCGCGCTGGGAAAGACGAAAGGCGCGCGCCAGGAGCGCTGACAGAAACCTGCGTCGAGGCCACGAGCAACGGAGCTGACATGTACAGCGTCGCAACCGTCTTGCAGCACGGCCAGCCCGATTTCCACGTGGAGCCGATTCTGCAGTGGAGAGAATCCGAGATTTGGGAGCGGCAGCGGGAGCGAAGCGATCGGCAAGAGCCTCGACCGATGGCGTTCCTCGCCAATCTCGGCCCGATCTCCTCGCACACGGCGCGGGCGACCTGGGCGCAGAACCTTCTTGCAGCGGTCGGCATCGACGCCGTCACCAGCGACGGCTTCGAGGCGGCCGATGCCCTGGCGGCTGCTTGGAAGAGCTCTGCCACCGGGCTTGCCGTTATCTGCGGAAGCGATGCGGACTACGAAACGATGCTCGAACCTGCGGTCGAGGCCTTGAAGAAGGCAGGATGCGACCTGGTGCTGGTCGCAGGCCACCCTGGCGAGCGCGAGAGCGCGATTCGCGAGCTTGGAGCGAGCGAGTTCATCTTCGTCGGCGCCGACGTGCTCAGCGTGATGACCCGGGTCCTCGATGCCATGGGGGTGCCAGCATGAGCCGCCTGCCCGACTTCAGCGAAATGGAGTTCGACGCCGTATCGGCGGGTAGCACTTCGCCCCTCGCCGATTGGAGGCTCCTTGCTGCCGGGCGTGCCGACCAGCGTTGGAAGACGCCCGAAGGAATCGACGTCAATCCTGTCTACACCGCCGAGGATCTCGATGAGGTGACGCATCTTCAGACGATGCCCGGCATGCCTCCGTTCTTGCGCGGCCCGTATTCGACGATGTATGTGCGCCGGCCCTGGACCATCCGGCAGTACTCGGGTTTCTCGACCGCCGAGAAGAGCAACGCCTTCTACCGCCGAAATCTCGCGGCCGGCCAAAAGGGGCTGTCGATCGCCTTCGATTTGGCAACCCACCGCGGATACGACTCCGATCATCCCCGGGTCGTGGGCGATGTCGGCATGGCCGGTGTGGCAATCGACTCCATCAAGGACATGCGCATCCTCTTCGACGGCATCCCGCTCGACAAGATGAGTGTTTCGATGACGATGAACGGCGCCGTCCTTCCCATCCTCGCGCTCTACGTGGTGGCAGCCGAAGAGCAGGGCGTCGACGCCAGCCAGCTTACCGGGACCATCCAGAACGACATCCTCAAGGAGTTCATGGTCCGCAACACGTACATTTATCCGCCGTCGCCTTCAATGCGGATCGTTGCGGACATCTTCAAGTACACCGCGGCAAACATGCCTCGCTTCAACAGCATCAGCGTCAGCGGCTACCACATGCAGGAAGCCGGTGCGACACAGGACCTCGAGCTCGGCTATACCTTGGCCGACGGCCTCGAGTACGTGCGCACCGGGATGGAGGCCGGCCTCGGCGTCGACGAGTTTGCGCCACGCATCAGCTTTTTTTGGGCAGTTGGCACCAACTTCTTCATGGAGATCGCCAAGCTTCGGGCAGGGCGGCTTCTGTGGGCGAAGCTCATCGAGCAGTTCAATCCGAAGAACCCCAAGAGTTTGGCGCTTCGCACCCACTGCCAGACCTCGGGCTGGAGCCTCACCGCCCAGGACCCCTACAACAACGTCGTTCGAACGTGCATCGAGGCGATGGCTGCCACACAAGGGCACACCCAAAGCCTTCACACCAACTCGCTCGACGAAGCGATCGCATTGCCCACGGACTTCAGTGCGCGCATCGCCCGCAACACGCAGCTCTACCTGCAGCTCGAGAGCGGCACCACAAAGGTGATCGACCCGTGGGGCGGGAGCTACTACGTCGAGCGCCTGACCCACGAGCTTGCCCTCCGAGCCTGGGAGCACATCAGAGAGGTCGAGGAGCTCGGCGGAATGACCAAGGCAATCGAAGCGGGTCTGCCGAAGCTTCGCATCGAAGAGGCAGCCGCGCGGACCCAAGCACGCATCGATTCCGGGCAACAAACCATCGTCGGAATCAACAAATATCGGCTCGAAAAAGAGGACCTGCTCGACGTTCTCAAGGTCGACAATTCCGCGGTCAGGGAGGCTCAAGTCGCGCGCCTTCGCGAGCTGCGCGCAGAGCGGGACGAGGCAGCCCTCACACCGAAACTTGAGGCTTTGACCAAGTGCGCCGAAACTGGCGAGGGCAACCTGCTCGAGCTGGCGATCGACGCCGCCAGGCAACGGGCGACCGTGGGCGAGATCAGCGACGCGCTGGAGCGCGTCTGGGGGCGCTACCAAGCGACGATTCGGAGTATCGAAGGCGTGTATCGAAGTGAAGTCGGCAAAGATTCGGACGCGGTAGACCGTGTGCGGGCGCGAAGTGACGAGTTCCTGAGCAAGCACGGCCGCCGGCCGCGCATCCTGGTCGCCAAGATGGGCCAAGACGGGCACGACCGAGGCCAGAAGGTGATCGCGACGGCATTCGCGGACCTCGGGTTCGACGTGGACATCGGGCCGCTGTTTCAGACGCCCGAAGAGAGCGCGAAGCAGGCGATCGAAAACGACGTTCACATCGTCGGTGCGAGCTCGCTCGCGGCGGGTCACCTCACACTGGTTCCGCAACTCAAGCAAGCGCTTCGGGACCAGGGCCGTGACGACATCCTCGTGGTGGTTGGAGGGGTGATACCCCCAGAAGACTACGATGCGCTTCGCGAGGCGGGGGCCGCTGCGATCTTTGGACCAGGGACGGTCATCGGTGACGCTGCAGTGGAGCTCCTGGAGCGGCTCGACGCACAACTCGGGGGGTCGTGAACCGTCTCGACGTGCAGGCCTATGTCGATGGCGTTCGCGGCCGAGACCGAGCGATTCTGGCCCGAACCATCACCTTAATCGAGAGCGAGCAGCCTGCGCATGCGGAGGTTGCGCAACGAGTTCTTCACGCGCTCTTGCCCGAGACGGGTGGAGCCTATCGCGTTGGGATCAGCGGCGTACCCGGAGCCGGGAAGAGCACCTTCATCGACGCACTGGGGACGCAGCTCACCGCCGCTGGCCACCGGGTCGCGGTGCTCGCTGTGGACCCGACGAGCAGCGTCAGCGGAGGGAGCATTCTTGGGGACAAGACCCGGATGTCCGCGCTCAGCAACGACCCGAATGCTTTCATTCGTCCGTCGCCGACGAGCGGAACCCTCGGCGGGGTCACCAGGAAGACCCGCGAAACCATTCTTCTTTGCGAGGCCGCCGGATTTGATGTGGTCCTCGTCGAGACGGTGGGCGTGGGTCAGTCCGAGACCATCGTCGCTGGGATGGTGGACTTCTTCCTCGTTCTGCTGATCGCCGGCGCGGGCGACGAGCTCCAGGGCATCAAGCGCGGGATTCTCGAAGTCGCGGACATGCTCGCGATCAACAAGGCCGACGGTGACAATCGGTCGCGGGCGATCCGCGCCCAGGCATCGTACCGGAGCGCCCTGCGCCTGATGCGGGGGGACCAGGTGCCGCCCGTCGTGACGTGCAGCGCGCTCGAGAAGACCGGCCTCGACGAGCTCTGGGCGCTCGTGGTCGAGAGCCGGAAAGCTCGCGATGCCTCCGGCGAGCTCCAGCGAACGCGCCGCACCCAACAGGTTCGGTGGATGTGGGACATGGTCGAGGACGGGCTTCGTCGCGCGCTCCGAAGCGACTCGAAGCTATCGAGTCTGATCGCAGAGCTCGAGGACGCCGTTGGGCAAGGCCGTACGACCGCGAGCGCTGCCGCGGTGAAGGTGCTTCGGCGATTCGCCGAGCGCGCACCCGACTTGATTAAGCCCGACTGAGCTCGTCGGCCGAATCCGAGCTCTCTGCATTCGCCCTGCCCGCCGGCCTGGGTGACGGGCCGAGAAGCTCGGCCAACCAGCGAAGCTCATCGACGTGGGCGAGTGAATGCTTGATGACCATGGTCAGTGGCGCCGAGACGAGGGCCCCGACCGGCCCGAGCAACCAACCCCAGACCACCATCGAAACCAGCACCACGAGCGGTGACAGCCCAAGCGCGTGACCCATGACTCGAGGCTCCATCGCGCCAATGGCGAGGTTGATGCCTCCAAACCCAGCCGCGACGACGAGTGCCTGGCCAGGGCCGAATTGAATCAGCGCCAGCGCAATCGCCGGGACTGAGGCGATGATCTGGCCGACCGTCGGGATGTAGTTGAGCAGATACGCCAGGAGGCCCCAGAGCACTGGGACGTCGACGCCGCGCCACAGGCACCAGAGGAATACGAGCACGCCGGTTAGCAGGCTCATCACCGTTTTTGCGACCAAATAAGTATTGACCTCGCGGGCGGCGGCGGAGAGCTCCTTGATTTGGCCGGGCGTCGCGATCTTCGCGAGCTTCTCACGAAGCCCGGTAGACTCGAAGAGCATGAAAGCGACGATCAGCAGGACGAGAACCATTTGCGACACGAACGAAGCGGCGTACTGGGCCATGGTCGTCGCGAGATTGAGCATCCAGGTCGACGCGGAGAAGTCGTAGATCGACTCGAGGTGTATACCGTTGCCGGCCAACCAGAGCCTGAGCTCCCCGAGTTGGTTCGAAAGGGTCAAGGCATAGGTCGGTACGCGCTTGGTAAAAGTCCCGACTGCGCCGGCGAGTGGAAAGCCGAGCGCAGCGCCAGCGGCCACGTCCAACAGAAGGCCCGACAGCACCGCGATGAGACGCGGAACGCCGCGGTCGCAGAGCCACATCACGAGAGGCGCCGTCACGATCGCGATGAAAGAGGCGACGAGCACTGGCACCAGCAAGGGCGCAGCCAGCTTGATGCCGGCTCCGAGCACCACGAGAGAAGCGACGATCACAACGATGCGTCCGGTCTTGGTGACAGCCACCGACTCAATGTAGCTCGGATCAGGGAGGCGTGCGATCCAGCAACTCGAGCTCCGTGCCATCGACGCGAAGCGCAGCCGTTCCGTCGATGATCGCGCGCAGCTGGTGGCCCACGAGGACGTCTCGCCAGCCGCTCGCCAGGCGCGAAGGCTGACGGAGCACCAGATTGGTCACGTCCTCACGCGTGCCGAGCACGGTGGTGTCCAAGCCTTCTTGCGCGGCACGTTGCGCGAGCCAAGCCAGACACAGCGCAATCACGCCTTCGACGCTTGGCAGGTTTTCAGGCTTCTTCGGTGGCAGACGAACTTCGTGTTTCGGGAGTCGGGTTCCCCGTTCGATGGCCCGCAGGAGCTCGTCGCGGTGTTTGAAGCGCCGAAGGTCGAAGTTTCGGATGCCGCCCAGTTGCTCGGCATTCCGCGCGGGCCGTTGAGCGAGCGCGAGCAGGGCCATGTCGGACAGCACCGTACGTGGCGGCCGATTCTTCTCCCTCGCGACGCCCTCGCGCCATGCCGCGAGCTCCTGCGCGACCCCGCGAGCCCTTCCGTTGAGCTTCGTCTTCCCACGTAGCTTCCACCAGAGCGTCTCGGGCTCGGGTGGCGAACGGTCTTTGGAGCGCAGGCGTTCGATCTCTTCCTCCGCCCATTGAACCCGGCCCTGCTCCCCAAGGCGGTCGACGAGCGCATCTCGAAGCTCGAGCAGGTGTGCCACGTCGGAGGCGGCGTACCGGAGGTCGTCCGGGGGGAGGGGACGCCGCGTCCAGTCGCTGAGCTGGGAGCTCTTGTCGAGCTGAATCCCAAGAAATCCCTCCAACAGCTTGCCGAGCGAGCTGGTTCGATAGCCGCAAAAAAGGGCGCCGATCTGGGTGTCGAACATGCGGTTCGGCACCGTGCCGCATTCGAGCTCTAGGATTTCTAGGTCTTGAGAGCCCGCATGCATCACGCAGACGGCTTCCGATTGAAAGGCCTTGGCAAGCGTTTGGACGTCGACTTCGAGCGCGTCGACGAGAGCAATTCGATCTGCAGTCGCGAGCTGCACCAGAGCGAGATGCGGTAGGTAGGTTCGCTCGCGATGGAACTCGGTATCGAGTGCATAAGCGTCTGTCTGGCAGAGCTCGTCCACCAGCCGATCGAGCTCCGATTGCTCGGTGATCCAGTCGAAGTCCGTCACGGCGCTAGCTTAGCGCATCGCGGTGCAACCGCCCGATCACCGACAATAGCGGCGGCCCGGGTGTGGTTGCTCGGCCCATTGCTTGCGGCGATCGAGCCAGCGTTCGACCTCGGGATCCATCGGCCCTGCCGCCGCACGCGCCTCCTCGTGCGTCACGATTGGTGCATTCGCGCTTGGGCGTTTTTTTGCCAGCGGGCGCGATTGCACCGCGGCGCGTTCGAGCCGCTCACGGTGCCAGGGATAGACCGGAGCGGAATCGCGGCAGCCCTCTACGATGTCGTCGGGAGCGCAGAAGAACCGGAAGTGGAAGTGGTCGTCGTGTGGATAGCTCGGTTGACAACTCATCGCCGCGAAGCGCGTCACGGTCTTCGATGGCTCGCCGTTTGAACGGGCGTGCTCGAAAAGAAGCGTTCGCAGGTGCTCCGCGACCAAGATCTGCTGGAGCTGGGCCTCTTCGTCCTCGATGAGCGCTCGAAGAAAAAGCCAAGTCCGAGCTAAGTCGAAGTGTAGGATGATGTCATCATTCGGGTCGGCCAGGTCTCGGAAATCGACCCCGACGCCGTCTGGATCGAAGAACGCCCCGACGCTCTCGATCGGATCGCCTTCGGGGCCCAGCTGGTAGAAGAGCACGTCGACGTCGCGGCCGTTTTGATGTGAGCGATGATGGGGGATCGGTCCGCCCCGCTCGTAGCTGAGGTCGTTGATCGTGACGGGTAGCCCGCCCAGCTCTTGGTGGACCCGTGCGCCGGCGTGAACCAAGGCCCTCACGACTTCCACGGTCCCGTAGCGAGCGCGTGGATCCCGGCCCGGGTTGAAGCGCAAGCCCGGAGCCCGGAGGGGAAGCGGCACACCGCCCCGCAGCAGGCCATCGTTTGGGTTCCGGAGCGAAGTGGAGTCGAAGGAGCTCCAATCGGTCGCGCCATCATGCTCCGCCGATTCGGTTCTTGGCGGGAGGGGTGCGGCGTTGTCGGTGTCCGTTGCTGGCGTCGGGACGGGTCTTTGCGCCGGGCTGCAAGAGGTCGCCCCCGCGGCCAGGAGCGCCGCGGCAAAAACGTCATGTCGCTTCATCACGGCTCTGTCGGACTGAGAATCGCCGCAAAGACGGCGCCTGCCATCTGGACCAAAAGCTCCAGGAACTCCTCGAGCTCGAGCTCTTGGCGTTCTGCCCAGTCGAGGCTCGCTGCTTCGAGGAAGCCCAGCCATCCTCGAAGACGCAGCCGGGTTGACGGGGCTTTCGTGTCTGCGCCGAAACGCGACAGACGCGAAGACATTTGATCCAGAACAGCCTGTCGCGTCTGCTCGACGATCTCGGCGACCTCCGAGTCGGTGCCAATGCCTCCGCGAAGAAGAAAGGCGTACGAGGCGCGCCGCCGGGAGACGTACTCGAGGAAGGCTCGAATCCTGGCGCGAATCCCCTCCGGGTCCATCTGCTGTCCAGCGGGCTGCCGATCGACGTCCGTTTCCTCCAAGAGCTGACGTGCAGCCTCCCGGACCAGCGCGACGTAGAAGGCCCGTTTGCTGGGAAAGTAGTGGTAGAGGAGACCCTTGGAAACGCCGGCTCGTTTGGCGATCTCGTCGATGGAGAGCTCGTCGTAGGTCTGATTTCCAAAAAGCTGGAGCCCGAGATCCAGCAATTGCTGTCGGCGAACGTCAACTTGGAGACGTGTGCGTACGGGCTGCATCGTGCCGGACCGAGTATAGCTCAGCTTTGCTTCGGCGCGGAACATCTCGGAGGTTTGCGTCCGGCGCTGCAATTTCGCATGCTCCGCACGTGCTAGAGGCGGTGCAGCGAGTCATCGACGACGTTCTTGGTCCACTCCTTCAAAAAGACGCGAGCAGCATCGAGCTGTTGGATGTCGGGGAAGACGAGGTCGTCGTTCGAGTGACAGGCCGGGCAGCCTTCGGGGTTGGCGCAGAGTACGTTCGCAGCGGCGTCATCGAGCCCGCCCTCCGGAAGGTTGTCGGAAAGGACTACACAATTCGGATCGAGAAGGCGATTCCGAAGGTCAAGCGGCGGGGCTGACCACCCAAGGGTCACGGCGCGGCACATTCGAGGCTGCCCATCGGTGAACGGTTAGCGGCCTTTGAAGTCTCCTTCGCGCCTTTCTAGGAACGAGCGTATGCCCTCGGCCGCGTCTTCGCTGTCCATGAGCTCGCGCGCGATGACCAGAAGCTCGGCGATGGCCGCCTCATGCCCCTTGAGTTGAGAGGTCCGCGCGGAGCGGAGGGTTGCCCGGACGCCTAGAGGGGCCTGCTTGGCGACGGTGCGAGCGATCTCGATGGCCTTTTCACGCAGCGCGGCCTCGGGCAGGACCTCTTGAACCAAGCCCAGACGCAGTGCCTCGCGGGCATCAAAACGGTCACCGGTGAGGAGCCAGCGCATGGCGTTGCCCCAACCCGCGATTTCAGGAAGCCGAATCGTCGCCCCACCGAACGGAAAAATGCCTCGGTTGATTTCGATTTGTCCGAAACGGGCGCCTTCGGCGGCGAGGCGAATATCGGCGGCGAGCAGCAGCTCGATGCCGATGGTGAGGCACCAGCCCTGAACCGCCATGACGAGCGGCTTTTCGCGCATCGTTGCGTGCAGGTTGAGCGGATCGACCGATCCGTCGGGGAACAGCGCGGCTCCGCTTCGAACAGCCGGGCCCACCTCGGCCAGGTCGAGGCCCGCGGTAAAATGACCACCGTTGGCGTAGAACACCGCGCACCAGAGCGATTCGTCGGCTTCATACTCGGTGACCGCCTCGGCAAGCTCGCGCAGCATGCGCAGGTCAAAGGCGTTCATTTTGTCTGGTCGATCGAGGACGATATGAAAAATGCGTCCGTCGCGTTCGGTCAGCACACGGGGTCGTTCGTCGGTCATGGGCGGCGATCGTAGTGGACCGCTGTTCCATAGGCCAGCACTTCGATGGTCCCCATCCCCTCGTTTCCCGCCGTGCTCGAGATGGTCGAGGTCTCGAGCCTGGTGTTGAGGTATGCATCCGCGCCGGGCTGCGATTCCTTCATGCGCAGCACCGCTTCGCGACGCGCGCGGTCGATGAGCGACGAGTACGAACGGACCTCTCCGCCAAAGATCATTCGGAACCCGCTCAAGAAACGCTTGAAGTGGTCGACGGACACGACCACGGAACCGACGGCGAGATTTGCCGATTGAATGGGGCCAGGTGCGTCGAGCTCCTTCGTGGAGACCGCCGGCCGAGCGCGGAAGCGGGCTTCACGCTCGACGATGCTTCGGTAGTGACTGCGCTCGATGCTCGCGCCGACGACCTTGCCGACGACGATCAGAACGACGGGGATTCCAAGGGTTATCAAGAGCTCGACCGAACTCATTGGGCTACTCGATCAGAACGGCCGTGCCGTACGCGAGAATTTCAGAGGCTCCCTGAGCAACCGAGGAGGTCGTGAAACGCACGTTGATGACGGCGTTTGCCCCGAGCTCGCTCGCTTGCGCAACCATGCGGCTCGTCGCCTCGGCGCGGCTTTCTTGGAGCAGCTCGGTGTAACCCTTGAGCTCGCCGCCGACGATGTTCTTCAGGCCAGCGGCGAAGTCTCGCCCGAAGTGCTTGGCTCGAATCGTGCTCCCCTGCACGAGGCCGAAGTGCTGAACGATTTGCCGGCCCGGCACGCTGTCGATGTTGGTGAGAATCAAATGAGCTCCTCCATGTACGAAGGCTAGCCCGAAGACCCGGAACCGGCATCTTTCCGGAAACCGAAAACGTGCTATGGCTCCGCCGTGAAACTCTGCGTCATTGGTACAGGTTACGTCGGCCTCGTCACGGGCACCTGCTTCGCTGCGACCGGTCAGCGAGTGGTTTGCGTCGACAAGGACGCCGACAAGATTGAGCGCCTGAAGCGCTACGAGATCCCCATCTACGAACCGGGCCTCGCAGAGATGGTGAGAGAGAACGCGAGCGCAGGCCGCCTCACCTTCACGACCGACCTGGCCTCCGCAGTTCAGGATGTCGACTTGGCCTTCATCGCGGTCGGCACGCCTCCCACGCACGACGGCGAAGCCGACTTGAGCGCCGTCTTCGCGGTCGCCCAGGAGCTGGCGAAACACGCAACGCGCGACCTGGTCATCGTCAACAAGAGCACGGTGCCGGTGGGGACGAACGCACAGGTCCAGAAGCTCGTCGCCGACGCAAAGCACGACATTCAAGTAGTCTCGAACCCGGAATTCCTCAAAGAGGGTGGCGCGATCGACGACTTCATGTATCCGGACCGCATCGTGGTCGGCGTTCGACCCGGGCATGACCGCGCGCGCCGGCTCATGGATAGGGTCTACCATCCACTCAATCTTTCGAGCACGAAGATTGTCTGGATGAATCCGGAAAGCGCCGAGGTCACCAAGTACGCCGCCAATACGATGCTAGCCATGCGCATCTCGTTCATGAACGAGTTGGCGGTCCTCTGTGAAGAGGTCGGGGCCGACGTACAGAGCGTTCGCAAGGGCGTGGGAAGCGACCCACGGATTGGCTCTCAGTTCCTGCACGCAGGTCCTGGATACGGCGGGTCCTGCTTCCCGAAGGACGTGAAAGCGCTGGTGGCGACTGCGCGGCGCCATGGCATCGAGCTCGAGCTTGCAGACGCGACGAACCGGGTGAACGTGCGGCACCGGAGCTTCTTGGTGCGCAAGCTCAAGCGCCACTTCGGAAGCAACCTTGCTGGGAAACGCATCGCGATTTGGGGCCTCGCGTTCAAGCCGGGCACCGACGACATTCGCGAGTCGCCTTCGATCACCACCATCGAGTTCCTGCTCAACGAGGGCTGTGAGGTCGTCGGCCATGATCCCGAAGCCATGGAAAACATCAAGGAACTGTTCGGCGACAACATCACGCTGGTCGACGAGGCCTACGACGCGGTCAAGGACGCCGACGCCCTCGTGCTGCTGACCGAGTGGCGCGAGTATCAGTACCCGGAGTTCGATCGAATTCGCGATCTATTGCGGACCCCCGTGATCTTCGACGGCCGCAACATCTGGGTCACCTACAAGCTCGCCGAGCAAGGCTTCGAGTACGCCGGAATTGGGATTCACAGCGAACCGGCCTGACCAGCGATGTGTGGGCGATATACGCTGACGTGCCCAGATGAAGCTACACTCATTGCTAACCTGCCGTTCGACGCGTTCAGCGAGACTCGAATCGAGCTCCGGCCGCGGTACAACATCGCGCCAGGGCAACGAAGCCCAGTAGTCTATCTCGACGGCGGTAAGCTCATCCTCGCCGATGCGCTCTGGGGATTCGATCGGTCGACGGGAGGGCTCGCGATCAACGCACGGTCGGAGACCGCAGAGCGAACCGCGATGTTTCGCGACGCATTTCGCGATGGACGATGTCTCGTTCCGGCAGACGGATTCCTCGAATGGCGAAGGGAAGGGAGGGTCAACCAGCCGTATCTTTTCCGGACGCAGGACGGTGCTTTGTTCTCGATGGCAGGCCTTTGGAAAGAGGGCCGCTACGTCGTGCTCACGCGCGATTCCGAAGGCGAGGTCAAGGACATCCACGATCGAATGCCCGTGATCGTGAGCGGCGACCGAGCGCAGCAATGGTTGAACGAGGGCGAGCTATCCGAGTCGCCGGAGCTGACCATGACGGCGGTTTCGGCGAGAATCAACCGGATCGAAAATGATGATCCCAGCTGCATCGAGCCGCGGGCTCAGGCTGAATTCGAGTTCGACTAGCGATCGCGCTCAGGGCCGGTTTAGCGGCGCTGTTTTCGCTCGTTTCGCTCGATCACCTCGACCTCCGCGACCTCCGCGTCGGCCTGTTCCACCCGCATTCGCCGGGTTGGCTGTGACGCCGCCTGCGCTCGAGCGGAGAGCTTCCGAGATGCGGCGTCCACAAGAGCGTCCACTCCGACTTGAATGGCGCGGTCGACCTCTTTGCGAACCTGTTTCTCCCATTTTCCGCGACTCCGCCTAGCAATGCGGCGGCGAGCGCGCGCACGAAGTCGTTTTCGGTCGGGCATCAGCGCACGCCGCGCGCCCAAAGCAAGGGCGATGCCCCAGCCGGCGAGCACCCACTGCACCCACCAGCCGGGCCCGGACATGATGTCGATCACGAACAAGCCGGCGTTGACCACCACGTAGGTGTAGATGCTTTGAAGGAAGCGCTTCTTTTGAGCGCTGACGATTTGCTCTTCCTCGGCGAGGAT
>Ga0316197_10002791_pt1 | contig 12462 bp, 9 predicted proteins | sample OudBiesiAoxic_MG_FD_204939 | JGI IMG/M metagenome (GOLD analysis project Ga0316197, IMG submission 204939) | Coastal sediment microbial communities from Oude Bieten Haven, Netherlands - site A oxic | ecosystem: Environmental > Aquatic > Marine > Coastal > Sediment | place: Netherlands...
GCTTTTGCTGGTGCCACTTGCCGATACCTTGCCGGGCGAGGCGGCGACTTCCACCCGGGATCAGGCTCTGCCACCACGAGGCCGATGGCAACGCCTCGTCCGCCACTGTTTGATCGTCCGTCACCGGAGGCGCCCCCACGGGCTGCGCGGGCGTTGCAGGGGAAACGCTCTGCGCAAGGACAAATGAAGGTGCGGCAAGAACAACGATTGCCGCTGCCGTTGCCAGCCGCCGCCACGGTGACATTGCGAAACCGAGGAAGAGGAGAATCGCCGCCGCAGCAAGGAAAATCGAAAATCGCTCAACCCGCCGGATGTTGCGAGTCTCTTCGACTTCGCGTGTACGAAGCCGCGCCACCGCGTCTGCGATCTCGTGAACGACATCCGGGTCCCCAAGAGACACGACTTCACCACCAACACTCTCGGCGATCTCGGTCAGTACCTCCGGGTGGGCACGGGTCACTACAGGTTGGCCGTTCTGATCCCGCTTGTAGTGTATGCCTCCGCGCTCATCGTGTTCGGGGATCGGCCCGCCTCGCTCCGTCCCGACCACGATCCCGAGCAGCCCAACGGAGGCCTCAGAGAGGGCCTCCGTGGCGGCGTTTACATCTCCCTGAAGGTTCTCTCCATCGCTGAAAAGAAGCAGAACACGTCCTTCGCCTTCTGAAGGAAGGAGCTTCAGAGAACCATCCACTGCACGCTCCAGGTTAGAGCCGGGAAGGGCCACCATGCCAGGCCCGACGCCTTCGAGAAAGACCGCAACCGCGCTCAAATCGGTGGTCAGTGGCACCAACGAGTACGCTTCGCCAGCAAAGACAACAACCGCCATCCTGTTACCTTCGAGCTGGGGAAGGAGCCGAATCAAGGTCTCAACGCTGCGGGCCAGACGAGACGGTCGCTGGTCTTCGCAGAGCATGGAATCGGATACGTCGAGAGCGATCACCAGATCACGGGTTCGAATCGTTTCTTCAGCCGGCATCTCACCCCACTGTGGTCGAGCCACCGCCACCACCAGGAGAGCTGCCGCTGTGCTCCAGACAATCAAACGCACGAAGCCGGTGGCGGGAATGCCGCCCAACAGCCGCCGCCATACCCCTGGCGAGGCGAGCCGGCGTTGCTGCAGAAGCCGACGGCGATGGCGGTAGATGGCGAGCGCCCCCGCCAGCGCCGGCAGCGCGAGAAAAGCCAACCGTGAGGGTTCTGCGAAGCTCACCACGGCGTCCTCCCGGCTGCCCCCTCGAGAATGACGCCTGCCGTCAGTAGGACCAGTGCGGCAAATGCCCAGGGTTCGAACCGCTCACGATAGCGGACGAGTCGAGTCGATGTGAAGACCGTCTTCTCCATTCGGTCGATCTCTGAAAACACCTCTGCCAACGCTTCCGGGTCGCGGGCACGGAACGATGTGCCGCTGGTGCTGCGCGCGATCTCTGCCAGCAACTCCGGATTGATATCGACGGTCACATTCTGGATCTGCGAAAACTCTCGACCGGTTCGCGGGTCACGCATGCGGACGGGGATCGGCACCTCTCCACCACGGCCCACGAGTACCGTGTGGACCGTGATCTTTTCATCCCTCGCCAGTTCGGCCGCTGTTCGCGGGTCGAGTTGACCGGCATTGTTGGAACCATCAGTCACCAACACCACCACCTTGGAGTCAGAGGTCGATGCCCGCAGACGATTGACCGCCGTCCCGAGTCCGAGGCCGATCGCGGTGCCGTCCGGGAGGGTGTGCAGTTTAACCTGCTCGAGAAGATGGTCAGCAACCTCGTGGTCTAAAGTCAGCGGACAAATCGTCACCGCCGCGCCGGCGAATATCACCAGCCCAATACGGTCATGTGGCCGCCGATCGAGAAAGCGAGCGATCGTCTCCTTGGCAACCCCGAGACGGTCACTGGGCTGGAAGTCGAGGGCTGCCATTGACCCCGAAACATCGAGAGCAATGACCATATCGACGCCCTCCGCATGCTCGAGTTGTCTCGACAGCACCTCTTGCGGACGAGCCAACGACACCGCCAGCGGCGCAAAGGCTGCGGCGACCAGAACACCGGCGGTCAAGGTGGCGCTGAAACGGCCCAAGCCACGTACGGCATTTCGCCCACCCAGTGGAAACGGGTATCGCTGCCAGCGCCGACGAAGGAGCCAGACGAACCCGGCAATCGCGCCGACGCCGACCAGCGCCAGCCACAGTGGTGCCGCCAAGCGGATCATCCCACCGTCTCCAGATTCGCCGCATCCTCTTCATCGACCGCCAGAAAACCCTCGAGGCACCGCCCAGCGTTGCGGCTCGTTTCGATTGCCCGCAGCAGCTCGCTGTCATCGGCCGCAAAACGTCCGAACCGAACCCTGTCCGTAACGCTCATAACGGCCCGAATGCCTCGTTGAACGTCTTCTGGCCATTCGTGCTTGCGCGCGAGAAGCCTGAGCTCGAAAGAGGTCATCTCCTCCGCTGGTTCAGAGCTCACTCGTTCCAGGTAATGGCGCAATCCACCCGCCAGACGATCGCAGATACTCTCGCCCGGCTCGCGGCCGATCCGCCCTTCGAGTCGATCGAGGAGAGCCGTCAGCTCTTCAAGGGGCGCCAACACCGCGACGCCGGCTATTTCTCCCCGCATCCGACGGCGGCGTGACCACCAGAAGAATGCCAGCGCTGCAACGAGGATCGGTATCGCCGCCGGCAGCACCCACTCCCACGGGAATCCGCTCACCCCCACCGGGTCCCGCAGCGGCACCGGCTGCACCTCCTCTTCCGCAGGAAGGATTGAGACAACATTGACGGTCGGCAGCTCCAGGACCGCGACCTCACCCACCTGGCCATTGGAACCGCGGACCCCGGCGGTGAGGGTGGGTAGACTGAGCTGCCCAACCGCCATCGGCGCCAGAACGAGCTCCCAGACCGGGGGGCGGGCCCCGGTCATTTCGTGAGGACCATCTACCAACGCCCACGGATCCTCTGCCCCGATCCCAACCTTCAGCTCACCCCACATCAGATCCTCACCGCCGCGCGCGGCGACTCGAACAGGCACCCGATCACCAATTCTCGGCGAGTTCGCTGGGACCGTCACCTCGAGCTCCGCCGGGGCGGTGAAAGAAGTCGCCGCCACCGACAAGAGGCCCAGCATCAGCCCGCGAGTGAGATCAGTGCGCACGGCGCCGCTCCCGCTGCTCGAGCATCGCCCGCACCGCCGGTAGGTAATCCTCGCCGGTGTGGAGTTCGATCAAATCAACCCCCGGCGGCGGTGGCTGTCGTTTCACGACACCCGGCCCGCGCACGACGCCGCGGTCACCAGCCTCAAAATCGACCACCGGCAGGCTCGCGCCGTCAAGCCCGCTCTCGAGCAAATCGTCTCCGAGACGAACGACCACCACCTCGTGGCGTCCAGCAAGGGCCACCAGCTCGCGACGTGGAAAAGGGCAGGCCTGGTCGACCAGAATGATGATCACCCCTCGCCGATGCAGCATATGACCCGCCGCCCGCACCGCCTGGTCGAGGGCGGTGCCGTGGCCTCGCGGCTCTGCCCCAAGCACCTCGCGCACAACCCGGAGGCCGTGCCGCCAACCTAGGCGCGGCGGAATCAAGGTCCGCACGGCATCATCGAAGAGAATCGCGCCCACACGATCGCGGCGGGCCGCAGCCAGCGCAAAGAGGCCGGCCACCTCGGCGATGAGGTCATGAACTGTCATCACCTTTGATCCGAACTGGGTTGAGGCCGACAAGTCAACAAGAAGGAGGACATTGAGGTCGCGCTCTTCGCGGTATCGCTTGACGTGAAGAAAACCGGTCCTCGCGGTCACATTCCAGTCGATGGTCCGGACGTCGTCGCCTGACCTGTACTCGCGCACCTCCTCGAACTCCAGCCCGAGCCCCCGGAAAGCGCTTTGGTACTGGCCCGTCAGCCCCGACTCCATCGCCTGACGGGCGCGGATCTCGAGCCTTCGCACCTGGGCGCGGAGCTCTGCACCGGCCTCTCCCGAAGTCGCCTGCGGACGGGGCCGACCGAAGTAGGAGGCGATCTTAGAGCGCAATTCCCAGCACCTCGTTGTCGGGCGCGGGCGCGGACTCGGGGGCGGGGGTCAAGGAACCTCCACTGCCAACAGGATCCGTTCGGTGATCTCTTCGACAGTCGCACCCTCGGCCTCGGCCTCATAGGTTAGAACCAGACGATGGCGCAGCACGTTCGGCGCCAGTTCCTTGACATCCTCGGGGGTGACATAGGATCGACCGCGGACCAGTGCCAGCGCTCGGGTGCCGATCGCCAGGGCGATGGACGCCCTTGGGGAGGCCCCAAAAGCGAGCAGTGGAACCAGATCACCAAGACCGACTTCGGCCGGATCACGGGTCGCAGTTACGAGATTGACGATATACGAGCGAATACGCTCGTCGAGGTAGACTTCGCGGACCACCGGTTCGAGTCCTACGAGTTCCTCGACCGAGCTCAGACGCTGCGGTTTTGGAAAGGATTCGGCGAGGTGGTACTCGAGGACCTTGCGCTCCTCCTCAGGCGACGGATAGTTGACAAGCACCTTGAAGAGAAAGCGGTCGAGCTGAGCCTCAGGCAAGGGGTATGTGCCTTCCTGCTCGATTGGATTTTGGGTCGCCAGCACGACGAACGGCTCCGGCAGCTTGTGAGTGGTGTCACCGATCGTAACCTGGCGTTCCTCCATCGCCTCGAGGAGTGCTGACTGGACCTTGGCCGGCGCACGGTTGATCTCGTCTGCCAGTACCAGGTTGCAAAAAACCGGTCCGCGATGCGGAACGAACTGTGACGTCTTCGGGTCGAAGATCTGGGTGCCCGTGACGTCAGCAGGCAACAGATCAGGTGTGAACTGAAGGCGCTGGAAGCTCCCCCCGATCACACCGGCCAAGGTCCGTACAGTGAGGGTCTTGGCGAGACCCGGCACGCCTTCGAGGAGCACATGCCCGCGGCACAACATCGCCACCAGCAGTGACTCCACGAGGCGGTCCTGTCCCACCACCACTTCGGACACCGCCCGCTGGATCTCGCCAAGTCGCGATGCGGCACGATCGATTGCCTTTTCATCACCTCGAGTTTCGGAATTTTCCATTTTCCCCCCGCGAGCCAGTTGGCCCAGAGGAATCATAAAGCAATTATCGTGCCCACAGCCGTGCCTGGAAACGCCCTTCCGCCTCGCGTCGTTTCGGCCTGTGGCACGTCAGAAAGGCACGATACAATTGAATTGGGTGGCACAGGTAGCTCCTACCCATTCCGAGCGCTTTGCCGCTTCGACGACACAGGTGCCACCCTTCGCATTGTTTGGATTCGTCGCTCCCCCGACCAGTGACGCCTTCAGGGCAAACAATGCAAAGAGTGGCACCTCGCGCACCGAAGCGAGAGGCCTTATGCCGCGTCGACAACAAACAGTGCGAAGGGTGGCGCCCTCCTCGCCGCCAATTCGAAGCGCTTTGCCGCATGGGTGCAGATACAATTGAAAGCGATGTCTGAGAAACGAATCGGGCGCTATGAGATCGAAAAGACGCTCGGACGCGGGGCGATGGGTGTGGTTTACCTCGCCCGCGACCCGATCATCGATCGTCTTGTTGCGCTCAAGACCCTTCGCGTCGACCTCGATACCGAGCATGCCGAAGAGTTTCGCGAGCGCTTCGTTCGCGAAGCGCGGGCTGCGGGCCGGCTCAATCATCCGGGGATCGTCACTGTCCATGACGTTGGCGAGGATCCGGAGACCGGTCTCATGTACATCGCCATGGAGCACGTCGAGGGCCGAGACCTCAAACAGATCCTCTCGACGGGACACATTTTCAGGCCCTCCGAGGTGGCGCGGATCGCTGCCGACGTCGCGATCGCCCTGGACTACGCCCACTCGCTCGGGGTCGTACACCGAGACGTCAAACCCGCCAATATCATTTTGACCACCGATGGCACGGCGAAAATCACCGACTTCGGCATTGCGCGCCTCGAAACTTCGAACCTCACGGTCGAAGGTCAGTTCATCGGCACTCCCAACTTCATGTCGCCGGAACAGATCACCGGCAAGGGGATCGATGGCCGCTCCGATCTCTTCTCACTCGGTGTTGTCCTCTTCACCCTCCTCACGGGCCAGCGCCCATTCGGAGGCGACACAATGCACGAGGTCACCCTCCGGATCGTCCAGGAGCCAAGCCCGATTCCATCCACAGTCGGCACCGAAATCCCGGCGGCCTTCAATCCGATTGTCCTCAAATGCCTCGAAAAGAACCCGGAAAAAAGATTCCAAACCGGGCAAGAACTGGCAAAGGTGCTTGCAGCCCTTGCCCGTTCGCTCGTTGAGAGGCATCCTGACGACACCGGCAGCACCCGCATCCATCAGCCCGATCTCGAGACCCGCATTCACGCCGGTACTCCTCCGCCAGCAGCGCTTGCATCGCGGGTTGCCGAACTCTGGCGAGAATTTCATCAGAGGATCCAGCTTCCCGAGTGGGCCGGATGGGAGGTGCAACCGCGGTGGGCATGGATCATCATCTGCACGACGGTTGTCCTCTTCGGGCTGACGGTCGCCGGTCTGCGAATGAAGATTGACCGAGGCCCTTTTGCTGCACCGTCCGTCGCCTCGACTCGCAATCTCAACGCGGTTGTCAGCTCTCTCCAAACCACCTCCATGCATCTGGCATCAGGGAATCTGACTGCAGCGAGAAGCACCATCCAGGCAGCTCTTGACCAGGTCCCGAGCTCCCCGGCAGCGCGACGGATCGCGCGCGGCATCCATCGCGCAATGGAGGCCGAACGAACGAGTGCCGAAAATCAGAGTCGGGTGGCGGAGCTGGTGAGCGAAGGCCGGCGGCTCTACAGAGCCGGCAACTACGTCAATTCCCGGCAAATCTTCCGCGAGGCTCTCGAGCTCGATCCGTTGAACGAGATCGCCGCCTCTTATCTCGAGCTTTCCGATGAAAGGATTCAGCGCGCTCAACCCCGCCGCGCGAACAGCCGCACTACACGGGCAGCCGGGGTCGGCACGGTGACCTCTGCGCCGCTTCCGACTCCGACTCCTGCGTCGGGAATCGCCCGCGTGACCCTGTCATTCGATTCCCCGATCTCCTCCGGAGCAGTGGCGATCACCCTCGATGGCGAAACCCTCGCGGAGGTGCCCTTCGATTTTTCATCAAAGGGCGTTCTCGGTTTCAAACGTAAAGGCAGCGGCACAGTCCGCCGGGTTGTTCTGACCCCGTCCGGCACCTACGATGTCGGCGTGCAGCTCTTCGGTGAGGAACGGAGCCTGCTTGGCTCCAAGAACTTCAAGAAGACGCTGGCACCTGACAGCCAATGGACTCTGCGTGTCGATCTTCCCGGCAAGCGCTCCGATCCCGGTTTCTTCCTCGTACAATCCGCCAGGTGAGCGGATCCTCTTTACGTCGTCTCCAGCTCGCCACCTCATGGGGAGAGCTCATCATCGTCGGTGGATCACGCGCCGGAGACGGGACATTGATTCTGTTGCCACAGCTCCATCTTGCTCTGGACGCGGGTCGCGCCCACCGCGCGCTGCCGGCTATGACGACGGTCGTGGTCAGCCACGGCCACGTCGACCATCTCGGAGGGATCGCATACTGGGCAAGTCAACGGCAGCTCCAATCGATGGGACCGGCGCGACTCCTTGCGCCACGCGCCATCACGCCCGGGATCGAGGACCTACTCGCCACACATGCGCGTCTCGAGGGCGGCCAACCATACGATGTCGAGATGATTGCGGTTCAAGCGCGAGAGAGGGTTTCTCTGCGCCGGGATTTCGATCTCATTTTCTTTCCTACCGATCACTGGGTGCCCACCCTCGGTTCGCGCCTGGTGTGGCGCCGCCACCGCTTGCTACCCGAATACGCAGCTCTGCCAGGGAAAGAAATCGCGCGCCGGCGCAGTATCGGCAAAACCATCACCGAGGAGGTCGACACCGACATTCTCGCGTACTGCGCCGACTGTGGGCCCGGGGTATTGGAGGATCAACCTCAGGCTCTCGCCGCGGAAGTGCTGCTCATCGAGTGCTCCTTCTACCGCCCAAGAGACAACCAGCGCGCGGTTCGCTACGGGCACATGCATCTCGATGACCTGTTGCAGGCGATCGACAGACTGAGCTGCCGTCACCTGGTGATTCTGCATCCATCGAGGCGACACCGTCTACGCGAGGTCGAGAAAATTCTCGATGAACGCCTGCGCCCCGTCCTCGACTGCTCACTGCATCACCTGATGATCGACTGGGATTGAGAGTATTCACCACCAAGGGCACCAAGTCCGTTCAACCATCTATAATGCCCACAGATCACACAGATAGACCCAGATGGACCCACCCCATTTTGGTCTGCCCGGCGAGGTCCCTGCCGCCCGAATACTGCGATCACTCGATGTCCTTTGACGAGACCCCGTGGCCGACAAATGGCGGCCGGTGGGAAGTCGGACATCGAGGAAAGCATGCTTTCTGAGGTGGCCGGCTTCTCACCGGCGACAGGCGATCCGATCGCCTTTCGTTCTGCCGTCGGTCTCCAGCATCACCTTTCAAGCTCAGCATCTCTCCCTCTGCGCCTCTGTGCCTCTGCGTTTCTTTTTGCCGAGCGGATCTGCGTCTATCTGTGTGATCTGTGGGCCCTTGGGATGGGCGACGGCTCTGTGCACTCTCTGTGTCCTCTGTGCCTTTGTGGTTCTCTTGGTCTCTTGGTGTCTTGGTGGTGAGATCTCAGCTTTCGAAGTCGCCCGCCGCGGTGACGATGAGCTGATCGGGATGGAAGTGGGTCTGAATGGCCTCGACAACCTGATCGCGTTCGACCGCAAGGAGCTGCTCCGGGAAGCGGTCGAGGCGTTCGATCGACTCATCGGCAGTGAGGACCGTAACCAGCTCGCGGGCGATGCCCGAATTGGTGGCAAGACCCACGCGATAGGCGCCAGAGAGGGCAGATCGCTCGTCCGCCAGCTCTTCCTCCGTCGGACCCTCCTCGACGTATTTCGCGATGACCTCGAGGCTCAGCTCGACCGCACGGTCGAGATTGCCGGCGGAAACACCGAGCGCTGTCGCCCAGGGGCCGGCAATGTGGAGGGTGCCGAAAAACCGGCTGTTAATTCCGTAGGTCAGACCGGCACCATCGCGCACCGCCACTCCGAGGCGTGAGGTCAGCGTGGATTGGCCCAAACAGGAGTTGGCGAGCACCGATGCCGGGTAGTCGGCATCACCCCGGAGAAGCCGCCCGCGGTGGCCGAGGAAGACGTCGATGTTGGGTCGATCCGCAATTTGAATCCGCTCCTCCGGCGAGTGGAGCGGGCGCTCCTCGTCCATCGTCAACGTGGCCACCTCGGCACCAACCCAGTCCGCCAGCTCTTCCTCGAAGAGGGTTGCCACTTTCCCCACTTCAACGTCTCCAACTACCGCATACGCGATGGTCGCGGGGCCATAAGCTGCCGCATGGAAATCGGCCAGTTCATCACACGTCAGCGACCTCATTTCATTCTCCCGGACCTCGATCGGCCGCCGGTGCAACGGATGGCCTTCAGGGAAAAGACCACGCGTGAGGGCGGCGAACGCTCGCGCGGAGGTCTCCTCGCGCTCGCGAACGAGGCTTCCCAAAACCTGTTCACGAAGCTTGTCGAGCTCCCCGGTCGGAAAGCTGGGCCGCCGTATCACTTCTGTCAGCAGACTCACCAGCCGCGGCAGCTCCTCGGCCAGACCCTGGGCTGAGAAGGAAACAATGGTGGGCGTGCTCGCGGATGCACGCACCACCAGCTGCAGACCGTGGTCCTCGAGCTCACGGGCAAGTTCGATGCGGCTGTGGTGGGTCGTGCCACGGTCAAGCATGGCGGCAACCATGCTCGGCACGGCAAAGCGACCGTTTGTCGCCCACGCGGGACCGGCCAACAAGGTGCCGGCAACTGTGGCGGTGGGTGCATGCGGGTTGGCAAGCACCGAGAGGCGGGCCCCACCCGGCAGCGGGTGGTTGCTCACGCGATCAGAATACGTCGCTCCCGCGCCCATTACACGGCCCCGTTCTCGGGCACGAACCAGCCAACCGTGAGATTGTGATCCGAGAGATATCTCTCAGCAATCCGCTGCATATCGTCGACGCCGACAGACCGTACAAGCTCAAGCTCTCGCACGAAGCGTCTCCAATCACCCATCGCCACCGCCTCGGTGAGCCCACCCAGGATCTGGCCCGGCGACTCGTGGTGGAAGGCGAGATCAGTGCGGGTCTGCGCAAGCGCCCTTGCCATTTCGTCTTGATCAGGCGGTGTCTGAACAAGCCCGGCGACCTCGGTCCGGATGGCATCCTCAACCTCCCGGTGGCCGACTCCGGGGGAGACTGCGGCGAAGACCTGGAACAGCCCGGGATCGTGGAGCTCCATCGCGAAGGCGTGGACGCCCAGGCAGCGGTTTGTTTCGACCAATCGCTGATACAAACGCGAGGTGACGCCGTCGCCAAGAATCTGGGTCAGGATCGACAACGCCGGAAGATCTTCGTGGAGACCCTCAGGAATGTGCCAGCTGAGAGCGATATTTCCGAGCTCGCCCTCACGGTGGATGTCAAAGCGTCTCTCACCGCGCTGCTCCGGTTCCCGAATCGTCACATCGGGCACCGGTCCCGGTGCGCGCTCAATCATGCCGAAACCGCGCTCTACATGGCCGAGCGCAGTTGCATCATCAATATCCCCGACTACGATCACCGTGGCATTGTCAGGGTGATAGTAGGTGTCATAGAAACTCCGTAAGACGTCGCCGCCCATTCGCTCGACATCGTTGCGCCAGCCAATGGTCGGATGACGGTAGGGGTGCTCGAGGTAGGCGAGCGCGAAAGACGACTTCATCAACAGATCAAAGCTGTCGTTCTCCCCCGCGTCGAGCTCGTTGAGCACCACCATTCGCTCGCTCTCGAGATCGGTATCGCGAACCAGCGCGCCGCGCATCCGATCGGACTCGATATCCACTGCCAGCGCCAGTCGATCAACCGGCAGGATCTCGAAGTAGTTGGTGCGGTCGAGCCAGGTGGTGGCGTTGAACGAAGCACCAACCCGGTGCAGCTCGCGCGCCGCCTCGGTGCCCTTGTCGCGGTTGAATTTCTCGGTTCCCTTGAACATCAGATGCTCGAGGATGTGGGTCGCGCCGGTGTGGCCGGGCAGCTCGTGGCGCGAGCCGACGCGATAAACGATCCCGAACGCAACCACCGGCGCCACTGGTGTCGGTGCGGTGAGTACGGTGAGACCGTTTTCGGTGTGGCGCCACTCGCTGACGCCGCCTTCACTCTTCATCTGTTCGAATGGATGCGCCAAATTCTCCTCCACTCAGAAAGAGAAGAGTAGAGAGTCAAGAGTTCAGAGTAAAGCCCTCGAACGTCGCGAGGTCGGCGAGAACGTCTTTTGGCTACTCGATTTCGGTAGGTCTCGGAGAATCCGAGCGGCGCGACTCGGTCACAGTCAAGGTGACACGGTCAATTGAATCCACTGCGACCGGCGGCCGCTGAGCCCGACCGATCCGCATGATCTGGCCCGAATCTGCATCCAGTCGGCCGCCGAGGACGAGCCTTTTCTTTGCTCCTGACGATCGGAATTCAACCACCAGCTGAGCATCGGCGTGGCAGCCTTCTGAGTCCCGACACTCGAGGATGACCGCCCAATCCGTGTAATCTTTGTGGACGGTGCCAAAAATCTCGGTCAGCTCCGCTTTGAGGTCGGGAGACACGAGGCGGGCTTCTTCAAAATGAAAGTTTTCGCGCACGCCTACTTGCTGGGGGCCGGAAGGCGCGGGGGGTGGGCTGCCGCTGCGCCACAGCCACAACGCCACCACGACAACTATCGCGACGGCAACTGCGGCAACGATAACCAGCGAACGGCTGCGCCCAGCCATTGCTATTCGACGGGGGTCGGCCGCACGTCGGCGCCGGAGACTCCACCCCTCTGGAGAGGCAGGCTTCCTGGATCTGACGGGCCTCCGCCCCAATTCTGGTTCCGGCTCCAATCCGGTTTTCGAGTCGTCTCTACTCGCATCCAGATCACGCTCGCCCTGACGTCGGGATGGGCCCGCCCTTCTGGTGCTGGACTGGCAAAGCTATGTGAGAATGCGCCCGTCTCATCCGGGCCGAGGGTATTGGTTACGGCCACCTCGCCCCGCCACGGCTCGCCGCCTCCGACGGCGGCCGCCTCGAGCTGGACGCGAACACTGTTGACCGTATTCGGGGTTCGGTTGATGACTTCACCCTCGATCGTCCATTGGCCTTCGCCCGCGGGGTTGACGCGGATGCTGTTGAGCACCACGCCACCACCCTGTTCAAAGCCCTCAGGGACGCCGCCTTCGGAGCTTGCCGCGCCTTCGGCTTCTTCGTCCTCACCTCGAACGCCGCTGCCACGAATGTGCTTCACGTCGCGGTCAGTGATCTTGGGTCCAGAGCCTTCGTCCTCACCGATCGACGCCGCGTCCTTGAGAGTGCGGCCGCCGGAAAGCACACCGGTGTCCTGATCGGCGCCGGAGCTCTCTCCCTGTGGGACTGCCGCA
>Ga0316197_10002792_pt1 | contig 12460 bp, 11 predicted proteins | sample OudBiesiAoxic_MG_FD_204939 | JGI IMG/M metagenome (GOLD analysis project Ga0316197, IMG submission 204939) | Coastal sediment microbial communities from Oude Bieten Haven, Netherlands - site A oxic | ecosystem: Environmental > Aquatic > Marine > Coastal > Sediment | place: Netherlands...
ATCGCACAGGAGCCAGACGGCCGGGGGCTTGCCCTTTCGCCGGCCTCGAAAAATCTGCTGAGCGCCATTGGGCTGTGGCCACGCCTGGCACCCGGCGCACAATCCATGGACTCTATAGAGATCACGGACAGCCCGCTCAACGCCGCCCTGCGCCCTCATCTCCTGGGCTTTACGGACGAACTGCGCGACGAGGGGGCCAAGGCCTGGCTCGTCGAGGCCGGCGCGCTTCTTGCCGCAATCATGGAAGCTGTCGTCGCTCATCCCGGTATCGAGCTGATCGCGCCTGATACGGTCCAGGGTTTCAAGGTAGATGGATTCGGTGCCGACATTCATCTCGCGAGCGGCCGGACCTTGCGGGCCGCGCTGATCGCTGCCGCCGATGGCAAGAACTCCCGGCTGCGCGAGCTTGCCGGCATTAATTGCATCGGCTGGTCCTACGCACAAAAGGGCATCGTTGCGACGCTCTCACATGAGAGACCCCATGAGGGTCGAGCGATCCAGCATTTCCTCCCCTCCGGGCCGTTCGCGATTTTGCCGCTCAGGGGCAACCGCTCCTCGATCGTGTGGACCGAGGGCGCGGACAAGGCCACGGCGTTGGTGGCGGGCGATAAGGATGTCTTCCTGGCCGAGCTCGGCCGCCGTTTCGGCCATCGCCTGGGCGCGATTTCTCTCGAGGGTCACCCGCGCGCGTTTCCTCTGGCCTTCCAGATGGCCCGCGCCTTTGTCGGCGACCGGCTGGCGCTGGTAGGCGATGCCGCCCATGTCGTGCATCCGCTGGCAGGCCAGGGACTGAACATCGGGCTGCGCGATGTCGCGGCCCTGGTGGAGGCCATCACCGACAATGCCCGCCTCGGTCTCGATATCGGTTCGGCGACGGCGCTCGGGCGCTATCAGCGCTGGCGCCGGTTTGACAGCGCGTTTTCCGGCGCGGTGATGGACGGCATGAATAGGCTGTTCTCGAACGACAAAGCACCCTTGCGCGCGATCCGCGATCTCGGCATGGGGCTTGTCGATCGGGCGCCCGGCCTCAAGCGCTTTCTGGTGCGCGAGGCCGCCGGCGCCACCGGCGATGTCCCGCGCCTGTTAAAGGGCGAGGCCCTTTAGAGGCGTGGCGGCTCAATCCATGTCCGCTCAAGCCATGGCACCGGCTGGTTTCGTCACGCGGTTCGCGCCATCTCCAACGGGGCTGCTCCATCTCGGCCATGCCTATTCGGCGCTGACGGCCTGGGATGCGGCCGCAAGCGCCGACGGCGTGTGCCTTCTCCGCATCGAAGATACCGACACAGCCCGCGTGCGCGCCGAATACGAGGCGGCGATCTACGAGGAATTGCGCTGGCTTGGCCTCACCTGGCCAGAGCCGGTAATGCGCCAGTCCGAACGACACACGGCCTACGCCGAGGCACTCGCTCATCTCGACCGTCTCGGCGTGACCTATCCCTGCCGCTGCACCCGCGCCGATATTCGCAGCGCCCTCGCAGCCCCGCAGGAAGGCGCGGATCCCTCACTAGCCGCCCCTGCCGTCTATCCTGGAACATGCAGCAACCGTGCGATGTCGGAGGCGGGACCGTCGGAGGCGATCCGGCTTAACCTCGATCATGCCCTAAGACTCACGGAGGGCCAGAGCTTGCGTTGGACCGAGACGGGCCCTGCGCATGCGGGTTGCCACACGCTCGATCCTCCCGTCCTGCGCGAAGGCGTTGGCGACGTGGTCCTCGCGCGGAAAGACATTGGTACCGCCGCCTATCACCTCGCGGTCGTCGTCGACGACGCGACCCAGGGCGTGACGCATATCGTCCGCGGGGAGGATTTGCTGGAGGCGACACCTATCCATCGGCTTCTACAGGCTCTGCTCGAGTTGCCTGTGCCCGTTTGGCACCACCACGCCCTCGTCCGCGATGAGGACGGAAAGCGGCTCGCCAAGCGCGACAACGCTCGAGCGATCCGCACCTATAGGCAAGCGGGGCTGACACCGGCAGATGTCCGGCACTTGAGCGAGGATTCTACGAGATAGCGCGCTGACTCTTTCGGGCGGTCGCCTAAGCGTCGTCCAGCTTACGCGCTTCTTCGGGCAGCATGATCGGAATGCCGTCGCGAATGGGATAGGCCAGTCCCGCCGCGCGGCTGATCAGCTCCTGGCGTTTTGCATCGTAGTCCAGAGACGTTTTCGTCAGTGGGCAGACTAAAATCTCTAGAAGCTTAGTATCGACGCTCCTGCTCTCCGGGTTGGGCGTATCATTGGCGTCCGTCATTGCAGTGATGTCCCTGAACTGTCGTCCCGCGCGGCAAGCTCCATCTCGGCTAGCGCGACCAAGGCATCGGCCCGTTCCTTGAGGTTGCCGGCCTCGAGAAGCGCCTGCTTCTCTTCGCTCCCATACGGAGACAGGATCGACAGCGTATTGACGAGCTGTTCGTTCGCCGCCTCATTGATCCGGTCCCAGTCTGCATGCAGACCGTTCGTCTCAAGATAGCGCCGCAGCGTTGAAAGAAGGCGGACGCGATCCACTTCGTCTTCACCGAGGTCTCGGATAAAATCGTCTGCATACGGCAGAAAGTTCGCAGCGAAGACCCGGAAGGGCGTATCGGAGGCGAGTTCGTCGCCGAGCTCGAAGCGCGCAATGCCGGTCAGAGAAATGACTTCGGGTCCGTCCTCCGTTTCGTTGAACGACGTAATACGTCCGACGCAGCCCACGTTCCTGACCGGGAAGGATTTTCCTCGCGGCGATTCCGTGGAGCCTGTCTCGCCGGCGGGCTGCACGACGCCAATGAGCCGCTTATTGGCGAGAGCATGATCGACCAGTGCAAGGTACCGGGGCTCGAACACGTTGAGCGTGAGCGATGCGCGCGGAAGAAGAATCGCGCCGCTCAAGGGAAAGATCGGCACGACGGAGGGGAGATCGTCAGGGCTGCTATAGGGGCTGGTCATGGAACACGCCTCGTAGGCCTCGTCAGGCGAAGAGCAACGACGAAAGTCGCTGTCGGCCTGAGGTCGTCGCGGGGTCCGTGGGTCCCCAGACCTCGAAGAACTGCACGAGCTGCTTCCGGGCCGCTTCCTCATTCCAGTTGCGGTTCTTGGCAACAAGCGCAAGAAGCGTATCGAGCGCGCCCTCCCGGTCCCCATTCGCATTCAAGGCCAGGGCCAGATCGAATTGGGCTTGAAGGTCCTCGGGCGCCTGCGCTGCCTTCGCCCGCAGCGCGTCCACGTCGCCAGCTTCGTCGGACTTACGCGCAAGATCGAGCGCCGACCGGACCGCGGCAATCGACGGGCTGTCGGCCTTGTCGGGCGGCGCGAGCGCGAGGGTCTGCTCCGCGCGTTCGCGATCGCCTGTTTTGACGTAGCACTTCGCAAGGCCTGCCAGGGCATCCAAGTTCTCCGGCTCATCCTGCAGAATCTGTCCGAAGATCTGCGCGGCCGCGTTGACGTCGCCGGCCTCGAGCGCCGCGTCGGCTGTCTCCACATCGGCGGCGGTACCGACAGTCTCGCCCACGAGCCGCGCAATAAACGCGCTGATCTGTGATTCCGGCAGCGCGCCCATGAAGCCATCCACGGGCCGCCCGTCCTTGAAGCCAAACACGGCGGGGATGGACTGCACGCCCATTTGGCCGGGAATCTCCGGATAGTCGTCGATGTTCATTTTGACCAGGGCCACCGCGCCCTTGGAAGCACGGACAACCTTCTCAAGGATCGGCGTGAGCTGCTTGCAGGGTTCGCACCAGGGCGCCCAGAAGTCGACCAGCACGGGCCGGGTCTGCGAGGCGTCGACGACGTCGCGCACGAAGTCCTGTGTGGTGGTGTTTTTGACCGTTTCAGCGCTGGGCGCATCCTCGCCTTGCGTGCCGAGGATCGGGGTATCCATGCTCATGCTTAAATCCGTGGGCCGCACCTACATCGCGGCATTTAGCAGTTGTCTCGTTCGCCCCGAAAGATGGGCCGTCGGGCCCCGTTTGGCAACCTTGGCGCCGCGTGGCGCAATTCCTCGAAGCGACATTACTTCATGCCAGCGGCAAGATTTCGGGCTCGTGTCCGCAGGCGCGTATGAAGCGCAGGAGGTCAGACGTCGCCAGCCGCGTGGTGGCACGGTTGTCCAGCGGATGACAGTTGACCTCCGCAAAGGCGATCAGCGCCTCGTCCACGACCACGGCGGTAAGGGCCGTCGAGCCTTCGTGCATGAGCGCCAGTGCCGTGACCGAGCCAGGCTCGATCCCCAGCACGGCCTTCATCTGCGCCGGCTTTCCAAAGCTGAAGCGTCCGAGCCCTAGCCTTTTGGACAGGCCCTTGAAATCGACCTTGGTGTCTTCCTTGGCCACGACCAGGACCAGCCGGTTCTCTTTGTCCCGCAGGAACAGGTTCTTGGTATGGGCGCCGGAAATCGTGCCACGCAAGGCTTTTGACTGCTCGACCGTGAACATGGCCTCGTGCTCGACGGTCTCGGAGGCAATTCCCAACGCCTCCAGATACGCAAAAAGCTTGGTGCGTGCTAAATCCATTGCGTTTGGTGCGCGGTTCCTTTAATGGGAGCCCCTCACCGGGACGGAACGTGTTCCGGTGATGGCGCGGCGGGCGCAAGTAGACAGTCCGTACGCTATCCACTACAAGGCCACGACGTGGCAAGTGACCACCCAGAGACTTGAAATTCAAGGACGAGCGGTGGTTTGGAGTGCGGGTGTAGCTCAGGGGTAGAGCACAACCTTGCCAAGGTTGGGGTCGTGGGTTCGAATCCCATCGCCCGCTCCATATTCTCTTACGTAGAGTTGATTGACGCGCCACCCCGGCGTGTGGCGATGCTGCCGCCTTGCGGCGGGTCGCTGACGGCTGTTCGCTGTGCGATTCGGCAGAACTTTCGTCCGGCTCGTCCTAGAACCGGAAGGGGGTGCGGCGCTGGGGGGAGCGGCGCTGGGGGTAGCGGCGCGTATAACGCGGGCGCGAGGACCGCTCCCGCGTGTAGGTCGGGCGCCGCCGCGTCGTGCGCTTGCGCACCCGCCGCTTAGGCGAGGCACTGGCGCGAAGCACCTTGGCGCTCTTGGTCGTATCCCAGACGAGGAAGTCGGCGCCCTTGGGCAGCGCCGCGGAGTTAATCGCCGTATCGGCCACGATCAGGGACGATCCGGGTGTCAGACGCTCGGAAATCTTCTGGCGCACATCGGCAGGAATCTCGATCCGGTTGAGGACGGATTCGGCGGTCTCTTTGTCGTTCAGGCTGATTGCGGTCCAGTCCGCCTGCGTGGCGCCCGGCTCGAAATTCATGATCGTGAAGAGATGCGTGCCGAGCGGCTTGTCCGGGTTGGTGAAGCTAACCGGCGTCGAGAATACGCTGGCGAACTTTTGGCGCACGAACAGCTGCCCTTCGGCCGGCTCTTCCTTGCCAGCCACGGCAAAGATCTTCTTCACCACATCATCGGTGAACGCGCCCGTAACGGGCATCTCGTTGTCTTTCTGGAACGCCTTGAGGGCCCGGATCGTCGCCGCGCCGCGCGTGCCGTCGAAATTCTGTGGGGCCAGATAGCCCATGTCGGACAGCATGTACTGCACGTCGACCGTGCGGTCGCGCGCGGTACGCCGCGTGACCAAGATGCGCAGCGGTTCTTGAGAAATCGGGTCGGCGGCCTCGAAGGCCGCAGCGCTTGCACCCGCACCCAGGCGCGACAGCATCACAGAGGGACGCGTCAGCGGCAGCGGCGGATGGTCGTTCACGCCAAGGACTGAAAGCGACAGTGCGAGGGGCTGCTGGGACTTGGCCGTCACGGCGTCGGCCGACACGGTCAGAATGGGCTGAGCCGCCGGCTCGGTATCCGTTGCCGTCTCGCGCACGACAGCGGCGATCGGATCGGCGTCCTGGCTCTCCTCGGCGGCAACCTCGGCTTCGCCCTGCGCGGAGGATCCCGGCGAAATCACGTCGGGCGCAACCGCGGCCGACTTGATTTCCTTTGTCTCGATGGCTTGCGCTGCGATGTCCCCTGCCTCGGCGTCCTCGAGCGTGACGGTCTCTTCGGCGCGCGGCAGCCGGTCTTCAGCTTTGGGCGCCTCGCGGTCAAACAGGCGATCTTGGTGCTTCATGAAGTCGTCGGATGTTTCGACCTCTGCGATGTCGTAGTCGGCCTTCGCAGCATCGCCGGTCTTCGCCGGAGATTTGGCCGCAACGGCATGGGACCCACTGCCGATGAACGGCTCGGCGCCCGGGTCGATCGCGTGCTGGGTCGTGTCCTTGAGCGCGGTCGAAACCTGGAGTTTCGGCGCCCGCGCGGTCGAGCCCGTCGTCTCCGGGATCAGCGCCAGTTTCGCGGCGGCCTTGCCCATGATCGGCTTCGGCGTCACGGCTGCCGCCTTGGCAAAGACGACCGGCAGTCCGAAGGGCTTGGCCGGCACCGCGTCATTGCTGGACTTGCGCATCGGCGTCTCGGTCGTCTCGTCCTGCGTCAGGAGCTCAGGCGGCATCGGCGGCGGGAGCGGCTGGAATAGGGCCGGATGTGAGATCGGCTTCGGCTTTACCGCGCTGTGGGCCACAACGACCTGGAGGCCAACCTGCGTCATGGCAAAAAGCTTGGGCGCGAACGAGTAGGGAAGACGGATACAGCCATGGGAGGCCGGGTAACCCGGCACCACGCCGGCGTGGAGGGCGGTTCCGGTCCAGGTCAGGCGCTGCATCCAGGGCATGGGCGCGCCGTTATAGAGGTTCGAATAGTGCCGCCGGCGCTTCTCCAGAATGCTGTAGATGCCGGCTTTCGTGGAATGGCCCCGTTTTCCGGTCGAGACGGCCGTTGTCGTGACCAGCGAGGTGCCGCGATAGATTTGCGCTCTCTGGTTCGGCAGCGACACCACGATCGTCATGGGCTCGTCGGTGCTAACGAGTGCGCCGTTCTCGGCGGCTGCGGGCGCAGCCCAAAGGGCCGCGGCGAGAACCGCCACGCTCGAAACAGTCGTAAATCTCATAAAAGTTCGCATCTTGGCGCCTGCCCGTGTTTTCCAGGTCTTACGCCTACGCAACACCGCAACTCTACTCATAAGAGCCCCCAAAACGACTCACGAATCAGCCTAGAAGAGGCCTCGGAGTTTGACTAGCAAAGCCTTCCGATTGGCTAACGCCCACCAAGAGGTGTCCTGACGGACGTCTACCCGCGTGCCTGTGGAAAAAACGCTGCTCAGCCGCACACTTAGATTAGGTGTGCAGTGCAAAAAAGAAAGAGCCAAAGGCCTCTAAGCTGCCGCGCAGCCAGTAGAAAGTTGGCCGCTGTCTCATTCGCGCAACACCCAATCGGGGTGTTGGGGCACCGCCCGCGCGAATCTGCTTGTCACTGGAGGGGGCGACTACTACACGAGGTCTTTAGAGGGATAGCTCGGAAGGAGACCACCATGCAGGCCTTGGCGCGGATTTGGAACGGGCCCATCGGCCGGACCGGTATCCTCATGGTCATGGCGGCGTTGCTGGCCGGCTGTGGGATCAACACCATCCCGACGCTGGATGAGCGTGCGAAGGCCGCCTGGAGCCAAGTGCTCAATCAGTACCAGCGCCGCGCCGATCTCATTCCCAATCTGGTCGAAACTGTAAAAGGCTTCGCCGAGCAGGAAAGTAAGGTCCTGACGGAAGTCATCGAGGCGCGGGCTAAGGCCTCCCAGGTCAAAATTCCAGAGGACATCCTCACGAACAAGGAAGCCTTCGACAAATTTCAGGACGCGCAGAATAATCTTTCGGGTGCGCTGGGCCGGCTCCTTGTCACCGTGGAGCGTTACCCCGACCTCAAGTCGAACCAGAACTTCCTCGCGCTCCAATCTCAGCTGGAGGGCACCGAGAACCGAATCGCGATCGCGCGGCGCGACTACATCGCGGCCGTTCGCGACTACAACACCGAGCTGCGAACCTTCCCCGGGCGGTTGTGGCACATGGTGTTGTACTCGAACCTGAAGCCCATGCAGAACTTCGCCGTGTCCGCCGATGCGATGGAAACTCCCAAGGTGGAATTCTAAAGGACCGGTCCGCCGTTCCGTCAACGTGGGGGCTTCATGGCCGCACCGTCGCAGAGCCGCGCAATCCTTCACGGTCTTCTCGGCGCGCTGACAGCGTTCTTGTGTCTGGCGTTCTTCTCGCTCGCTGCGGTGGCCGAACCGGACTTTCCGGCCCTCACGGGGCGCGTTGTCGACAACGCCAATATCTTAAGCCCCGCGGACGAACAGGTTCTGATCGAGACGCTCAAGCAGCTCGAGGACAAGAGTTCCGACCAGCTGGTCGTGGTCACGCTGCCCTCGCTGCAGGGCTACCCGATTGAGGATTTCGGATATCAGCTCGGGCGCCATTGGGGCATCGGCACGAAGGAGCTGAACAATGGCGCGTTGCTGATAGTCGCGCCGAACGAACGCAAAGTCCGGATCGAAGTGGGCTACGGGCTCGAACCCATCCTGACGGACGCGCTGTCCCGCGTGATCATCGACAACGCGATACTACCACGCTTCCGCGGCGGTGACTTTCCCGGGGGCATCAAGGATGGTGTCCGGGACATCGGACTCGCCCTCACGGGTGATGCGGCGGAGATCGAACAGCGCGCCAAGGTCCGCCGCGATGCCGACGAATTGCCCATCGACTGGTTCACGATCCTGTTCTACATCGCGATCTTCCTGCTCATCATGTACCTGTCGAGCAAGGGTGCGATCGTTGCGCCGGGCACCGGGCGCAGCAGCCGCTCCGGGTCAGGCGGCGGTTGGAGTAGCGGCGGCGGTGGATTCTCCGGTGGCGGCGGTGGATTTGGCGGCGGCGGCTCGTCGGGCAGCTGGTAGTTGCGCCACGCTTACTTCACATAGAGATCTGCGAGGGCGGCCAGGTTGTGCCCGCCCGTATCGTCCGCGTCGCTCGACACTGCGATCGCGACGAGTCGGCCCGGGGCTTTACCGAAGGCGCGCTTAAAGTCGGCCGCGATTGCGGCATCCTCCGCAAACCACTGTCCGGCCGCCGCATCGGCCGGCCGTTTCACGATCGAACGCCCTCTCCCTTTGAAATATGGGAGTTTCTGAATCGTGCCGGTCTTGGCCGCACCGCCCCAGACATACATGAGGATGTCACCGCGCCCGGACCGCAACAGCGCCTGCAGGTCTGTGCCGGCTCGTTTGCCGCGCTGGTCCGCGAACGCGAAATAGACCGCCAAGACACGGTCGTCGCCACCTTTTCGGGTGAGGTCCGTCGGGCCGACGCCGCGTGCCTTGCGCCAGCGCCACTTGGCCCTCTCGGCGCGCGCAACGCTCGCCGGCGCCGGGCGCCAAAGCAACCCAGCGCCGCCCGCGGTCTCAACACGCAGCGCATCCTTGCCGCGCGCGGTGAACGTCGCCGGACTGCGGCCAGGAAAGCTCACGGCCTTCCAGCCGGCGGCCGCAAGGCTCGGCCCGAAGGGAAAGGCGATACCGCCTGCCATTTCGGGTCCACGCGCCAGCAGCGAGCCCGGCAGGCCGACGAAGATCGCGAACGCCATGGGGACAAGGGCAACGGTGGGGATAAGGGTGGCAATAAGTGTGAGACCCAACGGCGTTGCGGTTTTGCGCCGGCGCCATGGGAGAAAGCGAAACGACATTCATCCTCCGTGGGCGGACAGGCGCGAACGCCTCCTTGGCACTGCGCACTACATTGCCGGTTTCAAAGCCGACGATTCCCGCCATAGTGTGCCAGGGCGCACACAAGCGCCCTGATTTGCGAAGACCATAAGCGATGAAGCCCTTCACCCGCGATGAACATGCCGTGATTGCCGAGGCCATTACGTGCGCCGAGAAGACCACCAGCGGCGAGATCGTCGTGGTCGTGGCCAAGTGCTCGTCGGGCTATCACTTTTTCGCGCTGATGTGTGTGGCGATGGCCGCGCTGGCGGTTCCGCTGCCGTTCATCCACTTCACCAAATGGCCGATCGAATATGTGTATCTGCTGCAGCTTGGCGTGTTTGCGGCCGGTGTGATCGTGGCCCAGTCAGAGCGGTTCCGAGTGGCGATCGCACCAAGGCGGCTTAAGCAAGCCCGCGCCCATTTGCGGGCCCTCCAACAGTTCCTTGCCCAGAACCTTCATACGACAAAGGGGCGCACCGGCGTTCTTCTCTATGTCTCGGACGCGGAGCACTATGCCGAGGTGATTGCCGACAACGCGATCTATGAAAAGGTGCCTCAGCAAGTGTGGGACGACCTGATCGCGGATCTCACGGACCGGATCGGCAGTGGGAACCGCGTGCAGGGCTTCGTCGCTGCCGTCGAGCGCTGCGGCGAAATCCTGGCCGAGCACTTCCCGCCCGAACCGCTCGGAGAGGACGAACTGCCAAACCACCTGATCGTGCTCGATGCCCAACCATACGTCTAGCGCCGCCCGGCCGCCCGGGAAGCGCGGCATCGTCGGTTGGGCGCTATTCGATTGGGCCACCCAGCCCTATTACACGCTGGTCGTCACGTTTCTGTTCGCGCCCTATTTTGTGAACGGTTTTATGGACGATCCGGCTGACGCGCAGTCGCTGTGGGCCTTTGCCACGAGCGCCGCACAACTCCTTGCCGCTGTGCTCGCACCTGTTCTCGGTGCGATCGCCGACGCCGGTCTTCCCCGCAAGCCATGGATTGCCGCGTTCTCGGCGATGCTGCTCCTTGGGCTCGGCGGTCTTTGGTTTGCCGCCCCGGGTTCGGCCACGTCCGTCCCGTTGGTGTTGCTGTCCTTCGGGATCGCAACGCTCGGCGTTGAGCTCGCTACCCAATTCAACAATGCCATGATGCCCGGCCTCGTCTCCGAGCGGCGGCTCGGGAGGCTCTCAGGCTTTGCCTGGGCCGTCGGCTATGCCGGGGGGCTGGTCAGCCTGGCTCTGGTCGCCGGGCTTCTGGTGACGAGCCCGGACACCGGCAAGACCTTGTTCGGCTTGAGCCCGATCGTTGCGCTCGATACGGCCACGCGCGAGGGCGACCGCTTGGTCGGCCCGTTCTGCGCGCTTTGGTATCTAGTCTTCGTCCTGCCGATGTTTCTGTTCACGCCGGACCGGCACGGGGCACCGGCCGCAGCGAGCCCTGTGCGGGAGGGGCTCGGCCGGCTCGTGAGTTCGCTGAAGGACCTGCTGCGCCAACACCGCAACCTCGCGCTCTTTTTGTTGGCGCGCATGATCTACGCCGATGGGTGCGCCGCGGTGTTCTCATTCGGCGGCATCTACGCGGCCAGCGTGTTTGGCTGGGGCGTGACCGAGCTCGGTCTGTTCGGGATCATTCTTACCGTCGCCGCCTTTACCGGAGCGTGCATCGGCGGTGCGGTCGACGACCGGGTCGGCTCCAAAACGGTGATCTTCGTCGGGCTCCTCATCTTCATCGTGGGTTCGATTGGCGTGTTGTCGGTTGACCCGGACGAGATCTTGTTTGTCGTGCCTGTCGAGGCAAAAGCGGTCGGCGGTGGGCTCTTCGCGTCTGCGGGCGAGCAGGTTTTGCTCGGCTTCGCCCTTTTACTGGGCATCGCTCTTGGGCCGATCCAGGCCTCGAGCCGCACATTGCTTGCCCGCATCTGTCCGCCGGACAAGACGACCGAGTTCTACGGCTTCTTCGCCTTTTCCGGGAAGGTCACCGCCTTCTCTGCCCCTCTGGCGATCGGCATCGTCACGGCGCTAACCGACAGCCAACGTCTTGGGATTTCAGTCAGTCTCGTATTCTTGATTGCCGGGCTCATGCTCTTGCTGCCGGTCCGCGTCGCTCGCTGAGGCCCAGTGGCGCCTCTTGCGGCGCGAGCCGCGTATCGGCGGAAATTGCCATAACTGCGACCAATACAGCGTCACACCTGACATGTATCTATCCGCACCATCGACGCTCACGCGCGGACCATGTTCCCGCGCCGTCGCAATTCGCGCGTATTCGCGCTACGCTCCGCACTGGGATACTTTGGATATTTTTGCGCAATATCGATAGACCGGGGGACGATCATGAAACATTTGGGTTTGGGAGCGGCAATGCTGGCGGCGAGCGTGCTTGCTGCTTGCGAGAAGCCGAAGGACGAAGTCACCGAAAAGGACGTCGCGCCGCCCGCTTTGGAGGAGGTGACCACGGAGGAGACCATAGTGGTGTCGCCGACTGTCTCGGAAGACGCGCCGAAGCTGCCCCACAAGGGCGAGCCGCCTTCTCCGAACCAACCGCAGCCCGTGGTACCTGAGGAACCCGCCGCGGAACCCGAAGGGCCTGCAGCCGAAGCGGACGAACCAGCGGCGGCCGCCGAGGAAGAAGCGGTCATAGAGGGCGTGACGGTCACCTCACCGATGGTGTCCGAGGACGCACCGAAGCTGCCCCACAAGGGCGAGCCGCCGTCGCCGAACCAGCCGCAGCCGGTCTATCCGGACAGCGCCGATGCCGGCGAGCCGGCTGGGGTCGCCGAAGAAGACACAGTCATGGAGGGCGTGACGGTCACCTCACCGATGGTGTCCGAGGACGCACCGAAGCTGCCCCACAAGGGCGAGCCGCCGTCGCCGAACCAGCCGCAGCCGGTCTATCCGGACA
>Ga0316197_10002793_pt1 | contig 12460 bp, 12 predicted proteins | sample OudBiesiAoxic_MG_FD_204939 | JGI IMG/M metagenome (GOLD analysis project Ga0316197, IMG submission 204939) | Coastal sediment microbial communities from Oude Bieten Haven, Netherlands - site A oxic | ecosystem: Environmental > Aquatic > Marine > Coastal > Sediment | place: Netherlands...
GCCCCTCGGTAGACGGGAACTGGGCGGACGTGCAGCATTACCCGTATGGATGGAATACATGGCTGTCGCTCTCGAAGGCCTGGAGGATACGCCACCCGTAATGCCGGAAGGGTTATCTCAGGCCAGAATCGACCCGGAAAGCGGCATGCTCGCAAGACTTGATAACGAAGATGCAATTATGGAAATATTCCAGGCGGGAAGACTACCGCCCATGCAGGAAACGGATCAGGGAGAAGACCAGGATGTCCCGCTCGAAGAAGACCCGTACGAGATCTACTGAGCCGCGTATTCGGCAAATACGACAGGAAGTGGCTGCGGTGGCCGCCCGGATAATAGCCACTGAAGGGCAACACAATTACCATGCGGCCAAAAAGAAAGCCGCCGAGCGCATCGGCCTCAGTGATCGAATGACATTGCCCAGCAACCTTGAAGTCAAAGAAGCACTCCTTCTGTACCAGGATCTGTACGGAGGCAGTACCCATACGAACAACCTGTTATGCCTGCGTCAGGCTGCGGTCCAGGCAATGCAATGGCTGGAAAAGTTCAGCCCCAGGCTGGTTGGTTCAGTGCTCGACGGCACGGCCAGTGAACACTCCCGCGTCGCTCTGCATGTTTTTTCAGAATCGACAGAGTCGGTCATTCTTCATTTTCTGGAGAGTGGGACACCGTTCCATGAAGAACAGAGGCAAATCCGCTGGTACGATGGGAAACACCGATCGGTGCCTTTGATCATTTTTGAATTCGATGATGCGGCGGTTGAGCTGACGCTCTTTGAACCCGTTCACCTGAGGCAGGCGCCACCCAGCCCAATCACCGGAAAACCACAGCGCCGCGCCGGCTTACCCGAAGCCCAATACCTTCTGTCGGAAACAGGGAATCCGATGCAGGGCCCGGGTTTTGCAATCCCGACCGCCTGACCCGGCCTACTAACCGCGGCGGTGCAGAGCCCTGTATCTGCGTTCAACCTCACCAGCATAAACTTGCCGGGGCCGCCCGATCTTCGTTGGCTCTTCGCACTGTTCCAGCCACTGTGATACCCAACCCACAGTTCGTGCTATAGCGAACATCACGGTGAACATACTGACCGGAATCCCCAGCGCCTTGTAAATTATGCCGGAGTAAAAATCGACATTGGGGTACAACCGTTTCTCGATGAAATAATCATCCTCCAGTGCAATCCGCTCAAGCTCCATGGCCAGATCCATCATTGGATCATCCTGGCCCAGTTCATCCAGCACCTCGTAACAGGCAGCCCGGATAATCGTCGCGCGCGGATCATAATTTTTGTAGACGCGGTGACCGAAGCCCATCAGGCGGAATGGATCCGATTTGTCCTTGGCTTTCTTGATGTATTTGGGAACCTGCGAGATATCGCCTATCTCATTAAGCATTTCAAGCACGGCTTCATTCGCGCCACCGTGGGCCGGACCCCACAATGCTGAGATACCTGCTGCAACACAGGCATAAGGATTCGCACCGGTAGAACCCACCAGCCTGACCGTTGAGGTACTGGCATTTTGTTCATGGTCAGCGTGCAGGATAAACAGCAGGTCCAGGGCCTTGGCCGCCGTTTCGCTGACTTCGTAGTTTTCTGCCGGCACCGAGAACATCATGCTGAGGAAACGCTCACAGAATCGCAGTGAATTTTGCGGATATGCAATCGGCCAGCCCATATGATGCCGGTAACAGGCCGCGGCAATCGTGGGCATTTTTGCGATCATTCGCTTGGCGGACAACACCCTGTGCTCGGGGTTATTCATATCCAGTTTGTTGTGATAGAACGCAGCCAACGAACCCACGACACCAGCCATCATGGCCATCGGGTGTGCGTCATAATGGAAACCGGAAATAAACTGGTTGAGGCGCTCATGCACCATGGTGTGGTACGTCAACTCGTCACGGAACTGGTTCAGACCATCTTCCGTAGGCAATTCACCATTCAACAGAAGGTAGGCGACTTCTACAAACGTGCTGCGTTCGGCAAGTTGTTCAATGGGGTAGCCACGGTAGCGAAGGATGCCCTTGCCACCATCAATAAATGTAATTTTACTGGTACAAGCGGCCGTTGCGCTAAAGCCGGGGTCGTAAGTAAAGTAACCCAACTCCGAAGGCACGGACTTGATATCAAGAGTAGGCTCACCCTCAGTTCCAACAATAACTGGCAACTCCAGTTTTTTCCCTGCTGACTCATCAGTCAAAATGATTTTTTTGTCGGACACTGAATTCTCCTGAGTAAAACTGTCGGTGCCCATAAATATAGCACAGTCAATGATTTTCCAGCCACCATTAATATTGTTAATATTCAACTCTTTAGATATAATAATTTACGCTGAGTTTCAGGCACAAAAAAACCCCGCCCTTAAAAAGGACGGGGTTTCGCTTCGAACGATTACAGGCCTTATTTTCCGTAGCGTTTCTTGAAACGATCTACACGGCCACCGGAATCAAGCACTTTGTGCTTGCCGGTATAAAACGGGTGTGAAGCGCTGGAAACTTCAACCTTGACCAGTGGGTATTCGTTACCGTCTTCCCACTTGATGGTTTCCTTGCTCTTAACGGTTGAGCGGGTCAGGATCGCAAAATCAGATGATACGTCCTGGAACACCACTTCTTTGTACTCGGGGTGAATGCCGTCTTTCATGACAATTCCTATTTATTCAGTAAACGCTTACGCGAAAGACCGGCCAGTTTACTGAGCCGGACGCCAGTTTGCAAGACCTTTCAAGGCAGAAAAACCGCCTGGATGTCATTCACAAAGCGCCACCCCAGTTCGGTCGGTGACAACACACCATTTTCGTCCTTTAGCAAGCCTTTATCAACAACCTTCTGCACACGCTCATCTACTTCGCTCCAGGTGACACCGGTTCGCGGCTCAAACTGACTTTTCAGGACACCGTCACGCAGCCGGAGCTGGTTGAGGAAGAACTCAAATATTCGATCCGGCGGATCCAGCCTACGCTCCTCGATAATCCCCTCACCATTCCGAACCTGCTGCATCCATGCCCGGGGGTGTTTTTGTCTGATCGTGCGGCGTACAGAACCCTCTGCCGGCAAGGTAATTTTTCCATGAGCACCGGCGCCAATCCCGATGAAGTCTCCGTAACGCCAGTAGTTGAGATTGTGATTGCAACGTGATCCGGGCTGAGACCAGGCAGAGACTTCATACTGCTCGTAACCTGCTGAAGATAAAACCTCCGCACACTCCTGCTGCATCTCCCAGGCCGTGTCCTCATCCGGCAGTACCGGTGTATTAGCGTGAAAGGCGGTATTCGGCTCAATCGTCAGTTGATAATGGGATATATGTGCCGGCTCACAGTCGAGCGCATCACGGACATCCTGCAAAGCACCCGTGGCAGAATGCCCCGGCAAAGCGAACATCAGGTCGATATTGAAGTTCCGGATACCGGCGTCATGGATTGCAACAATCGCCCGATCGACCTCCGCCCTGCCGTGTATGCGCCCGATCGCAGCGAGGCGTTCATCATTGAAACTCTGCACACCCAGTGAAATCCGGTTGACACCGGCATCACGATAAGCCGAAAAGCTGTCATGCTCGGTGGTACCGGGATTTGCCTCAAGCGTAATCTCAGCAGTCGGGCTGACCGCCAGCCGGCTGCGAACACCACTCAGCAGCGCATCGATTTGCCTGGCGTCAAACAAGCTGGGGGTTCCGCCGCCAAAAAATATGCTGTGCACCGGCCGACCCCAGACCAGCGGCAACTCCTGCTCCAGGTCAGCCAAAAGAGCTTCAACGTAATCATCCCCTGGCAGGTCACCCTTGACCGCATGCGAATTGAAGTCGCAGTACGGGCATTTACTGACACACCACGGCAGGTGCACATAAAGTGAGAGCGGGGGCAGTTCCATGCTCAGAGCCCGGCCATCTGCTCCATCATCACTGACAGGGCCTTTCCGCGGTGACTGATCTGATTTTTAACTTTCGCTGGCAACTCGGCCGAAGAACAGTTATGGGTCGGCACCCAGAAAACCGGGTCATAACCAAAACCGCCCGTACCTGCTGACTCCTCCATGATCCGGCCGTTCCACCGTCCTGTTGCCAGCAGCGGCGCAGGATCATGTGCGTGGCGAACCAGTGCCATGGCGCAATAAAAATGAGCACCCCTGTCAGATTCCGGCAACCCACCCAACTCCGCCAACAACTTTCGGATGTTACTGCTGTCGTCTGCCGCAGCACCAGAAAATCGCGCCGAAAATATCCCCGGAGCACCTCCCAGGATATCCACGACCAACCCCGAGTCGTCGCCGAGCGCCGGCAACCCGGTGTGTTCAGAGGCGTGACGGGCTTTAATGATCGCGTTCTCAATGAAACTCAGGCCATCCTCAACGGCTTCGGAAATCCCCCACTCGATCTGCGGCATCACGGTCCAGCCAACGGGTGCGAGCATGGCGTCAAGTTCCCTGAGTTTTCCCTGGTTGCCGCTGGCGAGCACGAGCGAGCGCGTACTCTCAGAAAATTCAGCCATCGAGTGCTTCCTCCTGGAAAGCCATCAGTTCACGAATGCCCTTTTCCGCGAGGCCCAGCATCTGGTCAAGCTCATCACGCCGGAACGCATGACCCTCAGCCGTACCCTGTAATTCAATGAAGGCGCCGCCGTCGTTCATTACAACGTTCATATCCGTCTCGGCGCGGGAATCTTCCGGGTAATCCAGGTCCAGTACCGGTGTGTCTCCAAAAATTCCAACAGAAACCGCGGCAACCTGCCCATGGACCGGACTGGTCTTGATCAGGCCTTTTGCCAACAAGTGGCGACACGCGTCTACGAGGGCAACATAAGCACCCGTTACAGACGCAGTCCGGGTTCCACCATCGGCCTGTAAAACGTCGCAGTCCAGCGTAATGGTTCTTTCACCCAGCGCCGAGCGATCCACAACTGCCCTGAGCGAACGGCCTATCAGCCTTTGAATTTCCAGAGTACGCCCACCTTGCTTACCGCGCGCAGCCTCGCGCCCCATCCGACTACCGGTGGAGCGCGGCAGCATACCGTATTCAGCCGTCACCCAGCCCAGCCCTTTTCCACGCAGGAATGGAGGCACCCGTTCTTCAACCGAAGCGGTGCATAGAACATGTGTATCGCCCGTGCACATCAAGACGGAGCCCTCGGCATGACGGGTGTAGTTTCTTTTAATAACGGTTTTTCTTAACTCTTCGGGTGCTCTTCCGCTGGGTCTCATAATCGATTCCTGAAATTGTAATCTGGGGGTAAGCAATCACAGATCGCTGACGCGACGTCTGTTTGCCGGTAATATTGTGCCAATCAATCCAATGGACAACCTTTCATGATCCGAAGTATGACAGGATTCGCCGGTGCTGAACGGCAATACCCTTTCGGGCGCCTGAGCTGGGAACTGCGCTCAGTCAACCACCGTTATCTGGAAATTGGCTTCCGTGTTCCGGAAGTATGCCGCGTTCTGGAACCTCAAATCAGGCAAATCCTCGGCGACTTTGTTAGCCGTGGCAAAGTTGATGCTTCTCTTAGGTTCACGCCGGCCGCCGCAGTAGCAAGTTCAAATCTCGAAATCAATGAGGCCCTGGTCGAGCGCCTGCTCACATTGCACCGGGAAATTCAGAGCGTGGGTGGTCTTGAGCAGGAGCCCAATTTGCAATCCCTGATGCGCTGGCCGGGTGTGATAGAAGAGCAATCACCCGATCCGCAGCCACTACACGAGGCTGCGCTGGAACTACTTGTCGAAGCCGCAACCGGCCTTCAAAACAATCGCAGTCGCGAGGGTGAACAGATGGATTCTGCCATCCGTGAACGCTTGCAAACCATATCTGAACGCGTAGTCCAGGTCAGGGGCTGGCTGCCCGAAATCCGTGAAGGACTCCGGCAGAAACTGCTCGGGCGCATTGCCGACCTGCAACAGCCACTTGATCCGGGCCGCCTGGAGCAGGAAGTCGCCTTTCTCTCTCAGAAAATTGATGTCGATGAGGAACTCGACCGCCTGGACGCTCATGTTAGTGAATCTCTGCTGGTGCTCGACCGCAGCGACCCGGTAGGCCGGCGGCTGGATTTCCTGATGCAGGAGTTCAACCGGGAGTCCAACACGCTAAGCTCCAAATCCGTAGATAACAGAACCACCCAGGCGGCCGTTGAGTTGAAGGTTGCGATAGAGCAAATGCGGGAACAGGTCCAGAATATTGAGTAAACCGAGTCTCTACGTTGTAGCCGCCCCGTCGGGCGGAGGTAAAACCAGCCTGATCAATGCCCTGTTAAGCAGAGATAAACAGGTCAGGCTTTCAGTCTCGCATACCACGCGCCCACCGCGACCCGGTGAAGTGGATGGTGAACATTATTTTTTTGTTGATGAGGTATCCTTCCTGAAACTGATAAAGGAAGGCGCTTTCCTGGAGCACGCCCGGGTTTTCGACCACCGCTATGGCACCGGCCGGGCCGCCGTCGAGCAGACCCTGGCAGCCGGGTACGATGTGATACTGGATATCGACTGGCAGGGCGCCCGCCAAATCCGGAACTCGTTTCCCGACTGCCGCAGCATATTCATTATCCCGCCTTCAGTCGAAGCACTGAAGGAGCGACTGGTCGCCCGGGGCCAGGATAGCGAGTTGGTTATTCAACGCCGTATGCGGGACGCCCAGGCCGAAATCTCGCATTGGAACGAATTTGACCACATCATCGTGAACGACGAATTCGACAAAGCGCTGATTGAATTGAACCATATCATCCGCTCTGACGGCACCGGCCTGACCGATATAAACAACCAAAAGAGGGAAATTCTGGCGCAACTGCTTGGAACGTAATAAAATGGTAAGTTCAGCCCGGTGTCTGTAAGCACCCGGGGAAATGATTTAACAGGTATTTTGGAAACATTAAAATGGCACGAATTACTGTAGAAGACTGTCTCAACAGGATTGATAATCGCTTTGAAATGGTACTCACCGCGACCAAACGCGCCCGCCAGATAGCTCATGGCGCCGACCCGTTGGTCGAAGAAGAAAACGACAAGCCCACCGTTATCGCTCTGCGCGAAATCGCCGACGGCCTGGTCAACCCCGAGAGCGTCGATGTCATCCAGGCGGAAATCGAAGCCGCAGAAGTCTTTGAAGCCCGACTTGACGACGACGAATTCGCACCGTAAACCCGCGAAGCTACAGCCACAGGCACTGAGACGGTCCCATGCAGGCAGCAACAGGATATCCTGAACCCGTCCTGAAGCTCAGGGACCTGCTCAACACCTACCTCAGCCCCGAAAACGTAGCCACCGTGTTGCGTGCTTATGACGTCGGTGAATCGGCCCATCGCGGCCAGGTTCGAAAAACCGGCGAGCCCTATATATTTCATCCGGTAGCCGTAGCCCAGATCCTTGCCAACATGCGCATGGATCATGTCAGTATCGCCGCCGCGATACTGCACGACACCATCGAGGATACCGAGCTTAGCTGGCAGGACATCGAAAAAGATTTTGGACCCGAAATCGCCGACCTGGTTGAAGGGGTCACAAAACTCGACAAAATGAAGTTCCGAACCCGGGTCGAGGCCGATGCGGAGAGTTTCCGAAAGCTGATGCTTGCAATGTCGCGCGACCTGCGCGTCATTTTCATCAAGCTGGCTGACCGGCTGCATAACATGCGCACCCTTGGCAGCATGAACCCGCAGTCCCGGCGACGAATCTCCCGGGAAACGCTGGATATCTACTCACCGATCGCAGACCGGCTCGGCATGAACACCATGAAGCACGAACTGGAGGATATGGGTTTTGCCAACCTGTACCCCTGGCGCCACCGGACCATCAACGAGCACTTGCAAACGATGACCGGGAATCGCCAGGAAATTGTCCAGAACATCCTCGACGCGCTGGGCAAGAAAATGAACGAAGCCGGAGTGCCTTGCAGAATCACCGGGCGGCAGAAGTCACCGTACAGCATCTACAAAAAGATGCAGGCAAAAGACCTCTCATTCTCGGAAGTAACCGATTTTTTCGCCTTCCGCGTCATTACACAAACCGAGTCACAATGCTACCTGACCCTGGGTGCGGTCCACAGCCTTTACCAGCCGAAGCCGGGACGCTTCAAAGACTTTATTGCATTACCCAAGGCCAATGGATACCAGTCACTCCATACCATATTGAATAGCCCCTATGGTCTCCCGATCGAGATCCAGATACGCACCGAAGACATGGACATCATGGCCAGCAAGGGCGCTGCAGCCCATTGGCAATACAAGACCGGTGAAACGCCGACCACCAAGACCACCCGTATCTCCACTGCCGGTGCGTCGCCTGCCACGGCCGAGGTCCGGGCGCGCGAATGGCTGATGCGCCTGGTTGATGTGCAGCGGCACACCGGCGATTCACTTGAATTCCTGGATCACGCCAAGTCTGATCTTTTTCCAGATGAAATCTTCGTCTTCACGCCAAAAGGTAAAATCATCGACCTTCGCAAGAACTCGACCGCACTGGATTTCGCCTACGCCATCCACACGGGAGTCGGTAACCACGCGGCCATAGCCCTGGTCGACAAAATTGAAGTGCCGTTGTCTACCCGCCTGGCCAACGGCCAGACTGTGAAAATCCTGACCGACCCCAAGGTACAACCAAAGCCGGAGTGGCTGGAGTTCGCAGCATCGGCCCGCGCCCGGACGGCAATCAGGCACTATCTAAAGAGCCTGCGGCAGGAAGAGACAGTCGCCCTGGGCATGCGCTTGCTCGAAAAAGCATTAAACTCACGCGGTACATCCATCGAAGCGGTCCCGGACGAACAGTGGGACCATTTCCTGAAGGAAAACCATTTCACACGCCAGGAAGACCTGTTCCACGAACTCGCACTTGGGTCGACGCTCGCCAATATTGTCGCGGGCAAGCTCTGTCCCGATCTGAAACTGTTGGTAGACCAGGGCGATACAGGCGAAGCCATCACAGTTGCCGGCTCCGAAGGCAATGCATTGAGCTTTGGCGCGTGTTGCCTCCCGGTCCCGGGCGACAAGATCATGGCGTATGTATCTACCGATAAAGGCCTGGTGGTGCACAGAGTCACCTGCAGCAACGTACGCGAATTCCGTAAGCACCCCGACCGTTGCGTCGATGTTATCTGGGCGCCCATTACCAAGGGAATGTTCCCGGTCTCGGTCCGTATCGAGACCCGCAACGCCCCGGGGGTTCTGGCCAATGTCACAGCCAGCATCGGCCGGGCCGGCAGCAACATCGAAACGATCGCCCAGCCAGAAGCCAACCCCGAGATCGCGACCCTGCTGTTCAATATTACCGTCAAGGACCGTGACCACATGGCACGCGTACTGCGCAGACTCAGGCGAAACAGCAATGTGATCCGGGTTCACCGGGTCGGTTAGGAAAACTGAAAAAAGGAACAGCCATGACCCGAGATATCATCAAGACAAAAAACGCACCTGACGCCATCGGCCCTTACTCACAGGCGGTGAAGCACGGCGATCTCGTTTTTCTTTCCGGCCAGATCCCGCTTGATCCGGAAACCATGCAGGTGATCGCTGGTGACATCGCCGCCCAGGCGCACCAGGTCTTCAAAAACCTTCGTGCGGTCTGCGAAGCAGCCGGAGGCAGCCTTGATGGTGTCCTGAAGGTGAATATCTACATGACCAGCCTTTCAGATTTCGCCACCGTTAACCAGGTCATGGCCGAATACTTTTCCGAGCCCTACCCTGCCCGTGCCACCGTCGGTGTTGGCGAACTGCCACTGGGCGTGGAGGTTGAAGTGGAAGCAGTTCTTGGGCTCTGAGTTACGAGCCCTTCGTGGCGTTGGCCCGAGCCTTGAATCATCACTGAATCAACTGGGTATCCACACAACCCAGGACCTCTTGTTCCACCTGCCATTTCGTTACGAAGACAGGACCCGGATTTATCCGATCGGTGAGCTGTATCCCGGCGCCCGCGCGCTGATAGAGGGTGAAGTCGAGCATACGACCATCGTCCGGGGTCGACGTGCCGTGCTGGTCGTCGTGATTTCCGACGGCACCGGCCTGATCACGCTGCGCTTTTTTCACTTCCGGGCCTCTCAAAAGCAGCAACTTTCAAAAGGCACCCGAATCCGTTGCTACGGTGAAGTCCGGGGCGGTTACAAAGGCCTGGACATGGTGCACCCCACCTATAAACGCATTCTCAGCGCAGCAGATGAGGCGGTTTCCGACCAGTTGACCCCGGTCTACCCGACGGTAGAAGGGCTGGGCCAGGCGAGTTGGATCAAACTCAGTGACCAGGCGCTGGCACAGATGAAGAGCGGAAAACTGGACCTGGAAGAGCTCCTGCCTGATGACCTCCATGGAAACCTGCAAATACCATCCCTTGCAGCGGCTTTGGCCTATATCCACCGCCCACCGGTGGGCGCCGACGTCCCTGCCCTGGTCGAACGCAGGCACCCTGCGCAGCAACGACTGGCGCTGGAAGAGCTGTTGGCGCACAACCTCAGCATGCAACAACTGCACCGTCAGCAACGCCGGCTCCAGGCTCCGCCCATGGCGCTTTCGACGGATCTGGAGCAGGTATTCATCGAGGCTTTGCCGTTCCACCTGACCGATGCCCAGGAACGTGTTATCGATGAAATCCAGCAGGATCTCGCCCACGCTCACCCCATGCAACGACTCGTCCAGGGCGATGTCGGTTCAGGCAAAACGGTGGTGGCCGCGATGGCTGCGTTAAGGGCGATCGGAAATGGCTTCCAGGCCGCCATCATGGCACCGACGGAACTGCTGGCCGAACAGCATCTGCGCAGCTTCAGGGAATGGCTGGAACCAATGGGCATCACACCGGTATGGCTAAGCGGCAAAGTGACCGGCAAGGCCAGGCAAGTTGCGCTGGATGCCATCGAACAAGGCGCGCCGCTGGTCATTGGCACCCACGCCCTGATGCAGGAGAGTGTGCATTTTGGGCGGCTCGGGCTTGCTGTCGTGGACGAACAACACCGCTTCGGCGTGCACCAGCGCCTCGCCCTGCTCGATAAAGCCGGCCTGGAGTCGATCCACGCGCACCAACTGATCATGACCGCCACTCCGATACCCCGCACATTGGCGATGACAGCTTATGCCGGCCTTGAAACGTCGATCATTGACGAACTCCCACCGGGGAGAAAACCGGTCATCACGGCTGCCGTTTCCAACGAGCGCCGGGCCGAGGTTGTCTCACGGGTAGCCGCCGCTTGCAGCGAAGGCAAGCAGGCCTACTGGGTATGTACGCTTATCGAGGAGTCGGATTCGGTCCAGGCACAGGCCGCCGAAGAAGTGGCAAGAGAGCTGCAGAGCAGTCTATCGGGCATCACGGTGGCGCTGGTCCACGGCCGAATGAAGCCCGGAGAAAAACAGGAGATCATGGATCGCTTCAAACGGGGTGAAATCCACCTGTTGGTTGCCACCACCGTTATCGAAGTCGGAGTGGACGTACCCAACGCCTCCCTGATGATTATTGAAAATGCAGAACGACTCGGCCTTGCCCAGCTCCACCAACTGCGCGGCCGCGTCGGGCGCGGCGACCAACAGGCATCCTGCGTGCTGCTTTACAGCCCCCCGATCGGGCAATTGGCCAAGGCGCGTCTGAACATATTGAGACAGACCTCTGATGGTTTTCGTATCGCCGAAAAGGATCTCGAATTACGCGGGCCAGGCGAAGTGCTGGGCACCCGGCAAACCGGCATGCTGCAATTCCGGGTGGCCGATCTTGCCCGCGACCAGCAACTGCTTGAAAGCATACCCGGTGTGGCGGAACGGCTACTAAACCAAAACCCTGAGCGGGTTGATAAACTGATCCGCCGCTGGATTGGTGATGCAGCGCGTTTCGCAGGAGTTTGAGGCCGCCTTCAGAGGCTGGCGAGCGCCAATGACCGGATTTCAGCTCTTGCCCGGGTCAGGTCATTTTTGATTTGATCCATCAGTTGGATGAATTCCGGGTTAGCACGAAGTAAGCCGAGCCTGCCATCAAGCTCAATCACCCATTGCTCGCGAAAACCTCTTTCATAAGCTTCGTTCAGCTTCACCATCGCGCGTTCGGGGTTGCCGCTCATACTCAGAATGATTGCTTCGTTATAAAAAATACCCGGATCATCCACGCCATTGAGTCGCGCTCTCTTGATCTTCCGCTCGGCATCGTTCAGCAATTTGGCTGCGTTGTCAGGCTCACCGAGCATCTCCGTGGCCAACGCAGCCATCGTAACGGTCATCACCTCCTCACCGCTATAAGCCGGGTCATCCTCGTCGCTGATGGCTGACATCAGCAAATTGCGGGCCGTGGCATATTCTTTACGCACCAGCGCGATCAGACCCAGTTGAAAATTGAATCTACGCTTCAGTCCGTCGGGCAAAGTGTCACCAAAGCTTGCCAACTGCTCGCGAACCAGCATCTCTGCCTCTTCATACCGCTGCGATACCATCAGGGTCATCCAGTGGGTCGACAGCAAATTTGCATTCTGACCGGATGTTTCAAGCCCGGCCAGGACCAGTCGTTCAGCCTCCTCGACATCACCCAG
>Ga0316197_10002795_pt1 | contig 12441 bp, 11 predicted proteins | sample OudBiesiAoxic_MG_FD_204939 | JGI IMG/M metagenome (GOLD analysis project Ga0316197, IMG submission 204939) | Coastal sediment microbial communities from Oude Bieten Haven, Netherlands - site A oxic | ecosystem: Environmental > Aquatic > Marine > Coastal > Sediment | place: Netherlands...
ACTAAGCCTCAATGCGCGTAACGCTCCTGATCTGCATATTTCAAGGGAATATGACAATATGCTTAAAGGCTATTCAGAGTCTAAGGACAAGTCTAAATCACAAAAAGACGCTGTGATGTTCATCAAGCAAAAACTTGATGCTGCCAAATGGTTTATTGACGCGATAAAGCAACGTCAGCAGACCTTGATGGTGACCATGAATGCGATCTTGCATTACCAGAAGGAATTCCTCCTTACAGGAGATGAAAGAAAGTTAAGGCCAATGGTATTAAAGGATATTGCAGATCAGATCGGTATGGATGTGTCAACCGTCTCACGGGTCGCCAATAGCAAATATGTAGATACCCCCTATGGAACGAAACTGATCAAAGAATTTTTCTCTGAATCTATGAAAAATGATCAGGGTGAAGACATTTCAACGCGCGAGATCAAAAAAATATTGCAAACTGAGATCGAAAATGAGGATAAAAAAAGGCCCCTGACTGATGAAAAACTATCCAGTTTATTAAAGGAAAGTGGTTATTTGATTGCCCGTCGAACCGTCGCTAAGTACAGAGAACAACTCGATATACCTGTGGCAAGATTAAGAAAAAAGATAATGTAGTTTATGTTCTTTTATAAGTTTATTTCCTATGTGCTCCACCCCCTTCTCTTCTCCTTTATGGGAAGTTTTCTTTATTTATACCTTACCCCTAAACATATTGTTAAAGAACAGGAATACATTATTCTCTTCGTCGTTTTTGTCAGCACCTATATCATTCCGGTATTATTACTGGCCTTATTAAAAAAAGTTAAACTTATAGATGACTATCATTTAAAGACTATTAACGAACGGAAGTTTCCTATTCTTTTTTTTATCATGCTTTCCTTTTTAATAGGACGAGCCCTGATTGGAATAGGAATTGTAGACTTACTTGCCTTTTCCTTTTTTGGCGTCGCTTTTGCCTTAAGTTTTACCTATTTGCTTTTTAACATAAAAATTAAAACCAGCTTGCACATGCTTGGTATAGGTGGTATCATTGGATTTGTCATGGTGATCAGCTATGAGTATCAATTAAACTTCAATGCTTTACTTGCCGGCTTATTCATATTAGCGGGGTTAATCGGAGTGTCAAGGCTGGGTTTAAATGCACACAGGCCAAAGGAAGTATATATAGGTTTTATATTGGGAATCATATCCCAGTGGATGAGTTATCAGATCTATCAGAATATATAAAAAATTAAGCCGAGCCTTAAATCACGAATGCTTATGGTATGGTCATTACTTTTTGCTTCGGTAAACAAATCATTCAGACCGTAATAGGCATGAAGGTTCCATTTGTTATACCCAACTGAAAAGGTGATTCCGTATAAAAAGTCATTGATATCAATGATATCGTCAACATCAAAATCATTTGATTTTCCGAAACTTGTATTCTGAGCAAATTTATAGGCCATTTTAAAACCGGGGTAAATCCTCCAGAATTTATATTTATTGGCCGTTGAAGTCCTGAATCTAAATTCAACGGGCATTTCAACAGAATGAAGAATAACTTTGTTGTTTCTAATAGACACTTCCTCATCAGAAGGTTCTGACGGATCAACATTTACATTAAAATAATAATTGTTAAAACTATATCCTATTCCAACTCCCAAACCAAAATTTCGGCGTTGATTCAATGGAAAATCCTTAATAAAACCCCCTGCCAAACCATAAGAAAAACCCGACTGCGATATCTCATCAGGCAGGTCGAGCATATGGATATAGGTAAGGCTAAAATACAATTGATCCTCTAAATATTTATTGTCCACGAAAGTACTGTCAACCTGCGCCTTGAGCGTTGATGTAAAAAGAAGCATTAATAAAGCAAATCTACGCATTGGATCATAAAAAAATCAAAGGTAACTAATTTATGCAGATCTTTAGCTTCTCAGATAAGATCTGTTTTAATGTATCCGATGTGTCAGGATCGATAAGATTAATGGCTTTTATACCAGTCAGTTTTTCAATTAATTCAGCTCCTGCCAGGGTGTTAGTTGCTATCCCGGTCACCAGATCCGGTTTAAGTTTAAAACTCTTCATTACCCCATAAACCGCGTATGGATCCGAAGCACATAACACAATGAATTTGACACTAGGCTTCAACTCCTCAAAAGCGATGTCTCCGTTATAGGGCTCTAAGGGTGAGGCCCCTAATTCAATTACTGCCACATCCGCCTGGACATTATTAATATGACTAAGGAGCTGCCCCAGCTTTTTTCTAAACTTCTCTCTGGGACAAATAGATGAGGGCAATCCCATATCGACAAAATCAAAAATATGACTGGCTCCTACATCTTTTAAAGATAAAATATCTCTATATCTGCTCGCACCCGTTAGCTTACCTGCTACAATGTTTAGGCCCGCTCTTTTTAAATGATTAACAATAATTCTAGCCACAGTTGTTTTGCCGGCAGACATGGAGGTTCCAACCAAAAGAATCACCGGGGTCTTAAATACCGATTCCTTCGTGAGCTTCACGTAGTCATCCATTTTACAAACCTCCTCACCTCTGGTTACGTGCCCGACATATTCAATTTCTATCAGATTTGGTAAAAAAGAAGATTTTGAAGTGCATTTTCCCATTAAGCCGGCACCTGTAAGCAGATGCATAATCCCATCTTCGTCAACTTCTCTCCAGGAACCGGTTGCTTCAAGAGTGGCATATCGCTCTCCCAATGCACCAATCACCAGATCATCTTTCATAAAACCCCGCATTCTGCCATTAATTAATTCAATCTTCATCATTTCGTTACCTGTATTGGTAATTTTTCCCACCACATAGTCACCCGTTTTCCATTGGATTTTTTCAAGTTTTTCCACAGTGAAAGGTTTCCTTTCCAAATCAGAAATTCTAAGCATCGATGTAAAAATATATTTTGAATTCATACTACTTGATTATAAGATGTCATTGTTTATCGGTTTAGCCAATAACAGAATCGTAAGTAAAGCCGTCCTTTCTACAAGCTTATCCTTAAATATAAATTCGTGTTTTGCATGTGCCCCATCACCTACTGTTCCTAAACCATCTAAGGTAGCTGTATAGAGGCTGGTCGTATTGCCATCCGAACCTCCTCCTGCCATGGCCTGCTTAAGGTCAATACTTAAACTTCTCCCCAAATCTTTGGCCATTTCCCACAGGTCCTGATTTCTTTTTGTTCTTTCCATGGGAGGCCTTCCAAAATAACCTACTATGGTAAGATCTGAATCTTTGTGAATTGGTTTCAGACCAAAAATTTTATGGCTGATATAGTCGGCATCCTCTTGATTTTTAACCCGAACATCAATAACTGCCTTGCTTTCTGCAGCTATGACATTTGCCGAGGAGCCTCCTTCAATCATACCTACATTCACGGTAATCCCTTTTTCAAAATTATTTAAGGCAAATAAATGTTGTATCTGATAAGACAATTCCACAATGGCGCTCACCCCTTTGTCCGGATTCAGGCCCGCATGAGCCGGCTTTCCTTTTACTGTTACTACAAACCTTCCTATTCCTTTACGTGCCGTTTTGAGAAGACCGTCAAAGCCTAGGGGTGGCTCCAGAATATAAGCCCTTACAGCAATTCGTGATAGCCTTGTGATGATCCTGGTGGATTCTAAACTGCCAATCTCCTCATCAGAATTAATAATAATTACCGGAGTAACTTCACATGATAAATCCAAATCCCGAATCGTCTTGATCGCATAAATTATTTGGATCAGTCCGGCTTTCATATCAAAAACGCCTGGTCCCGATATTTTGTTTTCCTCATCTACTATGGGCATTTCTTCAAGCGTATTCTTTTTCCAGACCGTATCGCAATGCCCCACCATAAGTTGTATGGGTCTGTGTTTGATTCTGTTTTCAGGCCGCGCGTATAAAAAACCTCCAGTATGTTGACCCTTCTCGATCAATACGTAAAAACCAAGATCCCCAAGGGCTTCTTTTAATAAATTCATAATCAGCCTTTGTGACTTGGGATCAGAAGAAGGCGTTTCAGTAGCCACAAGTTTCTTTAATAAGATAGTCATGGCATCCTGGCTATCCCTAAGATATGCTGCGATATGTTTAGCTGTTGTGTTCTTCATGCTAAACTATTATTTACGAGTTCAACGCTGAAAATCCTTTGGGTAGGGATATTTCATTGTTTTCTTTATGCTGGCAAACCTGCCCTGGGCTACATAAGCCAACAAAGGGTTTTCATAAATCAATTCTTGCTGACCTTCATCTGATACAACTTTATAATCCTTGTGAACCATTGCTGATTTGATCTTGCCTGTAATGATGCTGTAATCATCAAAACCATCGATGATCTTGTGCAAATCACAATCCATCAATACATAGGAATCTGCAATAAAAATATTTTCGCCTTCCTGTGTGGAAATCGTTGGAATATTATCTGTTATATCCATTGGAAAACTATCAACTGAGCACCTTGGAATGGCTGCAATGGAAGACAGTAAAATCTGATCAGGCTTGACGAAACTCAGGGTGAATCGTTTGGTTTTAAGAATATTATGATACGTAGTGTGACGAGGCGTACAGACAAACCCTATATAATCAGAAAAGCCTATAGGTGTAACCATGTGTTTGGGAGCAAGATCAAAACCATTTTTCTCTTTTGAACCAACCACAACAAGGGGAGCTACCGTGTAAAAATGTTCCCAGATGGACTCTTTTACATTTAAATTTATGAAGTCTTTAAAATTTGCAGCACCCTCCATAATACCTCTTCATTTAATTCCTTACCCAATCCTTAAAGTTAAATAAAAAGACAACTAAAAGCAAGTTTTAATAGTTAAAAGCTAAGTTCATTTTAGATTTGAGCAAAAAAAAAATACGGACCAGAGGCCCGTATTTTTATATATATAATCAAGAACTTGAAAAAACTATTCTTTTGATGTTGCCGCTGCTTCATCAGCTACAACTTTTTCCTGTTCTATAATTTCTTCTGACTCAATTACCATGGTAGTCTCGTCGGTCACTGTTAATCCATCAGCGTCTTCTGATACAACAATTTGTTCAGTCAACTTAATGCTTTCCATATTATGAGCCGTTACCTCCTCAATATCCAATGCAATACTCGGCGCAATAACCAAGGCAACAACTGACATCAATTTCAGCAATATATTTAAAGAAGGACCCGAAGTATCTTTAAAAGGATCTCCTACGGTATCACCCACAACTGCGGCTTTATGCGCTTCTGTTCCTTTTCTTCCGTCTTCTTCAATCATTTTTTTAGCATTATCCCAGGCACCACCTGCGTTAGACTGAAATATCGCCATCAATACTCCCGAAGCAGTAACACCTGCAAGCAAGCCTCCAAGCATATTTGCTCCGCCAATAAAACCAACCAAAACCGGAACGGCCAATGCCAGTAATCCTGGTAAAACCATTTCCTTAATCGATGCTTTAGTAGAAATTTCTACGCACTTGTCATATTCAGCATATCCGTCAGCTGCATCAAAGATTTTTCTGTCTTCTTCAGATGCTTTTGACATATCAGAATCATACTTTCTCATCACAGCCAAGGCGGCGTGTAACTGAGGAATATCCCGGAATTGTCTTCTTACCTCTTCTATCATGGCCATGGCAGCTCTACCCACAGCGTTCATTGACAAGGCAGAGAATACAAATGGCAGCATCGCTCCAACTAATAATCCAGCCATGATCTTTGGCTGTGAAACGTCAATAGAGACAACGTTAGCCGTCTTCATAAAAGCCGCAAACAAGGCCAAAGCAGTTAAAGCCGCCGACGCGATGGCAAAACCTTTACCAATAGCAGCAGTCGTATTTCCAACGGCATCCAGTTTATCGGTACGTTCACGTACTTCTTTAGGTAATTCGGCCATTTCCGCAATCCCACCGGCATTGTCAGAAATAGGTCCGTAAGCATCTACCGCCAACTGAATACCCGTATTAGCAAGCATCCCTACGGCTGCTATCGCAATACCATATAAGCCGGCAAAATGGTGTGAAATAATAATCGCTGCAGCAATCAATAAAATAGGAATTGCCGTAGACATCATACCAACACCTAAGCCGGCGATAATATTTGTAGCCGATCCTGTTTCAGATTGTTTAACAATTGAAAGTACTGGTTTGGAACCCGTACCTGTATAATATTCAGTAACCTTACCCACGCAAAAACCGGCTATTAATCCGGCAAGTGTTGCGTAAAAAACACCCATAGCGCCAAAAGGAAGGTCTTTAACCGGCTCTGGATCGATCATCGATGTAATAATAAAATAAGAGGCTATGATCATAAGAAATCCTGATCCGAATTCTCCTAAATTCAAAGCCGTATGAGGGTTCCCCCCGTCTTTAACTTTTACGAACAACGTTCCTATAATTGACATGATGATTCCCACGGCAGCCAGGGCCAGAGGTAAATACACTGCTCCAAGTCCGTTAAAACCATCTGTAATAATCAAGGCTCCCAATACCATAGTACCGATAATTGATCCAACATATGATTCAAAAAGGTCAGCTCCCATCCCGGCAACGTCCCCAACATTATCACCAACGTTGTCAGCAATCGTCGCTGGGTTTAGCGGGTGATCCTCAGGTATCCCAGCTTCAACTTTTCCAACAAGGTCAGCCCCTACATCGGCAGCCTTGGTGTAAATTCCTCCTCCAACTCTCGCGAACAAGGCTATAGATGAGGCTCCCAAAGAAAAACCAGAAAGCACATTAAGTACCATTGGAATGTTTTCCGCTCCAGGCCACATGTTTTGATAAAACATAAATAAACTGCTTAGCCCTAAGACGCCCAAGCCTACAACTCCCAGTCCCATCACGGCACCTCCTGCGAAGGCTACTTCAAGAGCCTTCCCCAAAGAAGTTCTCGCAGCCTGTGTTGTTCTCACGTTTGCCTTAGTGGCTACCCTCATTCCAATAAATCCTGCCAAAGCTGAACAAATGGCTCCCACTATAAATGAAAAGGCCACCATCCCGTTTGATCCTACTTCAGAAGTTCCTTTGAAATAAAGTAAAATTGCTACGGCAACTACAAAAATGCCGAGTACCTTATATTCAGCTTTTAAAAATGACATCGCCCCATCAGCAATGTTCTTTGCAATTCGGGCCATCTTTGCGTCCCCAACTTCCTGTTTAGAAACCCATGCGTTTTTAATGAATACAAATGCCAGGGCAATTACACCAAACAACGGTAAATAACTAACTATTAATTCCATTACAATTATTGATTTATTTTGTGTGAATTGATTAATTAAGTGGCCAAAAGTAAGCAATATTGGGTGATAAAAAAAACCATCATTAGGATAAATGATGGTTTGATCTATTCGTATTTACTTAGTTTTTAAATCTATATCGTAAAGGTTCTGTTTTTCTTGTGTTCGCTCTCATCATATCTCTGCACACACTCATGGTAAATCCTGACGGCTTCTTCAGCGTCTCCCCACCCTCCAGTATCTACTTTTTTCTCTTCAAGGTCCTTATAAACCTGGAAGAAATGCTCAATTTCTTTCAATCTGTGAGGATTTAAATCTGAGATATCTTTGCGTTTGCTATAAACAGGATCGTTAACCGGAACGCAAATGATTTTTTCATCAGGACCTTTCTCATCAGTCATATGAAAAACACCTATAGGACGCACTTCCATAACAACCATAGGATATGTAGGTTCCGCTCCTAAAATCAACACATCTAAAGGATCTTTATCCAAGGCAAGTGTTTCAGGGATAAAACCGTAGTCTCCGGGGTACATCATTGAAGAGAACAGCATTCTGTCAAAACGAATTTTATGAAGTACAAAATCATATTCATATTTGTTTCTGCTTCCTTTTGGAATTTCTATTAACACATCGAAGGTTATATTTTCTTTCGCGCTCATATTTTATTTTTTGTGCAAAAATACAACTTTCACTGACTTTGGGCGGCTAAAAACCAGATTTAAGGCTGTTAACTTTCTGTAAACATCTTTATTTTGACAAATTATTAGGCTCTAATTCAATCAAATTGTAAACTTGCTTCATCATTTATTAGACTATTTTGAATATTTTTATTCGCTCGAACCTGAACTAGTAACACATGATTAAACTTCTTGATCATCAAGATCAATCCATAGCCCTACAAATATTTCAGGTTTTTCAGCTATCCTATCCGGTTGAAGCTGCCTTATTGGGTCATCCCGACTTTCCTCCATTAAAGAGAAGCGCAAAAGACATCATGAACAGCCCTACTTTATTTTATGGGTTTTGGATTAAAGATGTTCTCGTTGCTGCTATGGAGATTAAATCAACCAAAAGCTGTACCCATATTCAAAGTCTCACCGTAATCCCTGAATATTTCAGGCAAGGAATTGGCTATAAACTGCTAACTTTTGCTGTCCGATCCCATCCTGCTGAATTGATCACAGTTGAAACCGGACTGGGAAATACTCCGGCTATTCAATTCTATGAGAATTTTGGATTTATCAAACAAAAAACCTTTATGACTGACGTTGGTATTGAAAAAATTGCATTAGCGATGAATACTAAAAAACTATGAAAAAACTAAAATTCCCGTCGGCACAAACTATCCTGCTCATCATTGCCGGATTGGTTGCCCTGTTAACCTGGATCGTTCCCGCAGGTAAATACGATGGTCTATCCTATAAGGCCGATGATCAAATCTTCAACATAAGTAATGCTGAAAAAACGGTTTCCATGCCGGCGACACAGGAAACTTTGGAGGCCCTGAACATTAAGATCCCGCTTGAGAAATTTACGGACGGGGATATCTATAAACCCATTGGTATTCCTAACACCTATAAATCGTTAGCCTCTCAACCACAGGGGTTTGCCGCTTTTATCCAGTCTCCGGTAAAAGGAATCATAGCCGCTTCAGACATCATCTTTCTGGTTTTGATCATCGGAGGGTTGATTGGCGTAATGAATATCACGGGAGCCTTTGATGCCGGAATTTCATGGCTGGCATACACCCTTAAGGGTCGGGAATACCTGTTGATCATTCTTGTTACCACTTTGGTTGCGCTGGGTGGGACAACCTTTGGTCTTGCCGAAGAAACCATGGCCTTCTTCCCTATTCTGATTCCGGTGTTTTTAGCTGCCAAATATGACGAAATGGTAGGTTTGTCCTGTATCTTTCTGGGCTCAGCCATTGGCACCATGTGCTCCACCGTAAATCCTTTTTCAACAATAATCGCCTCGGATGCTGCAGGCATTAACTGGACCACGGGACTTAATGGAAGAATCGTCATGTTGCTTCTTTGCTTGAGTGTTTGCATCATCTATATCCTTCGGTATGCCAAGAAAGTCAAGAATGACCCGACAAAATCCATTATTTACCATGAAAAGCATGCCGATCGCCTAAAGGATCAGCTTGAACCGGAGGCCAAAACTGTAAAACTCACCAACCGGTTAAGGGTTGTGATTTTCATCTTTAGCATGAGTTTCATCGTCATGATTGTTGGTGTCTCTCTTTTGAATTGGTGGTTCGTAGAAATGACCGCTACTTTTCTGGTTGGCGCAATTCTGATTGGCTTTGTCGGTAAAATCAAGGAATCTCTTTTTATAGAAGCTTTTTCAAAAGGTGCCGGAGACTTGTTGAGTGTGGCTTTTATTATCGGCATTGCCCGTGGTGTTTCGGTAATCATGGATGATGGCCTGATCAGTGATACGATGCTATATCATGCCAGCACCATCACCGAGGGGATGAACAAAGGAATTTTTACCAATGCGATGCTCTTTATTTATGGTGGATTGTCATTTTTTATTCCTTCCTCATCCGGAATGGCCGTTTTAACCATGCCAGTCATATCTCCCTTAGCTGATACGGTAGGTGTTGGTCGTGAAGTAATCGTGAATACTTATCAATATGGGATGGGTTTGTTTTATTTGATCAATCCCACGGGTCTTATCCTTGCCTCCCTGGCTATCGTTAAGGTAGGTTACGATAAATGGCTCAAGTTTGTTACGCCTTTGGCGATTGTTCTGGTTTTAGTGACCATGCTTTTTTTAACAGTATCCGTTTATTTATGAGTTCTTCAGATTGTTGGTAAAGACAAAAAACCAGTTGTGTTTTCCATTTTGATATGGCAATAAAATATGTTATTCGTCCCTCAGAATCTGAAGTCTGGCCATCAAGACCCTTATTATGACGGACTAAGTATGTACTTTTCAATTTGATTCGTACATTTACAAATAGAATCAAAATCCTTTAGCAAAAGTACAATAGACCTATGAAATATCTGCTTACAATCATGGTGCTCAGCACCCTTTTTATCGCCTGTAAAAAAGAAATCAAACAAGACCAAAAAGAAGTTGTTGAAAAAGAATCCGCTCAAACGGAAACCAATGATTGGATCTATCTTTTTGACGGAACATCAACAGAGGGCTGGAGAGCCTATAATGGAGAGACCCTTCCTCCGGGATGGGTAGTCAAAGATAGTGTACTCACCTTTGATACCGAACTGGGGATGGAACAGGATTATACAGGGGGAAAAGACATCATTTATGGATTGGAGGAATTTGATAATTTTGAACTCTATGTGGAATGGAAGATTCCTGAAGGTGGTAATAGCGGGATCTTTTATCATTTAAAAGAAGGAATTCCTAATGCGGGTCCTCCCGACATCTCACCGGAGTATCAACTTATTGACGATGAAAACTATGCCTCAATTCATGATTTGACGACGTATAATACTGATATGGGAGTCACAGAAAGTAAGCAAGACTTGCAGGATTGGCAGAAAACCGCAGCTGATTATGCGATGCATCCGGCGGATGAATCTCAAAAAATATTACATCCTGTTGGAGAATGGAATTCTACCAGGATCATTTTTACGCCCGAAAGAGTAGAGCATTGGCTCAACGGTAAAAAAGTAGTTTCTTTTGTTCCGTGGTCCGATGAATGGGAGGCCAAAAAAAATGCGGGTAAATGGAAGGATGCAGACCTTTATGGCTCCTTTAAGACCGGATACATAGGATTTCAGGACCATTCGAGCCCGATATGGTTTAGAAATATCAAGATCAAAAAATTATAAAACACTACAGATGAAAAAAAGAGACTTTTTAAAGAGCACAGCAGCCCTCACTATGGGTGCCTTCTTACCTTCCCCCCTTTGGGCATTGTCAGATAACAAACGTTTAAGAACCGCTCATATTGGTGTTAGCAACATGGGAGGAGAAGACTTGAAATCGATTTCTTCACATGAACTGGTAGATGTTGTCGCCCTTTGCGATGTTGATTCAAATGCTTTGGCTCAGGCCAAAAAACTGCACCCTGACGCAAAACTATACAGTGACTACAGGGTTATGCTTAAAGAAATGAAAGAAGAGATCGATGCGGTAATCGTTTCCACACCTGATCATACGCATGCACCGGCCTCATTGATGGCTATGGAAATGGATAAGCCGGTTTACTGTCAAAAACCACTTACTCACCACGTTTCTGAGGCGCGTGCCATGAGCAAGTTAGCGCATAAGAAAAAGCTGGTGACTCAAATGGGCATACAGGTGCATTCCTTTTACGACTATAAACTGGCGACTTTATTGATACAGTCGGGAATTATCGGAAAAGTAAAAACGGTAAGGGCATGGTCGCCGAAAAACTGGGGATATGACGGCCCCGCACCTGAAGGATCGGATCCGGTTCCTGACAATCTGGATTGGAACTTATGGCTTGGTACGGCAAATGACAGGCCCTATAAAAAAGACGTGTACCACCCCGGAAACTGGAGAAAACTCCTGGACTACGGCTGCGGAACATTGGGTGACATGGGGGTTCATATTTTTGATACCCCTTATAATGCACTGAAACTGGATGTGCCCAGGACGATAAAAAACAGCTGCCGACCTCCTAATGGATTCGGATTCCCCGAAAACAATATCGTGACTTATGAATTCCCAGGCACAGCCTATACGGCGGATACTTTGACCTGGATTTGGTCAGATGGCCCTGGAGCACCGGCACCTCATGAGGATTTAATGTTACCTGGTGATGAGAAACTTCCTGATCAGGGAGCCATGTTTTTAGGTGAAAAAGGAAGGCTACTATTGCCACACTTTATGCAGCTTCCCAAACTTATCGTTGATGGAAAGTATCAGGAATTAGACCTTTCCATTATTGAGAATCAAGATGAAATTGGAGAGCCCACTGAGAGTTATTCGATCGAAGGAAACAAGCATTACCATCAATTTGTTGATGCCTGTTTGGGAAAAGCCGAATGCAGCGCCCCATTTTCATATGCATCAAGGCTCACGGAAACGATTTTACTCGGCGTTATTGCCGGGCGCTTCCCTAATAAAACGTTACACTGGGATAGTAAAAAAGCCAAATTCTCAGAAGCCGAGGCCAATAAATTTTTAGATAGTCCTTACAGGAAGTTTTAGTTGCTTACAGGTTTTTAGAATTCTCGAATATTATAAGGCTTGGGTTTCAAATCTTAGGTTGAATGTTTTACCTTTAAGGTGCA
>Ga0316197_10002796_pt1 | contig 12438 bp, 11 predicted proteins | sample OudBiesiAoxic_MG_FD_204939 | JGI IMG/M metagenome (GOLD analysis project Ga0316197, IMG submission 204939) | Coastal sediment microbial communities from Oude Bieten Haven, Netherlands - site A oxic | ecosystem: Environmental > Aquatic > Marine > Coastal > Sediment | place: Netherlands...
CTGCACGAGCAGACCGCCGTCCACGGGCCGGACGTCGAACGGAAGCGGTGACGCCGGGTTGGCCGACATGATGCGCAGGTTCTTCTTCGCCGAGAAGATCTCGAGCGCCTCGGGCTCGAAGTCCGGAGCGATCACGACCTCGGTGAAGACGTCTCCCAGCGCTGTCGCCATCGCCGCTGTCACCGTGCGATTCGCCGCGACGATCCCACCGAAGGCGCTGACCGGGTCACAGGCGTTGGCGCGGACGTAGGCCTCGGTGATGTCGGCGGCGATGGCGACGCCACACGGGTTCGCGTGCTTGACCACGACGCAGGCCGGATCGTCGAACCGGTGCACGAGCCGCCACGCCGCCTCGGTGTCGAAGACGTTGAGATAGCTCAGTTCCTTGCCGCCGTGCTGGGTCATCGAGTCCCACCAACTGGTTGCTCCCGCCTGACGGTACCGGGCGCCCTGCTGGTGCGGGTTCTCGCCGTAGCGCAGCGGCTGCGCGAGTTCCAGTGCCAGGTGGATCGACGACGGCAGACCTCCGGCTTCGGCCTCGCCGTCGTCCGGCGGGGACGGCGACGTCTCGTCGAACCACGTGACGATCGCAGCGTCGTAGGCAGCGGTGTGCGCGAACGCGGTCCGGGCGAGTCGGTGGCGGAGCACGTCGCCGATCGCACCGTTCGTACGGAGTTCCTCGAGCACGGTCTCGTAGTCGGCGGGGTCGACGACCACACCGACGTGCGCATGGTTCTTCGCCGCGGCACGCACCATCGCCGGGCCGCCGATGTCGATCAGCTCGATGCTCGGGTCGGACGAGAACGGATACAGGTTGACGACGACGAGATCGATCGGCTCGATGCCGTGGTGGTCCATGTCGGCCACATGTTCCGGGTCGGTCGGGTCGGCGAGTATCCCGCCGTGGATCTTCGGATGCAGCGTGACCACCCGGTGGCCGAGAATCGCCGGAAGTCCGGTCAATTCGGCGACGTCGGTGACGGGGAGATCGGCCTCGGCGATCGCGCGGGCGGTCCCGCCGCTCGAGACGAGATTCCAGCCGAGCTCGTGGAGGGAGCGGGCGAAGTCGACGATGCCGGACTTGTCGTAGACGGAGAGCAGCGCAGTGGGCACGATCCGACCGTAGTCAATGCGCCGCGCCGCGGCGACATGTCATCGCCGCCGACAACATCGGTCGCATCGTCGAAGCGGTCGCCCCGAGACGACTACGGTGCGCGACGGGGGACAACGCCGACGAACACGGGGAGGACACCCAGATGGATTTCAGCAAGTTCAAGACACCGGACTGGCTCATGATCGGGGGTGGGGCGGCGATGCTCATCCTCGGCTTCACGTTGGATTGGACGAGCGTCGACACCGGGTTCGGCTCAGCGAGTGGTGACGGGCCGTTCGACTACTTCTTCACCGGTGGCCTCGCCTGGTTGCTCGTGGTCACCGTGGGTGCGCTCGCTGCTGCCAACGCCATGGGCAAGCTCCCACCGAGCCAGCCGTGGCCGCTCATCCTGCTCGCCGGGGCCGGACTGGCGACACTCCTCATGCTGTTGCGCATCATCATGGGGGCCCGGTTCGACTTCGCCGATCGAGGCATCGGGATGTACGGCGCGTTCGTCTGGGCCGCCGTTGCACTTGCCGGAGCATTCATGAACTTCCAGGCGTCCGGTGGCGACATCAAGGACCTCACCGACGTCGACAAGCTGAAGGCGAGCTTCTCGAAGGGCGAGACGAAGGGCGACGACACGCCTCCTCCTCCGCCGCCGCCCCCAGCACCTCCGGCCACCTGATCCACCTGCGTTCGCCGTGGCGGCGACGCGGTCAGAGCGCGGCGACGATCGCGGCCATGAGTTCGCCGGCCTCGGTCGGGTTGAGGCCGACTTTCACGCCGGCGGCGGAGAGCGCGTCCATCTTGCCCTGCGCCGTCCCCTTGCCGCCCGAGACGATGGCACCGGCATGGCCCATCTTCTTGCCCGGGGGCGCCGTGACGCCGGCGATGTAGGCACTCATCGGCTTGGTCACGTTGGCTTGGATGTACTCGGCGGCCTCTTCCTCGGCAGAACCACCGATCTCGCCGATCATCATGATCGCGTGCGTCTCAAGATCCGCCTGGAACTCGGCGAGGCAGTCGATGAAGTTCGTGCCGGGCACCGGATCGCCACCGATGCCGACACACGACGACACGCCGATCCCCTTCTGCTTGAGCTCGTAGAGCGCCTGGTAGGTGAGTGTGCCCGAACGGCTCACGATGCCGACGTTCGGGCCGTCGGCCGACGGCGCCTGGGCGATCTGACCGGCGGTGATGCCGATGTTGCACTTGCCGGGGCTGATGATGCCCGGGCAGTTCGGCCCGAGCAGGCGCGTGTTCGGATGGTTGCGGACCAGGAGGTTGTAGGCCTTGGCCTCGTCCTGGGCCGGGATGCCCTCGGTGATGCACACCACGAACCCGATGCCTGCTGCCGCGGCCTCGAGGATCGCGTCGGAGGCGAACTTCGGCGGCACGGCCACGAACGACGCCGTGGCACCGGTCGCGGCGACGGCATCGGCGACCGAGTCGAAGATCGGAATGCCGTCGACGTCCTGGCCGCCCTTGCCGGGCGTGACACCACCGACGATCTGGGTGCCGTAGTCGCGGTTGCGGAGGCCGTGGTACTTGCCCTGACCACCGGTGAGTCCTTGGACGATGACCTTGGTGTTCTCGTTGACGAAAATGGCCATGACTATCTCACTTCGCTTTCGCGACGGCCGCGCGGGCAGCGTCGAGCATGGTGGGTTCGGACTGGAGCTTGTCGGCAGGGATGCCGGCGTCGAGCAGGATCTGGCGCCCCTCCTCGGCGTTGGTGCCGTCGAGACGGATCACGATCGGCGCTCGGAGATCGACGCGGCTCATGGCCTCGACGATGCCCTTGGCGACTTCCTCGCCGCGCGTGATCCCGCCGAAGATGTTGATCAGGATCGACTGGACGTTGTCGTCGAAGTTGATCACCTCGAGCGCCCCGGCCATCACGTCGGCGTTGGCACCGCCGCCGATGTCGAGGAAGTTGGCGGCAGAACCACCGACCTGGTTGACCACGTCGAGCGTCGACATGGCGAGCCCGGCGCCGTTGGCGATGATGCCGACGGTGCCGTCGAGGCCGATGTACTGCAGGCCCTTCTCGGCAGCCATCTTCTCGCGGTCGTCCATCTCGGTCAGCCCGCGGAACGCATCCCACTCGGGATGACGGAACTCGGCGCTCTCGTCGAGCGTCACCTTGGCGTCGAGGGCGTGCACCTCTCCGGTCGGCTTCAGGATCAGGGGGTTGATCTCGGCGAGATCGCAGTCACCCTCGGTGAAGCAGCGGTAGAGCTTGACGAGGATGTCGGCGGCGCCGTCGAGCGCCCGCTCGGGCAGCTTCGCGTCGACGCACGCCTGGCGTGCCGTGGTGACGTCGAGGCCGTCGACCGGGTCGATGTGGAGCTTGACGATCGCGCCGGGGTTCGATTCGGCAACTGCTTCGATCTCGACGCCTCCCTCGGCCGAGAGCATCAACAGGTGCTTCTTGGCGGCCCGATCGAGCGTGAACGAGGCGTAGTACTCCTCGTCGATGTCCGACGCCTTCTCGATCCACAGTCGCTTGACGACGTGGCCCTTGATGTCCATCCCGAGGATGTTGCCGGCGTGTTCGCGGACCTCGGCCTCGTTGTCGGCGAGCTTGATGCCGCCGGCCTTGCCACGACCGCCGACCTGCACCTGTGCCTTCACGACGACGGGGTAGCCGGCCTGGTTGGCCTCCTTCACCGCTTCGTCGACAGTGTCGGCAGGCCCTCCGGGGCTCACCGGGATGTCGTAGCGGGCGAAGTACTGCTTGCCCTGGTACTCGAAGAGATCCACGTGGGGGTACTCGCTTTCTTGTTGAAGAGTTGAGTGGTCAGTCGGATTCGCGCTCGTCGAGCGCGCGTTCGAGCCAGGCGCCGATCTCCTTGAGCGACGAGCCCGGCCCGAAGATCTCGGCGACGCCCTGGCTGCGGAGCTCGCGCGCGTCGGCGTCGGGGATCACGCCACCGCCGAAGATCAGCACGTCGCCGAGATCACGGCTACGCAACTCCTCCATCACTCGCGGGAACAGCGTGAGGTGGGCCCCCGACAACAGCGAGAGGCCGACACCGTCGGCGTCTTCCTGCAGCACGGTCTCGGCGATCTGCTCGGGCGTCTGGTGCAGCCCGGTGTAGATGACCTCGAAGCCGTGGTCACGCAGGGCTCGCGTGATGGTCTTCGCTCCACGGTCGTGGCCGTCGAGGCCCGGCTTCGCCACGACGATGCGGTACGTGCGCTTCACGAAGCAGGAACCATAGGGCAAGTTCGGCCCCGGTGCCGAAACGGCGGACCGGGTGGTGCATCGGAACGCCTCGGGTGATCGGCGCGTTGCCGTCCGTGCCTGTCCTGCCGGAACACCGGCAGACTGTGGACGTGTCCAATGCTGCCGCGCAGAAGCCGGTCCGGTTGAAGTCGACCTGGGCTCGTGCCATCGTCCCTGTCGCCGCCGGGCTGGCGTTCCTCACGCTGATCGGATTGGCCACCTGGGGGGTCGCCGCCTGGATCTCACGTGACGGCGCCGAGCCGACCGAGCGACTCGCCCCCACGACCTTCCCCCTCGGCTCGGTGCGGGAGCGCGCAGACGACGTCGCGGAGAACGGCCCGATCATCCTGCCCGGCCTGAACACCACCACGGGGGAGCGGACGCTCGTGGTCGATCATCAGGGCGACGACCCCACTCGCGGCTGGCGGATCTACTACGCGTACCCGATCGATCGTCCCGACTGCCCGGTCGAACAGATCATCGGCACCCGAAGCTTCATCGACTGCGACGGCGCGACGATCGTGGTGGAGGACCTGTCACCGCCGGCGTCGGGGGTGAATCCCGTCGTCGAGAACCAGCGCCGCCTGATCATCGACCTCAGCGGCGTGACCAGCGGCTGACGGGTCGACCCGCGTGACGCTGGGCGGGATCCGGCCGACGGGATTCAGCTGACGGCGACGGCGTCGACCAGGCGTTCGGCGAAGACCTCGCTGTGCTCGTCGAGCTTGCCCCGGTTGAGGGCGAGGCCGCCGATCACGTAAGCCCCGGTGTCGCCGAGGGCCCGGTCGAGCTTGTCGAGCGCCTTGCCCGGATCGAGGGCGAAGGTCAGGAAACCGGCGGCGCGCTTGCCGCGCATCGTGGGGAGGTTGGCGATGTTCGACACCGCCCACGGCGACTGCCCGAAGACGAACGCCCCGTGTACCCACGTACCCACGAGGATCAGGTCGGCCTCCTGGATCGACGCGTAGTCGGGCTGCTTCACCTTCGACAGTCCGGTGATGCTCCACCGCTCCTGCGCGAGCAGGTTCGCCACCTTCTCCGCAGCCTGCCACGTGTTGCCCGTCAGACTCTCCACCAGGAACGCTGCCTTCACGTCGCCGATTCTTGCAGGTCGAGCCCTCCCCGACCCGAAAATTCGCAGCGATCTTCGCGCTGAGCGCGACGTCGGCCCGACATCCGATGCGGTGTCGGGTCATCGGCAGACCGCGTGGCGGTCACCAGGCGACGCGTTCGCAGCCCTCGTGATCGACGGGCTCGACCTGGAACGTGCCGTGCGCAACGCCGTACCCGTCGGCGAGACATGCCCGTGCAGCATCGAGGACGTGATGGTGATCGGCATCTCCGGCGGCGACGAGATGAGCGGTGGCGGCCTCCATGTCCGACGTGAGGGTCCACACGTGCAGATCGTGCACGTCGACCACGCCGTCGATCGCTGCGAGGTCGTCGGCGAGCGCGTCGAGGTCGATCTCCTCGGGAGCCGTCTCGACCAGGATCCGGACCGCCGACCGGCCGAGCCTCCAGGTCCGGGGCAGGATCCAGAGGCCGATCGCTGCGCCGACGACCGCGTCGACCCAGGTCCAGCCGAACACCTGGAGCACGATCGCGGCGACGATCACACCGACCGAGCCGACCGTGTCGGCGAGCACTTCGAGGTAGGCGCCGCGGACGTTGAGTGACTCCTCGGCACCTTCACGCAACAGGGCGAAGGCCACCAGGTTGGCGAGCAGACCGAGGACGGCCACGACGAGCATCGGGGCGCCCATCAGGTCGGGCTCGGTTCCGATGCGGCGAAATGCCTCGAGCAGCACCCACATCGCGACGGCGAACAGCAAGATGGCATTCACGAACGCGGCGAGGATCTCGAACCGGTACAGACCGAACGTGTGTGACGACAGGATGCCGGCGCTCCGGCGCTCGAAGCGAGTCGCCAGTTGGATCGCGGCCAGCGCCATGCCGAGCCCGACGACGTCGGTGAGCATGTGACCGGCGTCGGACAGCAACGCGAGGGAGTTGGTCCAGAGGGCTGCGACGAGTTGCACGACGAAGAACCCGGCGATCACTGCGAACGCGGCGATCAGCCGTCCCCGGTGCCGTTCACCGGCGCGGGTTCCACCGCTTCCGTGTACGTGATCGACACCCATGCCACCATTCTCACTGTCTGGGAATGCAAATGCAACCGGCGACCTGCCGCGCGTGTCGATCGTGGCGCGCCCGACTCGACAGCGGTCAGTCGGAGACGGGGATCTGGACCGTGAAGATCACCTGGTCGAACTCGCCGAAGCGGGCGGCCACCTCGAAGGTCCAGAGGCCGGCCACCGGGAGATCGACGGCGGGGCCGATCACGTGGTTCGGGCCGGCGGGGACGACCTCGACGTCGAGCGGGCCGAGATCGGCCGCGGGGAGGCTCGCCTCGACGGTGATCTCGTCCGCGCGGTCGAGACCGCCGCTCGGCGACGACAGGTACACGTGCATCTCGGTGCCACCGGTGACCGCCGGTTCGAGTTCGACCTGGGCGATACGGTCGCCCACGACGACCGAGGCCGACTCCGTCGTGGCCGCCGACGGAGGGGGCGGTGAGTTGACCAACCCCGCCGTGGCCATGAGGATCAGTGCGATCCCTGCGACCTCGAGGACCACCGTTCGCCGCAACGCAGGTGGCGGCTCCTGGACATCGGCGACCGCCGCGCCGACAGCGAGGGGAGCAGCGTCACTCTCGACGGCCGGTGCCGGCTCGTCGGCGTCGTCGGAGCGCGACATTCGTCGGCTGAAGAACGCGACGCCCACCACCGCGGCCACCAACAGCAGCTTGATCACCAGCCATCGCCCGTAGGCGGAATCGGTCAGGCCGTCGAGCGATCCGAGTTGGCGCCAGGCGTTGGCGCTCCCCGTCGCCGCGAGCGCGACCACCGCGCCGAGCGCCCACGGTGAGAACTGCGACGCCGTCCACCAGAACCAGGCCCGAGGAACACCCGCGACGAGCAGGAGGAGCCCGCCGAACCACAGCGCCATCGCGGCGAGGTGGACCACGGTCGACACGAAGCCGAGCAACACGTCGTCGCCCGCGACCGCATGGCCACCCGCCGCCACCACGGCGAACACCACGAGGCCGGCAAGGCCGACCTCGACGCGCCCCGGCGTCGACGTGAGGAACGACCGCGCCGGAATGAACAGCGCGAACAGACCGATCGCCGCCAGGCGGGCGAGCCACCACTGACCCGACCGGATGTCGACCACGTCGCCCCACGAGAAGTACGACCCCGCGATCAGGTGGGCCTGTCCCGCGAACATCGCGGCGGTGCCGACCAACCCGACGAAGGCGGCGCCGACGAGCAGGAGCGCGACCCGACGCTCACCGATCAACTCCGGCACCAGGACCGCGGCCAGCAACAGCGCACCCACGAGCACGCCGACGCCGGCGAAACTCAGGAACCGCCCGACGCCGAGCAACAACGAGTCCGACGACGACGTGCCGGCGGCGTCGAAGATGTCGTCGATCACGCCGGGAGCGGTCGGGGTCGCGACACCGACCGAGAACGTGAAGGCGCCGCGGATCTTGTGCGAGTCGGCCGACACCGCCTGCCATCCCACGACATAGGTGCCGTCCTCGATCGTGGCCGGAACGGGTGTGCGCAGCGTGTCGCCGCCGAGCGACTGATCGAGCGGCCCGAGCGGCACCGGGTTGCCGGCGGCGTCGACGAGGCGGATCGAGTCGCCGATGGGATCGACGCCCTCGGAGAAGCGGAGCAGGATCTCCGCCGGCGTCGACGCGAGGATCGACTGGTTCGCCGGATTCGACGAGATCAGTTCGGCATGCGCCAGCGCAGTACCGGCCGACAGCGCCCCCAGGCCGGCGACGACCGCCACCACGGCGAGGACGACACGGCGCACACTCATGGCTCGGCGGAGTCGCGGGCCCGACGGGCGCTCCGGGCCCTGACGGCGACGAACGCGCCGAGTCCGAGCACTGCGGCGACCGAGGCGATGAAGAACCACGTGCCCGTGTTGGGGTCGGCCTCCTCGTCGACGTTCTCCGCGATCAACTCCGGCTCGGTCGTCGGCGGCACCGTCGCTTCGGTCGGTTCGGTGGTGACCACGGTGGTGGTCGTCGCGTCGGTCGACGGCACGGTCGATTCCGGAGGCGGCATCGTGGTGCTCGCCACCGGGCCGGTCAGCAGGAGTGCAGGAGCCGGCTCGTCGAGTTCGTCGCCGGGCTCGGTGGGGATACCGATCCAGCGGATCTCGCCCTCCTCGCAGCGCTGCACGAACGGGAAGTAGATCGTCGAGTCGGGCGTCGGCGGCAGCGTCATGGTGACCGAGAACGTGCCCTCCTCGTCGTCGGGCAGCGGGCCGCCGGCGAACGTGATCACGTTGTCGTCGATCGACCCGTCCCAATCCTCGATCGCGTCGGGGCTCGCCCCGGTCACGCCGTCGGGCAGCCGCATGTCGAGCTGTGTGGTCGGTGATCCGTCGCAGCCGTGCTCCACGGTGAACCCGATCGACAGCGTCGAGCCCGCCTGTGCCTCGGTCGGGTCGGGATCGATGTGGGCCGACGCGGGAGACGTCGCGACGAGCGCGAGCGCAACCGCAACGGTCGACAGGAACAACAGACGGCGGAACATGGCGCTCCGAGCGTAGGGGAACGAGCGCCGTCCAGGGCAGCGACGGGCTCCGTAGACTGCACTGATGCGCTCCCCCGCCCGAGTCGACGACCCGACCGGCACCGACGCGACCCTCACCGAGGACGTCGAGCAGACCATTTCCGACGACGCCGCCGACAAGCTGTTCCGCGGCGTGATGATCGCCATGGCGGCGGTCGTCGTCGTGGGGCTGTTCGCAGGTGCCGCAATCTGGGCACTGCAGGGTGACGACGATGCGCCACTGCCGATGAACGCCGTCGACGTCGGATTCCTCCAGGACATGATCGACCACCACGAGCAGGCGTTGCTGATCTCGAACCTGTACCTGGACGACCACGCCGATCGATCGGCCGGGCCGTACGCCCGCGAGGTCATCATGTTCCAGGAACGCGACCTCGGCTGGATGCGCGACTGGCTCGCCGAAGAGAACTACGCGCCGGGTGAACCCGACCGGATCGCGATGGAGTGGATGGGTGAGCCGACGCCGGTCGCCGAGATGCGGGGAATGCAGTCACCGGAACGGCTGCAGGAGTTGGCCGATGCCGCGGGCGAGGAGGCCGATCGCCTCTTCTTCGAGATCATGACCGACCATCACCTCGGCGGGGTCCACATGGCCGACCACGCCGCGGCCAACGGCCAGCGCGGGGAGATCGTGCAGTTCGCCGAATCGGTCTCGCGCAACCAGCGCATCGAGGTCGTCGAGTACCGCCAGGCCATGGAGCGCCTCGGCCTCACCTGAGCTGCGATGAGCGAACGGCCCGGACCCCGGGCCACGTTCACTTCGCGTGGCGCGCGATCGAATCGGGTCAGAGTTTCTTGAGGGGGGCCCAGGCGAGCGACAGGTGCTTGGTGCCGGCGCCGGGGAAGTTGATCGTGGCCTCGGCCTTCTCGCCGGAGCCGGAGATGTCGATGATCACACCTTCGCCGAAGGCCGGGTGCTCGACGTCGTCGCCGATGCGCAGGCCGAGTTCCTGGCTGTTCGACGGCGTCGGCACCGGCTTCGAACCCGAGCGGATCGCCGCGTCGACCACCCGGTCGCGGTGAGCATCCTGGTCGGCTCTGGCGTCGAGGATGTCGGCGTTGATGTCGCGGCCGCCCTCACCGCCACGGGCGCGTCGGTACGGCGGCGGATCGCCGTCGTCACGCCGCCGGTAACTCTGCCGGCCGTAGCTCGATCGGCCCGACACGTTGCCCGTCGACTCGACGAGGTCGCCGGGGATCTCGTCGAAGAACCGTGACGGCGGGTTGTACTGAGTGGAGCCGTAGAGCTGCCGGCTCCAGGCGTGCGACAGGTGGAGCCGGCGCATCGCGCGGGTGATGCCGACGTAGGCGAGACGTCGCTCCTCCTCCATCTCGGCAGGCTCGGTGAGCGCCCGGATGTGCGGGAAGATGCCCTCCTCGCAGCCGACCAGGAACACGACCGGGAACTCGAGGCCCTTCGCGGAGTGCAGGGTCATCAGCACGACCTGGTCTTCGACCGTCTCGCCATCGGTGCCGTCGGGGAGTTCGTCGGTGTCGGCGACGAGCGCCACCTGTTCGAGGAATTCGTCCATCACGGTGAACTCACGAGCGGATCCGACGAGCTCGCCGAGGTTCTCGATCCGGCTGTGGGCCTCGACGGTGTCCTCGGCCTCGAGCTCGGCGAGGTAGCCCGAGCCGTCGATCGCCGCCTGCAGTACGTCGCCCGGACCCTGGTCGGGGTCGGCGACGATCGTCGCCATCCGGTCGAGCAGGTCGACGAACGAGGCGATCCCGCGCACCGCCGGCCCGGTGATCCCGGCCTCGTCGGCTCGGCGCAGTGCCTCGACGAAGGGGACGCCTTCGGCGGCGGCGAATGCGTCGAGTTTGGCGACGCTGGCGTCGCCGACACCACGCTTGGGCACGTTGAGCACCCGCTTGACGCTCACCTCGTCGACCGGGTTCACCACGGCGCGCAGGTAGGCCATCGCATCCTTCACCTCGCGCCGGTCGTAGAAACGGGTGCCGCCGACCACCTTGTACGGCACGCCGAGGCGCATGAACGCCTCCTCGATCACCCGCGACTGCGCATTGGTGCGGTAGAGCACGGCCATCTCACGGAAGTTGGTGGCGTCGTCGGCGTGCAGTTGCCGAGCGGTGCCGGCCACCCACGTGGCCTCGTCACCCTCGTCCTCGGCGTGGTAGCGCATGATCCGCTCCCCTGCGCCGCTGTCGGTCCACAGCGACTTCGGCTTGCGTTCGACGTTGTTGTCGATCACGGCATTGGCCGCGTCGAGGATCGTCTGCGTGCTGCGGTAGTTCTGGTCGAGGATCACCGTCGTGACGTCGGGGAACGCCTCCTCGAAGTCGAGGATGTTCCGGAGGTCGGCGCCTCGCCATCCGTAGACCCCCTGGTCGCTGTCACCGACCACGCAGACGTTGCGATGGCCGTCGGCCAGGAGCAGCACCATCTCGTTCTGCGCCTGGTTGGTGTCCTGGTACTCGTCGACGAGGATGTGCTGGAATCGCCGGCGGTAGTGCTCCAGCACGTCGGGGTGCTCGCGGAACAGCTTGACGGTGTTGAGGAGCAGGTCGTCGAAGTCCATCGCGCCGGCCTTGAGGAGCCGGGCCTGGTACTCGGCGTACACGTCGGCGTGCTTGCGGTCGAAGATGTTCTGCGCCCGCCGCTGGGCTTCGGCGGGATCGACGAGTTCGTTCTTCCAGAGGCTGATGATGCCGTGGACACCGCGCGGCGTGAAGCGCTTCGGATCGAGGCCGAGGTCGCGGATGACGTAGCCGGTCAGACGGTTCGAGTCGGCGGCGTCGTAGATCGAGAACCGGCGGGGATAGCCGAGCAGGTCGCCGTTGGCCCGCAGGATCCGCACGCAGGCCGAGTGGAACGTCGACACCCACATCGACTTGACGACGGGACCGACGAGCGCCCCGACGCGCTCGCGCATCTCAGCGGCAGCCTTGTTCGTGAACGTGATCGCAAGGATCTGCGACGGGTGCACGCCCATGTGGATCAGGTGGGCGATGCGATGCGTCAACACGCGGGTCTTGCCGGATCCGGCTCCCGCCACCACGAGCAGCGGGCCGGATTGGTGGACGACCGCATCGAGCTGATCGGGGTTCAGCCCTTCGGCGAACGGCGACGGCCCGCGGGCGTCACCGCCGTCGAACGGTCCGGAGGCGGTCTCGGCGCTCGGACTGTCGGCCGGATGGGGGATCTCGTCGCCGAACAGCTCCTCGTCAGTCATGCCCCGTCCACTCTAGAGACCGGGTGCGACGGTCACGATGCGTCGACGCCTCGGCCCGGCACCAGCGGCTGACGTGGTTCACTGTGCTCATGGAGTACACCGACGTGAGCCCGGAACAGTTCGGCGAACTCGACGGGCTGGACGACTGGCGCGTGGTCCTCGACTCGATCCACGCCACGTTCAACGCACCGGACTACCTCGCCGCCGCCGACCTCGTGACGACGGTCGCCCAGATCGCGGAGCAGAACGTCCACC
>Ga0316197_10002797_pt1 | contig 12437 bp, 11 predicted proteins | sample OudBiesiAoxic_MG_FD_204939 | JGI IMG/M metagenome (GOLD analysis project Ga0316197, IMG submission 204939) | Coastal sediment microbial communities from Oude Bieten Haven, Netherlands - site A oxic | ecosystem: Environmental > Aquatic > Marine > Coastal > Sediment | place: Netherlands...
GGTTGATCCGGGCCTGTGTGACACTGGCCTGCGCAATTTGCACCTGGGCTGAACCCGCACCGACATTCTGGGTAGCCGTTTGCAAAGCGGACCGCGCCTGTTCCACTTCCAGCACGAAAGGCCGCTGGTCGATCCGGGCCATCAGGTCACCCGCCTTGACCACCTGTCCGTTGGTGGCAGCGAGCGCTGAAACATAGCCTGAAACCTGCGGCACCACATCCACCACGATTGCCTTGAGGCGCGCGTTCGATGTGTACGGGGTAGTACGGTCGGCAACCAGATACCAAATGAAGATAAATAGAGATATAAGTGCAAATATACGAATGGTTATTTTCATTGGGCGACCTTTTAGGCTCGTTATTTATCAGGCGACATTCTATCAGACCAGTCAATTAATCAGGTAATTTCACCAAATCAAACTGTGTCTAAAAAGGCATCGGTTGGCTCCGTTTCAAATTTTCAAACATGGTCTTTCCATTTGTGGGTCTTACTCTTACTTTTTTTTGCGGGTTATCGGCGTTGATATTTTTGACAGGTCTCCAGGACCACAACATGTTGGCTGTCCACTTTTGTCATCTATCTCGCACAAAACCGGTTCCTCTTTTTCTTGAACTATGTCTTGTGACTCATCCTCGAGGGAAGCAACATTCGCTTGCTCGCCCTTGTCTTCTTTATCTTTCATGACTTTTCTCCTGTCTTTAGTTGGACTGACCCACAGCCCATTTGATAAATCAATCGGATGTTTTATAGTGAGTGCGCCAGATACAGGATTATTCGTGAAAACAATTCCTGTATCTGTTCCTCATGTCTATTTCAGCTTGAAGGTCATTCCACCAGCGGCCAGTGTCAGCCTGGCGCCTTTCTGTGAAGACTTCAACTTGATCACGACGCCCTTATCGTTCTTCATGCTCAGGACAGAACCACCAGCAACCAACACCGCACCTGCCTGACCGGATATGTATGTTCCTTCCAGATCTGTGGCCTCTACAAGATTGTAAACCTCATCCGTGGCTTCAACACTGGACGCACCAACGTCAAGTACTGTCACTCCGTTGATTTTCAGATCAGGGTCATGGTGACCAGCAGGAATTTTGAATACTGAATCAAACTGACTTTCATTGCGACTAACTCCTTTCTCATCCAATGATTTGGTTCACGAATTTCCGGCAATATTTTAGAAGGTGTCGAGGAAGGTTGGTACTCGTATTTTTTCCGGTATTTATAAATAAATCTATGGGTCAATCTCACAGGCACCGGGCAGGAACGTGGCGTACGGAAATTGCCATTAAAGAAATATTCAACACCAACTGGCTTCCAGCGTCGGATGTCTTGCCAGTTCCTCGATGTTGGCATCAAGAATACGGTAGCCCACATTGCCGTACAGGAGTTGGCGGCCTTCATTGAGCACCCAGGTGGGACTGCCCCGCATCCCCAATGCATTCGCACTGCGCTGGTCATCGCTCAAAGCGGCTATCGCGCTGCCATCACGCAGTACAGATTTCAGTAACTGCTCGTCAATATTTTCTGCCTTTGCACACTCAATGAGCGTTGAATAATCGTTGATGTCTCTGGCCTCTGAAAAAAATGCCTGGCGGATACGAAGCGCAACGGGTTCAACAAGGGTTTCTTCAGTAACCAGGGCCACAGCCTTGAGAAACAGGTGGGCCTGTAGTGATGATCGTGGGCGCACCTTCGTCCAGATATCCGGGTTAACCACGAGGTTTTCGAATGGGGCTACCGATTTTACGACATGGGCACCAAATTTCTCGAAGCCATCCGTTTCTCCCCACTGCGTGGCAATCTTGCGGTGGCTGTCACCGAAAATATCAAGATAGCGATGGCGAATGGTGACTCTTCCAGCCCATTGACGGTTGAGTTCATCCAGACGTGGCTGCGCAATCCACGCCCAAACACAAAGTACATCGGTGTAATAATCGATAAGAATAGGGGCAGTAGTATGGGGCATTTAAAAATTCCTCTGTTTATTCAAATGGGTTCAGAAAGCGAACACTCGTTTCCTCAAAATAGACCTGACTTTTCATGATAATGGCAGGCCCGGCACCCCAGATCCAGCCGCTTGAGCCGACCTTGCTGGGTGAGAAGAATGCGGTAAAGTTGATACCACCCTCCCCGCTAATGGCCAGGGAGGTATCAATTGAATGTGCTGAATTCATGATTTTGCAGGCACTATTTCCTGGGTAAATGCGGTCATCCCGCTGAATGAAAATCTCTTTGCGACATTAGATACGTTCACGCTTGTACGCACTACCCGAAAAATTACTAGTCGCGATGTGAAAATTTGCTGGAAGACAATGCTTACACCCGGCTTTTTGCAAGGAAATTCCGAGTGCTCGACTAGAAAAATTACGAGGTTCTTCGATGTGCGCCGAGGGCTATGATTCATCTTCAATTTACCGTGCCAGTAATAGGTGATTGTTGGTCACCAGGTTCGAACCAATCGGAGGAAATTCACGTGAAAGTAATTATTGTAGGTGGTGTGGCAGGTGGGGCATCTTGTGCAGCACGTTTGCGTCGAGTGGACGAAAAAGCTGAAATCATCATGGTGGAGCGTGGCCCTTATGTCTCCTACGCCAACTGTGGACTGCCTTATTATGTTGGCGGCTCGATTGAAGAGGAAGCCAGCCTGCTGGTTGCCACCGAACAGATGTTTCGTGTCGTCTTCAATGTAGACGCCAGAACAAATTTTGAAGTGGTTGGTATCGACGCCAGTGGGAAAACGGTTGATTTCAAAAACCGCCTGACCGGTGAAGTGACCACAGAGAGCTATGACAAGCTGGTGCTCTCTCCGGGCGCCGCTCCTATTCGCCCGCCGCTCGATGGAATTGACCTGCCGGGAATATTCTCGGTACGGACCGTGGCCGATGCAGTGAATATGAAAAAATGGCTGGATAAGGATATTGACCGGTCGGTTGGGAACTCATTCACTGGACTGGATGCCAACTTTGAAGGCAGACGTGCAGTGGTTATCGGCGGCGGGTTTATCGGTCTCGAGATGGTCGAGAACCTGATCGAACGCGGTCTGTCGGTTACTTTGATCGAAAAACTCAACCAGGTCATGCCACCTCTCGATACCGAGATGGCCCGGTTAGTGGAGCGTTACCTTGCAAAACACAACGTTAAAGTCGAACTGAACGACGGTGTTGCCGGCTTCAAGAAAGCCCGGTGCGGTCTCCAGGTACTGACTGAAAGTGGCAAATCACACCCGGCCGACATCGTCATCATGGCCATTGGTGTAAAACCCGAACTTGCACTAGCCAAAATGGCGGGTATTGAAATCGGTGAACGTGGCGGTATTCGGGTCAATGATCAAATGGTCACTTCCGACCCGGATATCCTGGCAGTTGGTGACGCGATTGAAGTGAAAGATTTCATCACTGGTCAGTACACCCTGATACCGCTGGCAGGTCCTGCCAACCGCCAGGGTCGTATCGCGGCGGATGTAATTGCCGGACGCGACGCACATTTCCGCGGCACCCAGGGTACCTCAATCCTCAAACTTTTTGATGCCACGATCGCGCAGACCGGTGTCAGCGAGAAAACGCTTAAACGACTGGGTGATGCCGATTATGAAAAGCTCTACCTGTATCCGAACTCGCATGCCGGTTACTACCCCGGCGCCAAGATACTGGTGGTCAAATTTATCTTCAGAAAATCCAATGGCAAAGTACTCGGCGCCCAGGTTCTTGGTGAAGACGGTGTTCCAAAGCGCATCGATTCCTTCGCCATGGCCATCCAGATGGGCTGCACAATTTACGATCTCGAAGAGTCCGAACTTTCCTACGCTCCACCCTATGGAAGCGCCAAAGATCCGGTCAATTTTGCGGGTATGGCTGCTGCTAACGTACTCAATGGCGATATGCCGTTGACGCATTGGGCCGCGATTGGTGACGGCTTCCTTCTCGATGTACGTAACCCGCCTGAGATCGAAGTAGAACCGGTTGAAGGTGCGGTCAATATTCCATTGCCGCAGCTACGCACCCGCCTGGAAGAGCTTCCACGTGATAAGGAAATCAACGTCTTCTGCCGCTCAGCACAGCGCTCCTACTACGCCACACGGATACTGTTGCAAAACGGTTTCAAGGTCAAAAATATTTCCGGAAGCATGCTGGCCCGTTCACACCTGGCTGACTAACGGTACAGGGTCAGGTCTGAATTTGCAGGTCAAGCGAGTGGAACACAGGCATTTCCTATCCAGAAAAGCGAATTTGATAAACGAATTCATTAACGGAGAATAAGGTAAAAATCTATGAATGCCTTCATGCATTTTCTTGAAACCACGCTTAACCCACTGGTTTTGGTTTTCACCGTGTCCAACCTGGCAGCCATGGGCCTCCAGGTCAAAATGCCGGATGTCATGGCGGCACTGCAGAACAAAAAAGCCCTGACGCTGATCTTTGTCTGGGGCTGGGTTTTAGGGCCGGTCGTCGGTCTTCTGATCACCTGGTTACTGCCCCTGGATGAACCTTACGTGATCGTGGTGCTTCTCACCAGCCTGGCACCGTGCGCACCTTTCCTGCAGCAGATGGTGGGGAAAGCTAACGGAGATGTGGGGTTTGCGGGCGCCCTTATCCCATTGGTAGCGGTCGGCACGGTCGTGTTCATGCCCATCATGGCGCCCTACATGATCAAGGGCCTGACGATCAGCGCCTGGGCGCTCGCGAAACCATTACTCCTGACCATACTGCTACCGCTGATGATTGGCGCGGCGATACGTCATTTTGCCGATCAGGGCGCCACTAGAATATTCCCGGCAATAAAAGCCCTGGCCCTGATTTCCACATTATTAACGGTCATCGCGTGTCTCGTACTCTACGGTAAGAGCATGCTTAATACGGCTGGCGAATTCGCCCTGCTAGCAATGACCATCTTCATGGTCGGCGTTGCAGTCATCACCTACATCTTCGGCTTCGGTCTGAAACAGAACCAGCGCAGTGTGATGTCCCTGGGGATGGGGACGCGGAATATTGCGGCTGTTTTTGCAGCGGCCCTCGCCATTCCAGACGCGGATCCACGCATCATGGTGATGGTAATCATGTGGACGTTGTGGTCGGTTGTGCTCGCCGCCATTGCAGCCAGGGTGTTTTTGAAGCAATCACTGGTTGAACTGGCAAAGAAGAAATGAGTAACAACAATACAGGCGTATTCACCAACATCAAATGGCCCCGGTTATTTGTGGGTCTGCAAGGGGTCAAGCTCGCCGATGCACCGAAGGAAGTCTCGGCAGGTATCACACTTGCTGCCCTGATGATTCCTCTCAACATCGGCTATGCCCAGGTTGCCGGCCTGCCGCCCGTGGCCGGCCTTTATGCTGCCATCATTCCATTGGCGATCTTTGCCCTGTTCACAAGTTCACGTCACCTGGTCACCAGTCCCGATGCCTCTATGGCCGGTTTGGTCGGTGCCGCATTGGTTGGTTTTGCCGTGCCGGGTGACCCGCTGCGTTTACAGTACGCCCTGGCCCTGGCGCTTATTATCGGGGTTCTGTTCTTTATATTCTGGTTGTTCCGGCTAGCGTATCTCGCCAACTTTCTTTCGCGTGCGGTGATGGCAGGCTTCATCACTGGTCTCGGTATCGAGGTGTTCACCAACCAGGTACGCAAGATTCTCGCTGCCCCCCATTCGGCTGACCCGGGTATGGCGCTGGCAGCGGCAGAGCAGATCAAGGAGGCCATGGCAAGTTCCGTTCACACCGAGGGCTACTTCGTTGAACTGATCGGCATGTTTGAATCGATCCCCCATATGAACCTGTGGTCGGTGGCGATCGGGGTCTCGGCGTTCCTGATCGTCCGCCTGATGAAACGCTATATGCCGAAAATCCCCGGTGCACTGGTGGCGCTGGTGCTGCTGACATCCATCGTCGCGTTCTTCGACCTCTCCGCCAAGGGGGTTGGTGTACTCGGTTCGATGCCATCGGGTCCGCCGACTTTGAGCTTACCCGCCATTCCATTGGCCGACTACCTGCGGCTATTACCTGGCGCCTTAGCAATCGTGGCGATTCTGCTTTGCGAAGGTCTCCTGGTGGTTCGCAGTTACAGCAATAAGTACGACTATAAGGCAGACGGTGATCAGATGCTGTTCGCCTATGGTGCAGCCAATCTCGCGGCCGGTTTCACCGGTTCGCTGGTCACGGGTAATAGCCCTTCCCGTTCAGCGGCGATGGATGCCTCGGGCGCAAGAAGCCAGCTACCGAGCCTGGTGGCGGCCGGCACTATCGCCATCGTGATGATGTTTTTCACCGACGTGCTGGCGTTCCTGCCCAATGCTGCACTGGCCGGAATCGTAGCCAACGCGGTGCTGTCCCTGATTGAGGTTCATGAACTGAAGGAACTTTACCGGATGCGTCGTTCGGAGTTCTGGATCGCCATAGTTTGTCTTGTCAGCGTTTTGGCACTCGGTCCATTGCGTGCCGTCCTCGTCGCCTTCCTGATGTCCACCATCGACGTCATCCGGCGTGCGTCCCGTCCGTCCACATCAGCACTGCTTGAAGCGCCGGACGGAAGCCATTTCGTTTACACGGACCTCGCTACCGCAGTCAGTCCTGATGGTCTGGCTATCTATCGATTTGGTGCCCCACTCTACTTCGCTAATGCCAGCCAGTTTCTTGACGAGGTCGAGCTCATGGCCAACCAGACATCCACCCCGGTCCGTTGGTTCGTGCTGGATGCAGAAGCAATATCCGATGTCGATACCACCGGCGCGCAGGTCCTGCGGCAGGCGATCACCCTGCTGGCCAAACACAAAATTACTTTTGCAGTTAGTCGTGCCGACCGCAGTTTCCGTTCATGGCTGGAAAAATACGATCTTGCAGAACTGATCGAACTGGACCATTTCTACCCGACCAACCGGCACGCCGCAGCGGCGTTTCGCAAGGAGAAAGAGAAGGCCGGTAATGCACCCTGAGCTGAAGTGCCCAGCGTGGGTTCCGCTGCCATTGGGCAGGAAGGACAGTATGGCATTGAGTACCAATACCAGTAGCCGCACTCGAAAACTTTCAGGGCGCGACTAGTAAATTTACGGATAGCGAGGATTATCGTTTGGGTATCTACTGATACTACAAATTCATAACCTGAAGATTATCAGGTCAATCTTTTTTTTTGGTGAGTGGGAATGGAACATCAAGAAATGGAACATCAACAAGTGGGCTGTGCAATACTGGCCGACCGACACACGTCACTTTCCGAGGGCATTCGAGGCCTGTTGGAAACGACTTTCAAGACGGTTTATATCGTGGCTGACGCAACATCGTTGAATGAAGGCGTTCAACGACTGTTACCGACCGTGGTTGTGCTGGATATTTCCCTGCTGGGCAGCGATTTCTCAGCTTTATTGAAGGAAGTTCTTCAATCGTCGCCGGAATCCAGGGTGATCGTTTTATCGGTACACGATCAGGCCAGTGTCGTACGCATTGCGCTGGCTTCCGGTGCGAAAGGCGTTGTTCTCAAACGCAGTATTGGCAGCGATCTTATGACGGCAGTCAGTGCAGTTTTACGTGGTGACGAATTCGTCTCACCCGGTTTTGGTCAGAGCACCTGTATACACTGAAAACCTTATATTTCGTTGACACCACTCTGCAGGGCAAAACGAATCAAGTCTGCGCTGGAAGAAAGCTCGAGTGTTTCCATCATCGAATACTTATGGAATTCAACGGTTCTGGCTGATATATCCAGGCGCGAGCCGATGACCTTGGCCGAGTGCCCATCCACCAGCAGTCGCAATATCTCGCGTTGACGTAATGTCAATTTACGGACCGGGTCGATATCGGCATCATCACCTTCCTTCATTACTTTCATCAGGTCCCCGGCAATGGCCGGGCTGACAAAGGTTCGTCCCAGGGAAGCTGCGCGCACTGCCATGATCAACTCTTCGGTGGCGGAATGTTTGAGCACATAGCCCAACGCACCTGCTTCAAGTGCCCTTCGCGCATAGGCCGTGTTGTGATGCATTGTCAGGAAGACCAGCTTGACATCGGGATCCACCTTTTTCAGTTCCTCAAGTGCTTCAACGCCATTGAGTTCCGGCATCGTGATATCGGAAATGATAACGTCAGGACTGAGCTTTTTTGCCGCAGCCATCATCGCCCGGCCGTCCTCCGCCACCCCGACAAGTTCGAACTCAGTTTCCAGCAACCGTCTTAGTCCTTCAGCAACAATGCGATGATCATCTGCAAGCAGTACTCTTAGTCGATTCATTCAATCGCTCCCTGGATAGGCACAATAGTACTCACCGTTGTACCCTTGCCACGCTGACTGCGAACCTCCAGGGATCCGCCTGCGATCTCGGCCCGTTCACGCATGCTCGAGAGGCCGAGACCTGACTGCAGCAAGTCATCTGTCGGGTCAAATCCTTTGCCATTGTCACGCACCGATAATACCAATGAATTCTGCTCACGCATAAGCACTATCTCAATCGTATCAGCGTTTGCATACTTGATAGCGTTGTTAATTGCTTCCTGGGTGATACGGTAAAGACACAAAGCAGTATCGTTGGGAATCTTCCTCTGTATCTCGCTAATTTGGTCAATGATTACAGCGTCAGTATAGCGACGCACTCTCTCACATTCGGTTTGCAGGGCAGCCACCAGGCCAAGATCCTCAATCAGGGATGGGTGCAGGCGGTAGGACATGTCGTGTACATCCTGGGAGATTTTAACCAGTTCGGGCTGTATATTTTGCATTACCTCCGTGGCCGCATCGCTACCCTGGTTGGAAGCCACAAAACCAGTATCAATAGCCAAACGCGCCAGGCGCTGTGACATGTCATCATGAAGTTCGCGCGCGAGCAGACGGCGCTCGTCTTCCTGCGCTGTTATCACGCGTCGCCCCAACTGAATTTTGGAGCGTTCAGCCCGCCGGCGGCGCCGTCGCTGTACCAGCAATGAAGTAATCAGTACCACCTGTACTGCGAAAACAAAAAGGGCAAGCAAAATCCATTTACCATGTTGTTCCCAAGGACCTGGGGGCTTAAAACGAATGACACTGCCAGTCGGTAGTCGGGAGGGAGCAATCCCCCACGCTTGTAACTGCTGCCAGTCAAAGGTTGGCGTGCTCAGGGGAATTACCTTCCAGGCGACATCAGTTGGCCTTTCTTGTAATACCTCTTGTGCAGTCACTGCCATCTCCATGCCTACCTGCGTTAGCCGAATAAGACTGCCACCAACAATTCCCTGGCCAAGCTGATCGTCGTAAGGACCAAACACCGGCACACTGCTGCTTGATCTTATTCGGTACATGCCGGAATAATGGTTCAGCTGAACACCGTCTACATCACTGTCATAGAGAATAAAATAAACAACCGATCCTGGCTGAAGTCCTCCAAGACGCTCCCACAATGCCGTCAAATTCAAGTGATTGGTAAATTCAAAATTGACATGGGGATAGATCGGTTCGAGCGCCTGCCGGGCGAAACTCGCCAGCGACGCTTCATCTTTTGACGCGCCGATAACCATGACGATATGAGAGGTTTCAGGCAGTATTCCCATAAGCTCTCCGATGCCTTCCTGGAACGAATAATGGGTAACGACCACCGCATCACCCGGTCGAAACTGCACATTGGCCAGCGCAAAATCAGCGGCAACAGCAATAAACGGGATATCTGAAAAAACCGGATCACGCCTACTTAACCAGAAAGCAATTGCGGGTGGACCTATTGAAACGACCAGGTCGGGGGGCATACTGCCGTATTCATTTTGTAATAACCGGGACTTCAGGTTATTGCGGTCCCAGTCGCCCCCGCCACGTGCTTCCAGATCAAACTGCCGAAAAGCAATGGGCGATGTGTATTGCTTTTGCAACTCGAGCATGAATGTATTTTTTAGCGTGAGGTAGGGCGGTGTGCTCTCGTCATAACTGTTAATGATCAGTATCTGGAGTACATCATCCTCTTGCGCCCAGGCAGGGACACAGCTGAACACAAGTCCGGAGGTGGCGATCGCCAGGCAGCACAGATATTGCAAAGTCAGACGCATGGGCGCATTCTGATCGGATTAGCCATGACCCGCAACCGAAAAGGACGGGCAATGGCGGGTTACCTCCATGATCTTTACCGGCATCAGTATGTATTAAGGAACTGGTGATCGCCTGACACTATTGAGTTTTTCACCCAGTTGGGATTTAACCACCATCAACGACCCCTATACGCGCTCTGAAAAGCCTGGTCATAACTGACAGGAGGGCGCCAGCAGAAAGACCAAACATCAGTATTCCGTTGGCTGCCTCAAGAGCACCAAGCAGACGCCACCTTTCACTCATCACGATGTCACCATAGCCCAGCGATGTGAAACTCACCACGGAATAGTAAAAAGCCGTTTGAAAGTCGGTAAATTCGCCCAGGTATTGGAAAAGGATGGCCCAGATCGCGAATTGCACCAGGTGACCAGCGAACAACGCAAGCACGAGAAAGCCGAGCACGCGGATTTCGGTTCGATAACGGGATTTTAGCTGGTAATGTTCCAGATTGCGCAAAAGAATAGTAAGAATAATTACAATGGCTACTACCTGAATAGTCATGTTGATGACGAGCGCCGCACTCCCGATCAGTAATGTAAGCAACATGCTATTCAGGTCTCTTCTGGTTTTAGGATGAGTTTCATGCCTCCTGACCTTGCTTGACTTTAAACAGCACCGCGTAAAGCACTGGAACTACACCCAGTGTCAAAACCGTGGCAAAGGCAAGTCCGGTCGCAATGATCAGGGCTAAGGAGTAGAACACCGGATCGTGACTGAGAATCAACGGCATCACACCAAGAATGGTGGTAATCGTGGTCATCCAAATCGGTCTGAAACGTGACACAGTAGCTTCGATCACGGCATTGTATGCATCGCGACCCGCTTTGCGCTCCTGGTCGATACGATCGATCAGCACAATACCATTATTGATGATAATTCCGGCCAGGCTTAGCAGACCGAGAATCCCGAAAAAGTCAAACGGCGCACGAAACAATATCAGGCCAATAAAGGCGCCGATAAATGCCAGCGGTAGTGTAAATGCGATGATAAAAGGCCGCCGGAAAGAGTTGAACTGCCATATCAACAGCACCACCATGATAATAGCGCAGTGGGGAAGCCACTTGGCGAGCTTTGGTATGGTCTCTCCCTGCTTCTCAATCTCCCCGCCAACTTCCCAACGATATTCGTCACCCAGATTCAAGGCCTCGATTTCAGGTGTTATTGCGGTGAGTAACTCCATCGCCTTCATCGTTTCATGTTTGAATTCCACGGTGAGAACACGTGCCTGGTTACGACGCGAAACACGGCTGTATTCCCAGGCCCCGTTGATGCTGGCGATCTGAGATAACGGTACATCACGTTCCATCGCCCGCGAATTGACACGAATATCGTAGAAATCACTACCGAAATCCCGTTCCTGCTGCCCGGATCGGAGTACGACCGGGATAGCCTGATCATTCTCGCGGTAATCTGTAGCCCGGATACCATCGATATGTGCCTGCAGCGAATTGGCAATTTCTTCGGATGAGATACCGACGCGACGTGCCTGCGTCTGGTCAACAATAATTTCGGCCTTGATAACGGTATTTTCCGAATTATTACGAACATCGACAGTGCCTGGTGTTGCACGCACACGATCTGTGAATTCCTGACCCTTCTGATAAAGATAGGCTATATCCGGCCCGTAAAGCCGAACTTCCACAAACCCCGGCTCCGGTCCGGTCGTCCACATCATCTTGACCCGGCCTTCGGCCTCCGGAAGTGACTCGGCTATAAACCGTCGCGTCCGTTCCGCAGCCTCGGGCACCTGCTCGCCCGATTCAGTTGTAACGATAACGAAGGCACGATGCGGGTCGGGGTCGAATGGAGCGAGCACGAGTACAAAACGGGGACCACCTGTGCCCACGTAGGCAATCGATCCGGTGATATCCGGGTTGGCCTCATCGTCTTCCAGCCAATCGGTCAGACGTTGAACAACTTTCTGCGTAGAGTCGATGCTATAACCCGCCGGTAAATCAACATAGACCAAATACTGGTTACGGTCGCTATGACCAAACATTTCACGAACCAGTGTCGAACCCAGGTAACCACCGCCCACAAGCACTGCAAAAATGACCGCGAGCACAACATAACGCCCTTTGATCAGGCTCGCGAGTAGCGCCCGGTAGGCCACATAGATACGGCCACTATAGGGGTCTGGAGCCGGTTCATCGCCTTCAGTTTTCTTGGGGGCTTTCATAAACCAGTAACACATGTAGGGTGTCAGGTACATGGACAGGAACCATGAGCCCATCAACAGGATGATGATAACCACGGGCAGTGAAATGGCATACTCACCAACATCGCCAGTGAGCAGGTAAATTGGCATGAAAGCGATAATAGTCGTGAGGGATGAGGTCAACAGTGGAACAGAGAGCGCCTTTGCTGTATTGAGACAGGCTGCACGCCGTTCTTCACCCGCATCAAGCCGGT
>Ga0316197_10002799_pt1 | contig 12436 bp, 12 predicted proteins | sample OudBiesiAoxic_MG_FD_204939 | JGI IMG/M metagenome (GOLD analysis project Ga0316197, IMG submission 204939) | Coastal sediment microbial communities from Oude Bieten Haven, Netherlands - site A oxic | ecosystem: Environmental > Aquatic > Marine > Coastal > Sediment | place: Netherlands...
CGCTGCATACAAAAGCATTTCTGATCGACCGCAGATACCTGTTTGTCGGTTCCCTGAATCTCGACCCCCGTTCCATAGAGATCAATGCCGAGATGGGGCTGCTCATCGATTCACAGGACATGGTCGGTAACCTGACATACGATGTCGACGAGCGACTCGCTGCAGTGACCTACCGGGTGATCGTAAACGACCAGGGGAATCTCGAATGGCATGGACGTATCAATGGTGAAGAAGTCATCGAGACCAGGGAACCGCTCACGAGTCCCTGGCTGCGCTTCAAGGCCTGGTTCATGAGGATTGTCCCCGAACGTCAGTTGTAGGGCGGTACAGCAAGGATGCGTATCGATGCGTTTCTGTAGGAGCGCCGTCGCCTACAGGGATGGTCACTACGGGCTTCCTGCCCTCTCGTGACACTTGTACATCCCTGTACATCGTAGGTGAGGGGCGTGAGCAGGAGGCGGAAGCTTCCCCGGCGCAATTTGCAGCATGTAAAAAACAATCGCGGCGGGGACGCCGCTCCTACAGCAATCCAATCACCTGCAGGGGCGGATCGCATCCGCGAAGACCGGGGTGAAACTGGCGGCTAGCGAGCCCGCTTGGCGGCATCAAGTTTCTTCTGCGCGTCCATGACCTGCTGCTCGGCGTTCTGCACGCGCTCCAGATACGCCGGTCTGAGCCTGGAGCCACCACCGGCCAGCGCCTGGCGGTCACCTTCGCCAACGACCTGGGCTTCACGCAGGTGTGCGGTTGCACTGTCCAGATCCATCTGTGCAGCCCTTATGGCTGCAGTCCTGTCGGAGCTGGCCGATTCTGTTTCCTGTCCTATCTCGTTGGCCTTTCTGATCGTTTCCTGTGCTTCCTGTTCGCTCTCGCTGACTTCCTGCCGTGAAGGCGGGGGAGCATCGATAACGACAGGGGTTGCTTCAACGCTGCCGGGCACCGGCTGGTCGGAGAAGGTGACATTGCCGTCCTTGTCAACCGAGCGAAGCACTTCGGATACGGATGGCAGTGAGCCGGCAGTCAGTATGATCGCGAGAATGATTTGGCTTTTCATATGTATTCCTCGTCCGGGTGCCGGACTGCTATGTAATAGGCGTCAGTATGATTTCAACGCGGCGGTTCAATGCCCGACCTTCAGGCGTGTCGTTGTCGCCAATCGGCTGAGACTCGCCCATGCCGCGTGTGACGATGCGCTGCGAAACGACTTTCTGTGATTCGAGGTAGCGTGCAACACTGCTGGCACGCGCTTCTGAAAGTGTCTGGTTATAGGATTCGGCACCGGTACTGTCGGTATAGCCGTTTATATCGATATAGGTCTTCTCGAATTCATTGATCACCAGGGCCACGGAATTCAACACCTGGTAAAAGTCAGCGGAGATATTGCTGGAATCGGTGGCAAAGGTAACGTTGCCCGGCATGTTCAGGATGATGTTGTCACCATTGCGCGTGACGCTGACGCCGGTGCTTTGCAGTTGCGCCCTGAGTTTGTCTTCCTGCCTGTCCATGTAATAGCCCACGCTACCACCCGCAAGTGCACCGATCCCTACCCCGAGAAGAATTGCACTGCGGCTGCCACCGGTAGCGGCACCGATCAGGCCGCCTGCGACGGCACCGATGCCTGCTCCCATTCCGGCTTTACTGGCCTGCTCTTCACCGGTATAGGGGTTGGTCGTACAGGCGCCGAGGCCCACAACCAGGGCCAGACTAATGGCCAGAAGTGATTTTTTTCCGATGGATTGCGGGATAAACTGAATCGTGTGGACGTTGTGCTGGCTCATGGTTGCTCCGTTGCTGCAGGTCAGGTGGTGTGAATAAAGTAGTGAAGTATGTATCAAGACACGGCTATTTTATGTGCTCGGCTGCTCAATTGTAATCTTTAATAGTGCTATATAGTACAGGATGTTATGTTGCATATCTAAAAAGACTCATAGGAATGTGTCTGAGCGTTGCCTGCTTTGAGTGCGGACGCTCGTGCCTTGTTCCCCGGCATCCTGCTTGCCGTTCTCAGAAGCGTGCGACGGCCCATTGATGCCAGTTGATCTGTTTCATGCTGTCACCCAGTTCTTTCATGGCATCCAGCAGGCTCTGGATGCTGCCAACGACGGCGTAAATGTTCCGCAGGTCCTGCCTGTCGCTATTAGCCAGTTCGTTATCCTGTTGCAGCTTGTCCAGATGTTGTTCCAGATCCTGAGATAATGTTGACTCGGTGTGCCATTTTTTTACAAGGGCATCTGTTTGTTCAAATCGCGCCCATTTTTCCAGTATGTGGCGTATACGTTGGCGCCATTTCTCATTAAGTGAGTTGAGGGATTGCATCAGCTCGGGGGATTCAGATTCCGCCACGGAGAAGGTCGCTTCAACGCTTTGCAGACGCAGGCGCACAGATTGCAGGCTGTTAACCAGGCGCTGGACCTTTTCCGGTGTGTTGTCTGGAAACAGTGGGTACTCGAGGTTTTTCTCAATCTTCAGCAGTTGCGTGGAAACTGGCAGGATCGCTGATTCGAACACGCGCTTTCTGTGCTTGCGTCCACGACCTTGCTGCCGTGGTGAATGAAAATGAAAGTCATCAATCATCCGGGCGCTGCCGGACAGAAAACGACGCACACCGCGCAGGAAAATCTTCTCCGGGTACATGGGGCTCAACAGTCGCTGGACAATCACCACGATGCTGATGCCAAGCAGCAGCATCTGGGCGGTCACGATCAGTGCCATGAATGAGTAGGCCTGCTGGTTGTTGATATTGACGAGCATGAAAAACATCACGAGTGGCCCGATCTTCAGGATGGGTGAGCGGCCACCCAGGTAAGCAAACACAAAGGTGTAAATAAAGACAAGAGACAGCAGACCAAAACCGGTGTCCAGTGCGGGCATGAGAAACATATAAACCGGCGCGACAACAACAAACATGCTGAGTAGCAACACGATCAGCAGGCCAAACAGATTGGCCGGTGACATGACTATCATGAGCCCGAAAACAACAGACATCATTGGAATGGCGGTACCGCCCGGCGGGTTGACGTAGTACCAGAAGGCATAGCCAACGATCCAGCAAAGGGCAGGAAACAGGGCCTTGAGCAACCGTTCAGGATTCCAGGCAGAGGGCTGAAAGGGGTCAGTCATTTTTGACTGACCCTGCAACGGGGTGCCAGTCTCGAGGTTCGCCAGTACCCGCAATGTCTGCAACAGTTCGCGGCTGCTGCGATCGAGTGTATGTAATTGCATGATGAAGTTCGCCAGGGCGGCTTGCTGAAACCGGGCCAGCTGGTTGCTGGCTTCGTTATCAGGCTGCAGTACAATTTCTTTCAACAGGACCGTATCATCGAGGTCGTATTCGATCGTCGTGGTCTTTTGTTCCTCCCACAGCATGTGACCACGTTGCAGCCGATGACCCATGGTGTCCAGCGCAGACTCGAGTCCGGGAAGTAGTTTCTCCAGGTTCAGTTCGCGACAATCATGAATACTTTCACGCCACAGTTCCTGTGCATTACCGAATGTCCGCAGGTTGATGCGCAGGATTTCCCAGCTGCGTTTCTTCGCGCTTACCCCGGGGGTATCGGAGTAGGCAGCTTGCAGTGTGGCCAGTAGCTGCTGATACACACCGGCCAGGCTGACGCGCAGCTCTGCCGCTTCGGCAGGCGCTGTCCCTGTCGACAGTTGCCGGCGATACTGTGTGAACAACGTCTGCAGCCCCTCCCAGGTGGACTGTCCCTGTTGTTGCAGGGCAGCCCCTGATGTTCGGGGCCAGAACAAAGCGCTGACGATGGTAAACAACAACACACCTGCCGCTGTTTCCAGAAATCGGGTGGTGGCAAAATGAAACGCCGTATCGACCTTCATGTAACTGGATGACCACACGGCGACGGCTATCAGCGCGGCATTGAACCAGGTGTCTGCCTGGCGGGTTGTCTGTATAAAGTAGCCGACGAATATAACGAATACGGCCGTGCCCAGCAGCATGCCAAGCGGGGACTGCGAGAACCAGTAGAGCAGGAAAAAACCGGCGACGGCACCAAAGCCGGTACCGGTGACACGCATGATGCCCTTGTTGAGGCTGGCGCCGCTGGTTGAAAGGCTGGTGACGATGATTGCCAGTGCCCCGTACTGCGGCATATCCCAGTCCATGTACAGTGTAAGCCAGTAAAACAGCATCATGCTGAGTGCCAGCTTGAAGGCTTCCTGTAACTGGATCTTCTTTGTCATGGCAGGTGTTTTACCCGGTAAAGATCGATATTATTGCCACGAAATCAACGGAAGTACCGTAGGATGGGTAAAGCGTAGCGTACCCATCAGAACGTGGCGCCGATTTTGATGGGTACGTCACTGCGTTCCTTTACCCATCCTGCGCTATCGACTCAGCCCTGTAGGAGCGCCGTCCCCGGCGCGATTCGGGGTATGGCAAAAATCAATCGCGCCGGGGAAGCTTCCGCCTCCTGCTTACGCCCCTCACCTACATCCCTGTAGGCGACGGCGCTCCTACGATAAGACATACTGTGTTACTCGGTCGTGACAAACACGGATGCCGTGGTACCAACACGCAGGTCCACCTCTTCGGGTACATGGGTCAAACGAATACGTACCGGGATGCGCTGTGCCAGACGGATCCAGTCAAAACTGGGATTAATGGATGGCAGCAGGTCGGCCGCCGGAGCACCGTCCTGCTGGGCGATACCCCAACCCATACTCTCCACAACACCCTCAAGAGGTGCGTCCGGGTAGGTCATCAGCTTGACGACCACCTTGTTACCCGGGCGGATATTTTCTATCTGCGTTTCCTTGAAAAAGCCGTGCACCCAGAAGCTGTTGGTATCAATCAGGGCCAGTGCCGGCTGGTTGGCAACGGTTTGGCTACCATAACGCAGCAGCAGGTTGGTCACGTAGCCATCGACCGGGGCACGCACCTCGGTAAAATCCAGGTCCAGCTTTGCGGCATTCAGGTTGGCCCTGGCGACCTCGACATCGGCCTTGGCGACCAGCAGGTCGTTCTCTTTCCTGACCAGGGACTGTTCTGAAATGGCGCCCTTGTCTTTCCTGCTAAGGTCTCTGGCGCGTTTGGCCTGGTCCTGCTTGACAATTTCCGATGCCAGCGCCTGCTTGAGTTTGGCCTCGGCCTGTTCCACGGCCAGTTCATAGGTACGCGGATCAATCTTGAAGAGCAGTTCGTCCCTGGTTACCGCCTGGTTATCCAGCACGGGTAGTTCAACGATCGGACCGCTAACCCGCGGGGTAATCTTGATGACCTGCGCGCGCACATGACCGTCCCGGGTCCACGGGTGGAACAGGTACTCCTCGTACATGCTGGCTAGCACCACCCCGGCAACAATGACTGCCGCAAGCGTGACGAGAAAACGCAGGATGCTGGTTAGACTTTTACTCATGATTTTTCCAATTTATTTCTATCACATGATTTGCTGGTTTGTTCATGCATCGCCCCCTCTCCCTGTCCCTCTCGGCAATTGCTCCATGCATTGCCCTACCGCCTACATCCATGCAGGCGTCCCGTCGGGAGAGGGGACGCCCTGATTTGCGCCTGGACTCTCTTGATAGAAGTGGGAATACATCGCTTAGTCATCCTTTTATACAGGAATAATATAAACACCCACCAGGCGCGTACACACCACGGCCAGTGCGATAAAGAACAGCGGCGGATGCCAGATGAAACGGGTCAGATTGAACCTGTTCAGCAGCCTGGCAATAACACTGGCCAGCACGACACCCAGCAGAATGGCAAACATGATCGGTGGAAAGTAGATTCCGCCAATGGATATTTCCATGGGTATGTTAGCGCTGTTCATGTCTTCATCACGCCTTGTTTGTCACGTTAACTCCCTCTCCCTCCGGGAGCACCCAAAATGCGGGCATAAAAGGGCTGGGGAGAGCGAAGCGAGGGGCCGGGGATAAAACAGGATAATCGCTTCTATCGCCAATCCTACCAGTCCGGGCTTCGCCACAGGTCTGCATCCGGTTCGAGGGCAGGGGGTTCGCTATTGATTGTATCCAGCAGTTCACCCCAGTCCGTTCTTTCTTTCATTTCATCACGCACACCGGTCGGCACGAAATCATTACCAATGCGTACTTCCCAGCCGCCGCCCAGTGCCTTGTAGAGGGCAATCAGGTTGGTCGCAATATTACCCCGGGTCGATGCATAGGCGTCCTGCTGCGAGGCCAGCGAGCGCGTTGCATCAAGCACACTCTGGTAGAGGCTGACACCTTCCGTGTATTGCAGCATGGAAAGATTTGCTGACCGCGCGGCTGCATCGGCGCTCTGCTTGCGGTAGCGGGCCTCGACCCTGGAGTGCAGAAAACCACTGATGGAATTTTTTACTTCGGCTTCCGCGCTCAACACCACATTCTCGTAGTTGGTCAGTAGCTGCTGCAGACGGGCATCCTGTACGCGTACCTGGTTCTTCAACCGGCCATAGTTCAGTACATTCCACTGGAAGGCCGGGCCGGTCGAGAACGCCAGATTGTTTGCATTGAAGAGGTCGCCGAGATTGTCATTACCGGCATCATTGACATTCCAGCCGATCGAACCGAACAGGGTAAAGCTTGGCAGCAGCGCCGCGTCCGCAATACCGACCTGTGCCGACTGTGCAGCTGCCTGCAGCTCTGCCTGCTTGATGTCCGGTCGTCGGCGCAGCAGCTCGGCCGGTATGCCGGTCACCACCTCGGCCGGGGCAGTGGGTATGCCGTAGCTGCTGCCGAGCATGGCGTTCAGGTCCTGCGGCGGCATCCCCATCAAGATACTCAGCGCGTGCTGTGCCTGTTCCAGTGATATGAGCAGGTTGGGAACCGAGGCCTGGGTGTTGCGCAACTGCGTGGTGGCCTGTTGCATGTCCAGTTCCGTGACGGAGCCGGTTTCATACTGGTTGGTGGTTAACTCCAGCGAGCGTTGCTGTATTTTGATATTTTCCCTGGCCAGCCTGATGCGCTCTTCCAGTGTCCTGATGAGAACGTAGTTTCTGGCGACCTCGGCGGTGAGGGTCACCAGCACATCATCGTAACTGGCGATATTGGCAATCAGGTTGGCATCTGCGGATTCTATGCCGCGGCGGAACTTGCCCCAGAAGTCCAGTTCCCATGCGGCATCAAAGCCGAGGCCAGCCTGGTTAAAATACCGGTCCGTGAGGGCGGTTTCCTTGCCACGGTTGTAACTGTAGTTACCCGACAGGGCCTGGCTCTGCGGGTAGAGGCTGCCGGTGACGACACCGAGCTGCGCCCGTGCCTCCAGCACCCTGAGACCGGCGATTTGCAGGGTCAGGTTTTGTTCATAGGCGGTCTGTACCAGTTTATCCAGTACCGGGTCATCGAAGACCTTCCACCATTGAGTGTCCGCGGTTGGCTGACTGCTGATACCCGGGGCATCATCGGGCACCCACTCGTCGACCAGTTTTGCCTCGGGTGTCTTGAAGTCCGGGCCGATCAGGGTACAGCCTGCAGTGAGGATGGCGACGACCAGCGGCAGGGCACGGGCGGTCGCTTGCAGCCGCTTGCCGCTGACTGATTTACAGAACCGAGTCTTCATAAAATAGTTAAAAATACCATTTCGTGCCATGGACGGCTGCAACCGTTGCCTGAAAATCAATACTGTCAACACATGCAATTCTACATGGTACACTTGCGTGACGGGAGTCGGAACCGGGATAGTCTCTTTGCCACATATTTCTGAAAAAAATAATTTCATTTTTCTGACAGTCGGGCTGGTGTTGCTGCTGTTTATTGGTTCCGTGCTGGAATACATCCCCGGCGATTACGGGCCGAGGATTGTGCAGGCGGCCACGATCTCCTTCCTCATGATTACTGCCTGGGGCCAGAAGGGCCAGCACAACAAATTTGTTATCAACATCGCATTTATACTGGTGATGATGCTGTTTGTTGTCGCCGGCAGAGTGCTGGATATGGCCGGTTTCAATTATGCACACCTGATCCTGTTATTGTGTTTCTTTATCTGGATGACCAAGCTGCTGCTGTACCAGGTACTCTTTACCGGCGCGGTTGATGGTAACAAGATTGTCGGTGCCATCTGTATTTACCTATTGCTGGCCATGATCTGGGCGATGCTGTATCTGTTAATTGCTGAGGCCCTGCCCGGTTCCTTCAATGGAGTTCCGCAGGCCTCGTGGCTCGAAAATTTTTCTACTGCAACCTATTTCAGCTTCGTGACCATTACCACGCTGGGTTATGGTGACATTTTACCGGTCTCGCCATTGGCGCGTTTTCTCGTCACCATGGAAGCGATTGTCGGGGTGTTTTACATGGCCATCGTGGTAGCCAGTTTGATTGGTGTGCGCCTGTCTGGGGGTAGTACGGCGCATGATTAAGCAACGCGCCGGTGTTGAGCAGCCCAGATTAACAGCAAGGAGTAACCATGAGTAATTCTTCCCGATCAGAAGAGGACAAACTATTCCAGGCAAGGGCGCTTGACGCGGCTGTTCGCATCAGCCTGCTTGCATTGCTGGTGTTATGGTGCTTCAACATTATAAGGCCGTTCATTATGCCGATTCTCTGGGGTGCGATCATGGCGGTGGCCATTTATCCACTGTATGCGATGGCACATCACAAGCTGGGTGGGCGTGAGAAACTGACGGCTATCCTGATAACTCTGATTGCACTGGCGATATTGATTATACCGTCCGTGATGCTTTCAGAATCACTGATCGAGAGTACACAAAACCTGGCGGCAGAATATGATGCCGGTACCCTGACTGTTCCTCCACCCTCGGATAAAGTAAAGGACTGGCCTCTAGTCGGTGAGGAACTGCACAGCGCATGGTCGCTGGCTTCTACCAACATGGAGGCGGCCCTTGTTAAGTTCAAGCCACAGATAGAGACTTTCGGCAAGTGGTTTTTATCTAACGCTGCCGGGATTGGTGCAGGGGTACTGATGTTTATTATCTCAATTATTATTGCGGGTGTATTCCTGGTCTTCGCCCGCAGCGGTAGCCATGCACTGGAAACGGTTATCGGTCGTGTCCTTGGCGAAACAGATGGCAAGGAATTTGTCGAAATTTCCGGCGCAACCATTCGCAGCGTTGCCCAGGGCGTCCTCGGTGTAGCCTTGATCCAGACGATACTGGGAGGCGTCGGAATGTTGGCCATCGGTGTGCCCTATGCGGGTGTCTGGGCATTGCTGATTCTGTTGCTGGCCATCATCCAGTTGCCACCGCTGCTGGTTCTGGGCCCGATCATCGTGTATGTCTTCTCGGTCGAATCCACTGTACCCGCAGTTATCTTCATGATCTGGAGCCTTATAGTCAGTGTCAGTGACTCGTTTCTGAAGCCACTGTTCCTGGGACGCGGCATGGATATCCCCATGCCGGTGATCCTGCTGGGTGCGATTGGCGGCATGATACTTTCAGGAATTGTCGGCTTGTTTGTCGGAGCCGTGGTACTGGCGGTGGGCTACACACTGTTCATGGCATGGCTTCATCCGGAAGAAGCAGGACCGGATGAGGAAGCATCGGCCAAAAGCTGACCGCGCCAACGGCCTTGATAGCACGTCATTCTTGAATGATGGTTTTATCACGTGATTTCCAGGATGAATTGACTATTTCATTATGATCCTGAAGTTCACCACCTGTCAGGTTCTGGATTAGTACTGTAGGAGCGCCGTCCCCGGCGCGAATCGCGGCGAGACGCCGCTCCTACAAGAAGGCATTTTGCAATGATTAGGTTAATTTCATCATAATTATAGAATCAAGGAGTTTAAATACCCATGAGGCCAATACTGACTGTTGAGTTCCATGCAAAAGACAACGACGTAGAGTTTGATGAAGAAAGTGTCACCCTGCACAGTCCCGAGGAGCTTTTTGCCTTCGTAGCGCCCGGCGGTGGATGCGAAACGATACCCGACGAAGTGGGTGAAATCAGGATGGTATTTCTGCCCCCCGAACATCCGAATGTCCAGAATCCGATTGCCGATCTCCCCGCGACCCTGCAACTTGGCATGGTGATTTTCTATGGTCCACTGGCAGACATAAGCAGTACCGCAGAACAGATCCTGGACAGGGCAGGGCGCGGCGAGCTCTCCAGCGCCTTTCTTACTGTTATTGGCCTGGCCTCCTGAGCAGGATATTACAGGCGGCGTTCATATAAAGGTAATACCGAGGGAGGATATTCGAGATGGCGACAAAACTTGAACTGGAAGAGTACCTGTACCGGCGTGCGATCGATATTATCGAATCGACTGATACCGATGACGACAAGGATAAATTATTGTTTCAGGAAGTCTGGCTGCCGCTGGCTGAACTGTACAAAGACAAAATCGTTGCGCCGGGTGGCGACGGATAGCGGAAAAGGCACAGAGACAAACAATCAGCTGCACTCAATCGAGTTCGATTGCATATGTTATTCACAAGTAACTATTCACCACGGAGGCACAGAGAACACAGGGTGTGTAAGTTGAAATAACCCGGGGAATATTGCATAAATCAATGTACAGGATCCTGTTATTTTATCGTTTTCGCATGCTTCTTTTTCGAGATTTCTCTGTGTACTGCGAGTCTCTGTGGTGTTCTGAACAGGTACATTCACAATAACCCTGTGAAAACTATTGAGAGAGACGATGAGCAAGATATTACTGGTTGAAGACAACGAGATGAACCGCGACATGCTGTCCCGCCGACTGGAGCGCAAGGAGTTCGAGGTCGTCATTGCGGTAGACGGCCAGGCCGGCGTCAACATGGCGACCTCGGAGTCACCGGACCTGATACTCATGGATCTGAGTCTGCCCGTCATCGACGGCTGGGAGGCCACCCGCCAGATAAAGGCGAATCCGGACACGCAAAAGATTCCGGTCATTGCGCTCACGGCACACGCCATGGCAGGTGACGAGCAGAAGGCCCTGGCGGCCGGGTGTGATGATTACGATACAAAACCGGTAAATTTCAGCCGCCTGCTGGGTAAAATTGAAAGCCTGATTCACAGCTGATCTGCGATGCCCCGGTTTCCCGCACCTCATCGCTACCCGGCACTGATCACTGCATTGTTGCTGGCACTGCTAACCGGAAACGTCCATGCGGGCAAGATCTGGTACCCGGTTGAGGTAGACGTATGGGAACCGCCCTTCAATGCCGAACTACTGCGAACGCAGCGTCAGTACACTCCACTGGACAAGTCCAGTCGCCGCTGGAATATCTGCGTTTCCATACCGCATCTGAAAGACGCCTACTGGACGGCGGTCAATTACGGTCTGATTGCTGAAGCCCGACGGCTCGGTGTCGGATTGTCGCTCTACGAGGCTGGCGGCTATGAGCACCTCGATGTTCAGCGCGAACAGCTCGAGGAGTGCCTTGCCAATGACACTGACGGCCTGATTATCAGCGCTATTACGCAAGACGGGCTCGAGGACCTGGTGAAGACCGCGGCTGATCGCGGCATTCCGGTACTCGACCTGATTAACGGCATGTCCACATCAAATCTCGACGCGCGGGTTGCTGTTGACTATGGGGAACTCGCATTTCAGACAGGCACATACCTGCGTAAACTTCACCCCGACAGCGAGCAGCCGGTGCGTGTTGCCTGGTTCCCCGGCCCTGATGGCGCTGCCTGGGTTGCCGCGGGCAATGCGGGCTTCAGGGATTCCCTCAAGGGCAGCCCCATAGAAATTATCAGTACCCGCATGGGTGATACCGGTCTCGCCACCCAGAGCCGGTTGATCGAGCATGTCCTTGATGAGCACGCCGAAACACTGGATTACATCGTCGGCACGACGGTAACCGCCGAGGCGGCAGTGGATATTCTGCGCCAGCGCGGCTTGTCGAAACAGATCAAGGTACTGTCCTATTATTACAGTCCCGGGGTGCACCGGGGTATCAAGCGAGGCAATATTCTTGCCGCCCCCAGTGACCAACAGTCCCTGCAGGCGCGTATCGCTGTGGATGTCATGGTGCGCATACTGGAGAAACAGGATTATTTCAAACATGTTGCACCACGTATTGTGCTGATAAATGCCAGCACGCTGCCCGGCTGGGATTCCTCGACCACACTTGCGCCGCGTGGTTTTCGCCCCATTTTCAGCATCAACAACTGAGAGGCTTGTCGGTCACTCGCTCAATGAAATCCCTCCCCAAAGGCGCCATGTTATGGCTCGTTCCAGTACTCATTCTTGCTCTCGGGACATGGGGAAGCTGGGGTCTCAGCCAGGCCTTTCGGCAGGATGCCCAGCGCGCCTGGCAAGCGCAAGCGGAACAAACCGCGCAGGGATTGTCGGGAACCTTGCTGGCCTGGCTGGAAGAAAGCTATGCGCCCCTGTCCGGTCTGGCCGTTCTGGCCGAGAATTCCGATCCGCTGACCGAGGTAGCCTATCTAAATGGTCTTGACGATATGGAGTCCCGTGCGACCGCTTTTTTTCTTGATTCGGCCGCCTACCTGCGCCTGAACCCGGACCAGGGTTTACAACTGGTTATCACCACGGACATGACCGGTCCGCTTGCGCTCG
>Ga0316197_10002800_pt1 | contig 12435 bp, 11 predicted proteins | sample OudBiesiAoxic_MG_FD_204939 | JGI IMG/M metagenome (GOLD analysis project Ga0316197, IMG submission 204939) | Coastal sediment microbial communities from Oude Bieten Haven, Netherlands - site A oxic | ecosystem: Environmental > Aquatic > Marine > Coastal > Sediment | place: Netherlands...
CGACGGGTCCCTCGGGCTGGAACGCAGGGACGAAAAGGTGCTCGATCAGCTCGGCGGAGAGCTTGCCACCACCACCGTGGCCGATCACGATCCGGTCGTAGTCACGGAGCGGCAGCGGACAGCTCCAGCCGTCGAAGTCCGGGATGTCACTCACTCGACGGCGACCGGGACGTCGAGCCGGCGATACTGGAAGTACGCGGCACACGCTCCCTCGCTCGAGACCATCGTGGCACCGAGCGGTGTGCGCGGGGTGCACTCCTCGCCGAACGCTGCGCACTCGTGCGGCTTGATCAAGCCCTGGAGGACCTCGCCGCTGCGGCAGAGCTCCGATTCGGGGGTGTCGATCTCGCTCACACCGAAACGTGTCTCCGCGTCGAAGTGGGCGTACCGCTCGGCGAGCTTCCACCCGCTCCGGGGAATCTCGCCGATCCCACGCCACTGGCGATCACACACCTCGAAGACGTCGTCGAGCATGCGTTGCGCAGCGCTGTTGCCCTCGTCGCTCACGACTCTGGCGTACGCGTTGTCCAACTCGGCGACGCCCGCTTCGAGCTGCTGCACGACGCGCCGGATGCCCTCGAGCACATCGAGCGGTTCGAACCCGGTCACCACGATCGGGACGCCGAAGCGCTCGACGAGTGGCGCGTACTGCCGCGTTCCCATCACCGAGCACACGTGACCTGCTGCGAGGAATCCGTCGACGCGTGTGGTCGGCGACGACGCGATCGCCTCGATCGCCGGTGGCACGAGCACGTGGCTCACCAACACGGAGAAATTGGTCAGGCCCCGTTGATCGGCCAGGTGGACCGCCATGGCGTTCGCCGGCGCCGTGGTCTCGAAGCCGATGGCGAAGAACACGACGTCACGATCGGGGTGGTCGGCGGCGAGGTTCACGGCGTCGAGCGGCGAGTAGACGACGCGGACGTCACCGCCTTCGCTCTTGACCTGGAAGAGGTCGCGGTCGCTCCCCGGGACGCGCAGCATGTCACCGAACGAGCAGAAGATCACGCCGGGCCGGGCCGCGATCTCCAACGCCTTGTCGATGACGCCGAGCGGTGTCACGCACACCGGGCAGCCCGGGCCGTGGATCAGCTCGATCCCGTCGGGAAGCAGCTGATCGATCCCGTTGCGGATGATCGAGTGCGTCTGCCCGCCGCACACCTCCATGATCGCCCACGGTTGAGTCGTGATCCGGGCGATGTCATCGAACAGCGCCCGTGCGAGGTCGGGGTCGTTGAACTCGTCGAGGTACTTCACGGTGCTGCCTCGATCCCCGAATCCTCCGCGGCATCGACACCGAGCTCCTCGTCGAGGATGCCCAGGTCCTTGAACATCTGCAGCGTCTCGAGTGCCGACTCCTCGTCGACCTTCGAGATCGCGAAGCCGACGTGCACGATCGCGTAGTCGCCGACCTCGATGTCGGGCAGGTAGGCGAGACAGATGTCCTTGTGGATACCGTCGAAACTGATCGTGGCCATGCGCGTCCCCTGCTCCTCGCGGACGTCGATGATCTGGCCGGGTACGGCGAGGCACATGTCAGGCTTCTCCTGTCGAGAGACGGTTCGTGTCGATCTTGGTCGCTCGCTTCACGGGTGGCGCCCCCGACACGCGATGGGCGGCGACGAATGCCTGGCCGAGCGCGAGCCCACCGTCGTTCGGCGGCACCAGGTGATGCGTGAGGGCCCGCAGGCCCGCCCGCTGGAGGGCGTGGACGCAACGCTGCGTGAGCAGTGCATTCTGAAACACTCCCCCGGACAGGGCGACGACGTCAATCCCCGACTCCGCCCGCACTCGCTCGGCGACGGTGACGACGGCGACGACGACCGCCTCGTGGAACGCGAGGGCGATCGCGGCGATGTCGACTCCTGCACGCAGGTCGTCCACGATGGCGGCCACGACGGGCCGCTGGTCGATGAGTCCGTTGCCGAGTCCGAACGAGTACTTCCGACCGGCGGACGTCGCACCGGCTGCGGCGGTCTCGAGGGCGATCGCGGCCTGGGCTTCGTAGGTGACCTCGTGGCGAAGGCCGAGCAGCGACGCCACGGCGTCGAAGAGGCGCCCCATGCTGGTGGTGGGCACGCAGGCGACATCGCGATCGAGCTGGCGGCGCAGGAGGTCGCGTTCGATCGACGAGAGGTGGCCGACCGGCGGGAGATCGCCGGCCCAGTCGACGCCTGCCGCCGCCAGGTGCGACAGCGCAACACGACACGGGTGGCGGATCGCCGCGTCGCCACCGGGGAGCGGGACCGGCACGAGATGGGCGACGCGTTCGTAGCCGTCGACGTCGGCGACGAGGACCTCACCACCCCAGATGGTCCCGTCGCTGCCGTATCCGGTGCCGTCGAACGCACACCCGACGACCGGGCGGTGTGGATCACATTCGTGCTCGGCCATTACCGCTGCGATGTGGGCGTGATGGTGCTGGACCTCGACGACACGATCGGGGTGTCGACGGCGCGCCCAGGCGGCCGTTGCGTAGCCCGGGTGCGCGTCGACCGCGACCACGTCGGGTCGTACGGCGTACAACGCGGCGAACTGCGCCACCGAACGCTCGAACGCGTCGAGCGTGTCCAGGTTCTCCATGTCACCGATGTGCTGGCTCATCCATGCGTGCTCGCGCGAGGCGAGGCAGAACGTGTTCTTGAGCTCGCCGCCCACGGCGAGCACGGCACGTCGTCCGTGCCCGACCGGCACCGGCAGCGGGGCGAAGCCGCGTGCGCGGCGGATCGGGAGCAGCACGTCGCCGACGAGGCGCACGACCGAGTCGTCACACGGCACGTGGATCGCCCGATCGTGGGTGAGCACCGCATCGCACAGCGACGCCAACCGCGCTGCCGCGTCGTCGTCGCGGTGAACGAGCGGTTCCCCACTGAGATTCGCGCTCGTCATCACGAGTGGGGGCAGGCCGAGGTCGAACAGCAGGTGGTGGATCGGCGTCGACGGAAGCATCACGCCGACGAGTGGGTTGTCGGGCGCGACGAGCTCGGACAGCTCGTTGGGTCGGGCGCGCAGCAGCAGGATGGGCCGTGCGGGTGACGCGAGGTGCATCGCCTCGTGCTCGTCGACGAACGCGAGACGGCGGGCGGTGTCGAGATCGGGCACCATCACCGCGAACGGCTTGTCGGGCCGATGCTTGCGGTCCCGCAGTCGTGCGATCGCCGCGTCGCTCGTGGCATCACACGCGAGGTGGAAGCCACCGAGTCCCTTGACGGCCACGGTGCTCCCGGCGCGCAGGAGTTCCGCAGCCTGGTCGGCGGCGCCGGCGTCATCGTCGGCGGCACCGACCGCATCGGTCGCCGTGGCGAGCCGCAATGTCGGTCCACAGTCGTGGCACGCGATGGGTTGGGCGTGATACCGACGGTCGGCGGGGTCCGCGTACTCCCGGCGACAACGGGTGCACATCTCGAAGTCGGCCATCGTCGTGGCGGGACGGTCGTAGGGCAGGTCGGTGACGATGGTGAACCGTGGGCCGCAGTTCGTGCAGGTGATGAAGGGGTGCCGGAAGCGGCGATCGCGCGGGTCTCGGAACTCGTCGAGGCAATCGGCACACGTGGCGGTGTCGGGTGGCACCAGCGTGCGTTCGCCGTCGGCGTCGGCGCTCTCCACGATGCGGAACCCGGGTGCCGGCCGGTCGTCGCTGCGCACACGGCGGATCGCGTCGATCCGGGCCAGCGGGGGCTGTTCGTGTTCGAGCCGCCCGACGAAGCGATCGATGGTTGTTGCTTCACCGCACACGCAGATGAAGACGCTGGTCGCGTCGTTGCCGACGAATCCGTCCAGAGCCAGCTCGGTGGCCAGTCGATACACGAACGGGCGGAAGCCGACGCCCTGCACGACCCCGTCGACCTGGATCCGTTCGATCGTTCGTCCGGTGTCGTCCATCAGAGTTCCCAGACCATGATCCGATTGTTGCCGGAGTCGGCGACCGCGAGGCGACCGGCGTGCAGCGACAACCCGTACGGCCAGCACAACGTGTCGTCGAGCACCGACTCCCAACGATTTTCGCCGCCGGTCGTGAAGTCGAGTTGACCGAGCACCCGGTCGGCCGGTGTCGCCACTGTCGGCGTCTCGTCCCAGATCAGGACCCGGTTGTTCGCCGTGTCCGCCACGGCCATCGCTCCGTTTCCGATGTCGATCGCATAGGGGAACCGCAGCGAGCTGGCGGTACCGGGCCGATAGGCGAACTCGATCGCGGTCACGAAGTCGGGTTGGCCGAAGACGTTCGAGGCCGCGGTGTCACCGGTCGGAGCCGGCGTCCAGTTCAGCAGCCGGTGGTTGCCGGCGTCGGCGACGAAGAGGCGTTCGGCGTCACCGGCGATGTCGTGCGGCCAACGGAACGAGTGCGGTCCGAGCTCGCCGCCGTTCTCGTCACGGTGCGCAGCATCGGGTTGGCCGAGCACGATCTCGGGTTCGTCGGTCGGACCGGGGACGTCGGACCAGCCGAGGACGCGCCGGTTGCCGGTGTCGGCGATCCAGAACCACCCGCCGACGACGGCGACGCCGAACGGCCAGTACATCGTGAGGGGGCCGCAGCGACCCCCGCGGTTCTCGTCGACATTGACGTCGTCGGCCTGGCCGAGCACGACGTCGGGGGCGGTGTCGGACACGGTCGGGATCGAGTCCCAGATCAGGATGCGATGGTTCCAGGCGTCGGCGACGACGAGGCGGTTGTCGTGCACGATCACACCGGTCGGCAGACGCATGCCGGCCTCGGGGCCGCGACCGCCGGCCTGGGCACCTTCGGTCGTCATGTCGGGCTGACCGAGGACCACGTCGGCGTCGCCGTGCGAGGACACCGTGCTCGGATCGTGCCAGATCAGCACGCGGTGATTGCCCGTGTCTGCGGCGATCAGGACATCGTCGTCGAGCCACACCCCGCGCGGCGCATACAGCTGGGACGGCGTCGGCATCGCATCGGGCAGGCCGAGTCCACCCGGGGCCGGAGCGCCCAACCAGACCGACGGTGCCGCCCCGCCGCGTTGGTCCAGGTCCGGGGACGCGGGCTTCGGCACACGCCAGCCGGTGGACAAGCTGGCCGTCAGCGTGACCGTCCCGTCCGACGCGTCAGTCACCACCGGCCCGAATCCAGACGTGACCATGGTCGATGCGCGTCGGCACCTGCTCGAGTTGGGCTCCCGGCGCAGAGATGCACTCACCCGTCGCCGCCTCGAACTTGAAGCCGTGCCACGGGCAGATGATCACCCCGTCGTCGATCAGACCACCGTCCAGCGTCAGGCCCTGGTGCACACAGGCGTTGCGGAACACGGCGAACCGCTGCTCGGTGTTGGTCACGACGAAGCTCTCCGTGGTGTCGCCCAGCCGAACGTCGAAGCGGAGCATGTCGCCGTCGGCGACCGCATCGGTCGGCGGGCCCTCGACCCAGCCCGTGTCCTTCCGGCTCGGCTTGCGCCCGACCATGTCGATCGGGATGAACGCAGCGGTCGGCTCGTCGTCGAGGACCTCGATGCGATCGACTTCGGGGAGCGTCACCAGCGCCTCTTCGACGCCTTCACGCAACGTGACCGCAGACATCGAGCAGCCGCTGCAGCTCCCCTCGAGGCGGACGAAGGCAGCACCGTCGGCGATGCGAACGAGTGCGACGTCTCCGCCGTGCGACTGCAGGTACGGACGAACCGACGCCAGCGCCTGGTTCGCCCTCGTCATCGGATCGGCCTTGATGATCCCGTGCAGGGCGAACACCGCGCGTACGCCAGGATCGTCGACCAACTGGAAGAGCAGTTCCTTGCCGCGCGGGTCGGCGCGCAGTGCCTGGACCATCGTCACGAGCGCTGGACGATGGAATGCCTCGATCGCCTCGGCCAGCTCGAGTGCTCGGCGTTGCTCTGCGGTGTCGAACGCGTCGACGGCGCGCCGTGCGTCGTCGACGCGTCGCGCGAGCTGCTCGAACGAAACATCCGGCTGGGCCGGTGTGTCGGCGTCGCTGCGCTCATCGACCGTCACGGTGCATCCTGGCGTCGGATCGACTCGTGTTTCGCGATTTCGTCGAGGATGCCGCGCACGCTGCGAACCGCTTCGTTGTCGTCGAACTCCTCGAAGATCGCTCGCGACTCGTGGAGCCGGAGCTTCGCCTCCTCGAACATGCCGAGATGGGCGAGTGCGTTGCCCTGGTTGGCGAGCACACGGGCCCGACCGTGCGGATCCGTCTGGCGGTCCCGGTGCGTCAGCACGTCTTCGTAGAGGTCGACGGCCTCGGCGATGTTGTCGGCCTGATGCTTCGACGGCATGTACACGAGCGCGTTGGCAAGGTTGAGCTGGGTGCTCGACCAGCGCTCGGGGTGCGACTCGGGCGTGAAGTAGCTCAAGGCCTCGCGCATGCTCTGCACGGCGACGCCGATACGGAGCTGGTCGGACGCCTCCGACATCGGCATCGTGATGTAGGCGAGGCCGAGGTTCGCGTTGGCGATGGCAAAGGTCTCCGGTGCGCTCTCGGCGTTCACGAGGGCCATGGCCTGGTGGTAGTGGTTGATCGCCTGCTGCATGAGGCGCGGAGCCGCTTCGGACATCTCCTGGAACATCGCCCCGGCCGCCACGTGCAACTCCGCACGACTGACGTGGACGTCGGTGCCTTCGAGGAGGTCGAGCGCCGCCTGGAAGGTGACCGCGGCACGCTGCACGCCCCCTTCGTCCAGCTGAGCATGTGCGAGCTGACCCATGAGCTGGCCGGCCAGTGCCTTGCTGACCGGGTCGGCTGCCTGTGTTGCGAGCTCCAACTCGTCGATCGCGCCGGCGCCGTTGCGGCGTTCGAGCGCCAGCGTCGCCCGCGCTGCGTGGACCATGGCAGCGAACTCGCCATCGACGGCCGAGGCATCGCCCGGCTCGGGCCGGAGGCCCACCACGAACCCGAGCACCTCGGCAAAGCTCACCATCACGGCGTCGCCAGCGGTGCTGGCCGCATCGAGCAGAGCGACGAGCCGATCGTGCGACGGGTCGAGCACCATCCGGTTCGCCTGGCTGATCAGATCGTCGCCCGTGACCAGGTCGAGCGCGCCGTCGAGATCACCGTCGAGCGCTCGCTCGTAGTAGGTCAGCGCATCCGGAAATGACGCGGGGAGCCGACCCGCAGCGAGCTCGGTCCGCACCTCGTCGAGGGTCGGATCGTCAGCGATCAACAGGTAGCCGGCAGGGAGCCCGAACACACCGAGCGGTTGCGGGCGGGCGACCACCGACCCGGCAGCCGGTGTCGTGGGAATCGTGATGTCAGCCATGACGCGGTCCTTCGATGTCTCGTGAGGCGCCACGCCGGATCCATCGGGCGGCGATCTCGGCCTCTCGCTGGGTTCGATACTTGTTCACGCGTCGCCGGACCACACCGTCGGAGAAGGCCACCGCGACGTCGACGATCCACTCGCCCGCCTCCTGGCGCACGAAAGTTTCGACGCCGATCGGTCCGTCATCGGCGGAGTCAGATGGTGAGGGAGACACGCAGGGCTCCGTTCGACTCGTCCCACGCCGCCGATCGTTCTCCGACGGGCTGGACCGCCGCCGCTTGGACGGCCTCCCAGATCAGCGTCGAACGATCTCCACGGGTGTTGCGTTGTTTCAACAGGAGTCCGCCACCTTCCGGTCCGACCAGGGGCAGCAGCCAGAGCTCGTCGCCACGCGGTACCGCGACCAAGGCGTCGGAGGGAAAGTAGGTGGCGGCGACGTCGGCGGCCAGCCGCAACGAGCCATCGGCGGTGAACTCGACGGAGACGGCTCCACCGCTCACCGCGCATCGGCGTCCAGTTCTGCGGCCCAGTCGGTCTGCAACATCGCAGCCACGTGACGCATCGACGCGGCGACGCGATCGGTCAGCTCGGCACCGGGCTCGGTCGACTCGATCTCGATCAGGTACACGGTGATGTCATCCGGGTACTCGTCGGCGAGCAGCCACCGGCCGAACGCAAGTGCGTGATCCCACCGGAACTGGTGCATGTGCAAGCCGTCGACGGCCGGCAGGTCCTCCAGCTCCTCGCCGGGCACCCGGTAGATCGTGCCGGGGTCCGCGCCGGTCGCGGCCGCGTCGACGATCACGACCTTGCGAGCCCCGCGCATCTTGAACGCGACGTCCATCCCGGCCGTGCCCCCGTCGACCAGGGTCACCTCGTCGGGCACGCCTTCGTCCCAGAGGTGGCGGACCAGGATCGGACCGACCGCGTCGTCGCCGCGCAGCAGGCTGCCGCAGCCGATGACCACGATCTGGCCGCGCGGATGTGCGCTCTGCTCGTCGTCGAGCGCGAGGCTGCGCGCAGCCTCGACCGACAGCGGCCCGAACGAGTCCCCGCTCCCGGCCACGGCGGCGGTCACGTCATCCCGTTGATGACGAACTTCGACAGCTCCTTGCCGGTCTTGCCGTCGTACGCATGCACGGTGCACACCAGGCAGGAGTCGAAGCTGCGTGCGACATGGCCCAACTCGACCGGGTCGGACGTGTCGTGGATCGGCGAACCGACCAGGGCGTCCTCGATCGGGCCGAGCACCCCATTGCCGTCCCGCGGTCCGATGTTCCACGCCGTGGGCGTCACGACCTGGTAGTTCTCGATCTTGCCGTCCTCGATGACGATCCAGTCCGACAGTGAGCCGCGAGCCGCCTCGGTGGACCCGAATCCCCTTCCGGATTCGTGCTCGACCGGCTTGGTGTAGAAGCTCTCCTGCAGATCGAGGTCGTCGAGCCACTGGCGCGTCCACCTGTAGTACTTCGGACCCTCGTGCATCCGTGCGAGCTGTCGGGTCATCACCGACGGGCCGATCCTGTTCAGGATGTCCATGAACAGCGGATCGTCATCCTGATGACCGGCAGCGTCCGGTGCCGCAGCGGCGATCCGACGCGCGAGCGGGCCGGCTTCGAGCGGGATGTGGCCGTGGCCGGGCACGTCGTAGCGGGGCGACTTCGCCCAGCTGTACTTGTCCTGCTTCGCACCGTCCGCCGGGTCGATCGGATTGGTCACGCCCTCCCACGGGTGCAGCAGGCCCGATCCCTCGTAGAACGAGTGGGCGGTGTCCTCGGCGACGCGCAGGTGGTCGAACTCGGAGAACTCGCCGTTCGCATAGATGCCCGAGCGATTGATGAGCGCGGCGTTGCGACCGTCGATCGTCGGGTTCTCGTAGAGGTCGGGCTGGAAGTACGTACCGGTGGCGATGTAGTTGCCGACGCCCTGGCCGTAGTCGTCGAGGCCGACGTCCATGCAGTACCGGATGAAGAACCCGCAGTCGCTGTCGTGTTGAGCCTCGTTCTCGTCGACCCATGCCAGGACGTCGTCCCAGGTCCTGTTCTCCAACCACCGATCGACCGAACAGCCGAGCCACTGCCCCTCGAGCCAGGCGCGGTTCCAGTTCTCGAGGATCGAGATCGAGCGCGTGACCTCTGCGAGCGTCGGTGCACACATCACGCCACCGGGCACCATGAAGCTGGAGTGCGGCCACTGCCCGCCGAACATCGCGTACACCTCCACCGGCTTCTGCGACAGCACCACCCCGGTCTGGTACGACGTACCGACGTACGGGGCGAAGCGGCGCACCGCCTCGTCGTACAGCGCTGACTTCGCGTACTTCTTGTTCGTGAGGTCGATGGCGAACAGCGCGTAGAAGTAGCGCGGGATCGACTGGAGCGTCTCGCAGGCCTGCGCGATGTTGCGGATCAACGTCGCGTTCGGAGGCAGATGCGTCTCCCACGCGGTGTCGAGTGCGTACGCGGACTTGTACAAGTGGCTGCCACCACAGATGCCGCAGATCCGCGGGGTGACGATCAGCCCGGCCTGGGGGTCCTTGCCCTTCAGGATCATCTCGAACCCGCGGAACATGCCCGCGGTCGTCCAGGCCGACGACACGATCCCGTCGTCGATCGTGACGCGGACATCGAGGTCGCCTTCGACACGCCCGAGTGGGCTGACGCTGAGGTCGATGGTGCTCATGGATGTTGTCCCTTCCAGGGGAGGCGTTCCCCGGCCACGCAGGCCGTTGTCGGCCCACGTCGGTGTTGTGGTGTTCGGTCGGCTTCGACCGTCGGGCGGTCTCGTGGTGTGAGCTCGAACGAACTCACACCACGAACATGTCTTCCTTGGACCATTCGGGCGCTGCGACCTTTGCCGCAGCAGCGTGGGCCATGTAGGTCAGGTGGTCGGTGCCCTCCGGCACCTCCTTGGGGATCACGCCCGAGACCTTCTGGGTCTTGAAGACGGTTCCCGGTGCGAGTTCCATGAAGGGAAACTCGGGCTCGGTGCACCCGAGGCAGGGCATGCCGGCGCGCGTCTTCGAGCTCTGCCGGTTCCAGAGGATCCGGTTGCACGGCGAGTGCGTCATCGGCCCACGGCAGCCGAACTCGTAGAACAAGCACCCCGTGCGCGTGCCCTCGCCGAAGGTCATCGTGGACTGCTTGTACTCGAAGAACTGGACCCGGGTGCATCCGGTCTGCGTGAACGTCTTGAAGAACGTCTGTGGGCGATGGAGGTCGTCGAGTGCGATGTCGGCGGTGCGGCCGGTGGCGAGTGCAACCAGGATCTGCGTGATCCAGTCGGGATGCGCCGGGCAACCGGGGATGTTGATGACCGGCAGGCCGGCCTTCGACACGAAGTCCGGTCCGAGGAACCCGCCCTTGTCCCGCTTGTGGAACTGGAGACCGGTCGAGTCGGTCGGGTTCGGGGCGGTGGCGGGAATCCCGCCCCAACACGCACAGTCACCGATCGCCACCACGATCTTGGCGGCGTTGGCGAGTTCCTCCACCCACTCCTTCATGGGACGGTCCGCGAAGATGTTGTAGCGCCCCGAGCCGTCCGGGCCCTCCATGACCGTCCCTTCGAACACGAAGATGTCGAGCTCGCGTTCGCCGCTGGCGCAGTCGTCGAAGATCTTCTTCGCGTTCTCGCCGAGCTCCATGCCGAGCGACGGGTGCCAGAGGATGTCGAGGCCGAAGTCGACGATCAGGTCGACCACGTTCGGTTCGTCGGCATTGAGGAACGACATGGTGTTGCCGCTGCACGCTCCACCGTGCAACCAGAGCACTGAGGCCATGTGGGGTCCTTTCTACTTCCGGGTCTCTCAACCCATACGACGGCCGAGCGACCGTGCGATCTCGATGACGAATCCGAGGCCCCGCTGGACCTCGGGATCTCTGAGGGTCTTGGCCGCACTGATGAGACCGGTGATCTCGGGCTCCTTTGCGCGAGCGTTGCGAGCACCCTCCGTCGAGGCCTCGCTGATCATCGACAGCAGGTCGATCGTCTCGGGGTGCACCATCGCCGACTCGGTGATCCGGGTGAGTGCGGGAGCGGCGTTACCGAGGTCGCTGACGACCTCGCCGAGTTGCGCGAGCGAGGGAGCACCCTCTGGTCGTCCCGCACCGGCGCGCTTGAAGTCGTTGACGCCTTCGGCGACGGCATCCATGATCATGTCGCCCCGTTCCATCATGCCACTGAGCCCGAGGACGAGGGTGGAGAGCAGCTCTGCGTTGTCGAGCAGCGTCACCAGCGAGGCGGCGACGGCCGGATCGTTCAACCGCTCGGTAACGGCGTCGACCGGCTGGTGCGCACTGGTGTCGTGTACGTCGGACTCAGCCACGTGACCCCCTCTTGGCGGACTGATCGCTTTCCCCGCCGAAGAAGTTAGGCCAGCGTGCGATGCTGCACTATCCGAATCACGCACCAACTATCCTGAGACTGTGCGCGATGCGAGGAATCCGTGTCCACTTCACGACGACACGCGCCACCTCACGCAACGTCGTCCGTGGACGGTGAGCACGAGCCCGGACCGATGCCCGGTCGCCTGACTCGCCTCTCGTCGCTCGACACGACGCGAACGGGCGCGGCGCCTCGCCCCAGGCTCAAGCCGCGCGGGCTCCCGCCGGCCCTTGCGGCACACGGTGTCTACGTCGCTGCCGACCCGGCCGAGGCGGCGATGTACGGACGCGATCTTCTCGGCTCGCACCGGGTTCGCATCGACCACCCAGACCACCCGCTCGAGGTGACCTACCACGGGGTGCTCCTGCGCGACGTCACGCTCGGCTATCTGGACTACGGCACGGCCGTCACCGTCGAAGTCCACCAACTCGGCGACGACCAGCTCGTCATCGTCCCTGCGAGCGGTACCGCGACGATCATGAATCTGAATCGCACCGTGGAGACCTCACCGGTGATGGCCGCAATCCCACAGCCGGCGTCCGCCATGAGGCTGCGCTGCGAGGCGGACGCGGCGCTGCTCGTGGTGCGGCTCAACCGATCGGCGCTCGACGTACACCTCTCGCGCCTGCTCGGTCGCACCGTCGACCGACAGATCGAGTTCGACCTCGCGTTCGACCTCTCGACGAGCGCCGCGAGCCGCTGGAACTTCGCCGTGCAGATGCTGCACGCCGAGCTGTTCGACCAGGGTTCGCTGCTCCACCGCGGCGTCGGGCTCGGCCAACTCGAGGAGTTCGTGATGAGTTCGCTGCTGTATACCCAGCCG
>Ga0316197_10002801_pt1 | contig 12434 bp, 9 predicted proteins | sample OudBiesiAoxic_MG_FD_204939 | JGI IMG/M metagenome (GOLD analysis project Ga0316197, IMG submission 204939) | Coastal sediment microbial communities from Oude Bieten Haven, Netherlands - site A oxic | ecosystem: Environmental > Aquatic > Marine > Coastal > Sediment | place: Netherlands...
GAGCATCGAGCATCGAGCATCGAGCATCGAGCATCGAGCATCGAGCATCGAGCATCGAGCATCGAGCATCGAGCATCGAGCATCGAGCATCGAGCATCGAGCATCGAGCATCGAGCATCGAGCATCCAGCATCCGAATTGTGAACCGCGGCGGGGAAGAGTAACCTGCTTCCATGAGCTCCGAATACAGGCTTATCACCATCCCGCCAAGCCACTACTGCGAGAAGGCGCGGTGGGCGCTCGACAGAGCTGGGATTTCCTACCGTGAAGAGGGCCATCCGCCCCTCCTACACCGTCTCTCGGTGAAGTTGGCAAGAGGCGATCGCTCGACTCCAGTTCTCGTGGCTGGAAAGGTGGTGCTGCCGGATTCGACGGATATCCTCCAGTTCATCGATATCGAGCACGCCGAGGGCTGGCGCCCTTACCCCATAGACTCACAGTTGCGGGTGGAAGCCGAGGAGCTGGAGGAGGTCTTTGATACTCGTCTCGGGCCTCACACCCGCCGCATCGCTTACTACCATTTGTTGCAAGACAATGAACTGTTCCTCGCATCGGTACTGGCTGGCGTCGGAGGTGCGGAACGAACCCTCTTCCGCGCCCTCGCTCCGTTGGTCAAAAAGCTCATGCGGGTTGGAATGCGGATCGATGACGAGGGCGCCGAACGCTCGCTGGCGTATGTGAGGGGGATTTTCGCAACTGTCGGCGATCTACTCGCTGATGGGCGTTCGTACCTGGTCGGAAAGAAATTCGGAGCCGCCGATCTAACCTTCGCGGCCCTTGCCGCACCGGTGCTCTTGCCGAGGAACTACGGCTCGCCTCTGCCATCGCTCGGTGAGGTGCCGGCAGAACTGGTGGGCCAGATCGAGGAGTTTCGGTCGTTGCCGGCCGGCGATTTCGCGCTTCGCATTTACCGTGACCATCGATGATGGCTTGCGATCTGACAATCGAGCTGCCGCATCTGCGTCTCGCGGCCCGCGAATGGGGCCCCGCGGACGGCCCGCCGGTGCTCGCCCTCCACGGATGGCTCGACAATGCGGCGACTTTTGATCGTCTCGCACCGCTGCTACCAGAGCTCCATCTGGTAGCCCTCGACCTGGCCGGCCACGGCCGCTCGCAACACCGTCACCCGAGTGTCGTCCATCACTTCATCGACTGGGCGCCGGAAATCGCAGCGGTAGCGGACCAACTTGGCTGGGAGAGCTTCGAGCTCATCGGTCACTCGATGGGTGCAGGTATCTCGACCCTGGTTGCGGGCACCTTCTCCGATCGTGTGAAGCGCCTGGTGTTGCTCGAGGGTGCGGGTCCGCTGGCAGCGGATGCGGCCATGGCGCCGGTTCAGCTCGCGTCAGCTGTTGCAGACGAGGCCCGCGCCGCGGCGGCGTCTCCCCGTCTTTTCCCTGATATGGAGGCTGCCATCAAGGCGCGATTGCGAGACTCGGATCTGAACAACGTGGCGGCGCGGCTGCTGGTAGAACGTGGTTGCGAAGAGGTCGAAGGTGGTGTCCGCTTCACCCACGATCCGCGTCTGCGGACCCGATCACGAGTGCGGCTGACAGAGAACCAGGCGTTGGCGTTCCTGGCCGCCATCAAGTGCCCTGTGCTGGCGGTGCGGGCGCTGCAGGGCTGGCCGTTTCCGGAAGACGTGGTGATGGCAAGACTCAAGAAGTTCCAGGACCTCGAAACGGCGGAAATCGAAGGCGGTCACCACGTCCACCTGACCCACCCCGAACGCGTCGCTCCCGTGATCAACGAATTCCTCAAGGAATGACAATATCTGTTGCCCCTTCAGGGCTCCCAGAATATTCGGCCCCAGGTTTCCGGGGTTGCCAATACCTCAAGCCCCCGGAGGGGGCGACAAATGGATAGCCCGGGGCGTGGGCCCGGATCTTGCGCTACATCTCGGGCGACCTGTTAGCTTGAGCCCCAGTTCCAAAGGCCTCGATCATCGCGATCTCGAGATTAACGTACCGCGTCGAGGGTGACCCGGAGGTCTTTATCCTCGCCTTCCCGATTCACGGTCACGATCACGGTGTCACCTTCCCTGAATCCCTCGAGGATGAGGCCGAGCTCGCCTCCGGAACGGATCTTTTCATCGTTGACGGCGACGATCACATCACCCACCCTCACGCGGCCGCGGCGGTCGCGGTAAACGGGCTGGATGCCCGCGCGGTCCGCACCACTTCCTTCGACTACCTGGGTCACTATCGCCCCTTCGATGCCTGACCGGCGCGCGATGTGGTCTGATGCGAGCTCGACGCCCATCGACGGACGCTGCACTCTGCCGTGGGCGATCAACTGCGGTACGACCCAATTGACGGTGTCGACCGGGATCGCAAAGCCGACCCCGGCATAACTCCCGGATGGACTGACGATGGCCGTGTTGACGCCGATCAACCGGCCGGCGCTGTCGAGGAGAGGGCCGCCGGAATTCCCGGGATTGATGGCCGCATCGGTCTGGATCACGTCGCGGATTGGAACGCCGTCAGTGGATTCGATCTCGCGCCCAAGGGCGGAGACGATCCCGGTCGTCAGGGTCTGGTCAAAGCCAAAGGGGTTGCCGATGGCGAGCACCGACTGTCCGACTTTGAGGTCCGAGGAGGTGCCGAGGCGGATCGATTGAAGCCGGCTTCTCGGTGCATCGATGTGAAGTACGGCGAGGTCCTTCTCGCGTGCGTAGCCGACGAGTTTGGCCTCCCAGTTGCTGCCATCTGCGAGGGTGACCTCGGCTCGAGAGGCCTCTTGAATGACGTGGAAGTTGGTGACGATATTGCCGCGGTCGTCCCACACAAAACCGGTCCCGGTACCGCTCGGGATCTCCATCACGTTGAATCGGAAGAAGTCGCGGCGCAGAGCGATGGAAGTGATGTAAACCACCGATGGGGTGGCCTCCTTGAAGAGGGCGGTGACACTCTTTTCAGCGGCGGTGAGCTGGCCCCTCGCTGAAATCGGGCGAGAGGAAGGTTCGGTTCGGCGAGGGTTCTGCGCGCAGGCCGGTGAGCTGACCCCAACGCCAGTAAGGAGGCTCAGGATCGACAGCACGCCGATCACTTCTCGTTTCAAGGTCATTGGATCATCCTCCAAAGCGCTTGCAGCCGAATGTCAGTCGTCTGCGAGCTGCAGATATTTCCAACCTGCACCATAACCGAGAATTCCAGCCAAAAGGTGATAGAGAGCGAAGAGTTCGAGCGCAAAAGGCAGGTAGCCGCCGTAACCAAGCACTGGCATTTCGAAGACGTGGCCGAATCCTACGAACGGAACGCTGTAAATCCACTTCGGGAACGACCAGAAGTTCCAGAACTCCCAGAAAAACCCACAGATCAAGACGCCAATCCACAGGGAGACGATTGGACGCCAGTCACCTGTCGAGGTGTACGCAAGCAGCGTCTGATTGCCCAGGCGATGGTTGACAGGCTCGAGAATGAAGAAGATCGACAGCCAGACGAACGGAAAGAAAAAACGGGGCCAGGCAAGAGTGAGTGCGAGCATCACAAGCCCTGAAACGAAAAACGTCACAATCACAGTGTTAGATGTCGTAACGCGTGGACCCTGAGGGAGTTGCCGCACCCATTTGAACGAGCTGACGAATTCGGCAGTACCGAAGACCGCTGGGATGACGGTGGAGAAGGCGAGCGAGGCGAGAAGTGCATGTTCGATAGGTCCGATCGAGCCGTCGTCGAGGTAGATCCAATTCTGGGTGCGCTTGTTGATCAGCTCGAAAAGCCACCATGCCGGGACGGAGGCCGCAAAAAGCCCGATATAGGCAATCCGATCGCGCGAAAGGAGGGAGCTTCCGGTGCGTTTGAGAGTGAGGGCGTCGACCGTAAGGCAGTAACCAAGCCACATCGGGAAAAATCCCCAGTGTGTTCGAATACCGTCAAGGCCCCAGTTGAGCGTCCAGAAGACCGCTACGAGAGCGAGTCCCAGCCACCCATAGGTCGGCCATTTCCGTGAATCCGTGCCGGAATCCACCATCCTTCTGTTTCCAGAATCGGTCGCGTTGTGACATGTGTCAACCGCCTTGCGTGACGACGTGCCACAATGGAAAAGGAAGATCAAGCTGATGGCAACGGGCCTGGAGGCCCACCTGGAGAAAGGGAGCGACATTGAAAAACCTCATCACCATCGTTGTGGTCGTGGTCGTGGCATTGGTCGCATACAACTATTTTCAGACCGGCGAATTCAGCCTCATGCCGGGTGGTGGAATGAGTGATGAAGAGAAGCAGCTCAACAGCCTCAAGGGCGATTTCCGACGCGCCACCCAGGCCTACCGCCAGGCGGGCCGATCTGCCGGCGTCAGTGGCATGGATACGACCTCAGATGCTGCAGCCGCTCTCCAGACCGTTGATGGGGTCGAACGCGACGTCAAGCAGCTGCGCAAAAGGACGAATGACCCGGAGGTCAAGGCCAAGATTGACGATCTCCTGGCCGAAATCAAGAAGTACAAACAAGACGTCAGCTGATTGTCAGGCGGTCGTGGTGGGTGCGTTCCCGCCATCGGCTATGAAATGCACCTCGCTCTTCGGCAGCGCGAACTCGATGGCGTGCTCGCGGAAGGCGCGTTCGATCGTCATCTGCACCGCGTCTTTGGTTGTCAATCCCTGTCCGAAGTCGACGACGAAGCGGAGCTCGAAGTTGATGGCGTCGTCGCCGAATGTCAGCAGGAGCACGTGCGGTGCCGGGTCGTCAAGGACGGCCGGGTGCTGCTTGGCGGCATCGACGAGGATCGTTTTGACCAACTCGAGGTCGGCCCCATAGGCGATGCGGAGCGGGATCTCGATGCGCCGCTTCGAGTCTGAGAGCGTCCAGTTGACGAGTTTGGTGGTGATGAACTCCTTGTTGGGAACGATCATCTCGCTGCGATCCCACAGGGTGATGGTGGTGGCCCGAATCTGGATGCGGCTCACCTTGCCCATCAGGTTGCCGATGGTCACCACGTCACCCACCCGTACGGGTCGCTCGACCAGGAGAATGAGGCCGGAAACGAAGTTGGCCACGATCTCCTGCAGCCCGAAACCGAGACCGAAGGTCAAGGCCGCGGCGAGCCATTGGACTTTCCCCCACGTCACCCCGAGCAGACCGAAGACAATGATCGTGCCGATAATCGTTATCGAATAACGGACGAGCGTACTGAAGGCGAATCGTGCTCCGCCGTCAAGGGTGGTTCTGCGCTGCAGCATGATCTCGATGACGCCGGGGAGATTCTTCACCAGGACGAGAGAGAACACGCCCGCGATAATCGCTTCGAGGAGGTTCCAAAGGGTGAGAGGAGGAGACTCAGCAGGCAGGGTCGTTGCATCGGGCGCCCCGCCGGCGACATCGGGGATGCCGGGCTGACTGGCGGCCGGCGATTCGTTTGTTTCCCGCACAGGTGCTTCGGGAACTTCGACAGTGGCGCCGAGAGTCGTCGCAGGGTCTTCAACCGGTTCGAGCATCTGGACGCGCGGCAGGATCTGGACCCTCTTCAGCAGCTGGAGCATCGGCATAGCGTCCGACCAGATTGACAAAAGACCGACTGCGAGTACCGAGATGGTGGCGAACCGGAAGAGATGGCTGACCTGTTTCTCGGCCGCTTCGAAATCCCGTGCTCGCTCTTCCCTATCATCTTCATCCGAAACGTCGAGCAACGACCGGTTGCGGTTCACGATCCGCCAGCGGTGGACGAGCCCGCCACCGACCATCACCACAATGCCCAGCAACAGAGTGCGTAGCATCTGGTAAGCGAGCAGCATCCCAGTCACATAGAAACCGAACACGGCGAGGACCGCAGGCACGATGGTGGAGAAAACGATGATCGGGTAGGCGCCCAAGAAAGCGGTCGGGAAAGCGTACTCGGAGAATCGTTGGGGCCATGGCAACCGCATCTCCTGCTCCGACGGATCGGTCTTTTTCTCGGGTCGAAGCATGGCCAGAATCGACAACCCGAAGAGGACCATTGCTGCGACGAACGCGATCCGGCCCAGGGAGTTGTTGTAGAGCTGGAGCTGATCAGGGCTGTCCAGCCGCATCCCGGCAAAGGCCAGGTGGAGCGCTGCGTAGAGCAGCGGCAGACCGATGACTTCGCTCAACTGCAGGCCACGGTAAAGCGGACGCGTTGCGTCGGCGGGCCAGCCAAAATGGACCTCGGCGACCCCGAAGGGCCCGAAGATCTGCCGGATCAGCTCGAGCAGTGCCGCAACCATGGCGAGCTCGGAAAATGCCTCGGCAGACGAGTGCCAATAGGTAGAGCCGGCAACCCGCTCGGTCATGACGCCCGCCAGATAGAGCGCCATCGGCAGCGGAGCGGCAAGGAGAAGTGTTATCAGCGACGCCTTGACCGAGGCCCCCACGCTGTCTCGCTCGGGATTGTGGACACGTTCCGAGATTTTGCGGAGCCGTTTCCGCATGGGTTGTCGAAGCAGTACGAGCAACGCCAGAAGGAGCGCCGCAAAGATTCCTTTGCCGCCGATTTCGATTCCAGGGACTTTGACCGACTGCAGGTGTTTCGTCGATGTGAGCCAACCCATGGCTTCGCCGATGTCTTTCAGGCGAGGGATGATCGGCCGGGGTACGCTGCGCGACCACAGGATGTGGGAGTAGAGGAAGCGTTCAACGTCCTGGACCTGGTCGAGGAACCTGCTCGCCGCTGCTCGGTGTTCGATCAAATGATTCGAGTATCGTCCGCCCCGCTGGATCAGTTCATCGAGGAGATCCTGCCGCATGGCGAAAAGATCACGAACCTGCTGCGCCAACTCCGGGTCGAGTTCCCCGCCGAGTTCAGCCTGAATATCGAGCATTGTCTTCCTGGCCAGGTCGTGAGACCCAGATCGCAGCTGCTCGTAAACGATGAGTCGGTGCTCCACCTCGGGAATTCCTTTGTCGAGGTACTGAATCGTGTTGGCGACGCTCCCGGGCTCTGGGAAATCATCGGGAACGTCTGGCCACCAGCGGGTGACACTGCCCCGGTGGCCGTAGGCCTCGAACTTTCTGCTGGTCAATTCGGCGATGCGGTTGAGCTGCGCCTGGTGGAGACGAGTATCATCGAGGGCTTTGATTGTTCGCTCGGATTGGGCGACGACGCCGTCCGGTGCCCACAGGGTAATTGCCAATTCCTCGGTTTCGGCTGCGATTGGTGCCAGCATCGGCAGCTTCTCTGACAGCTGCCGGCTCTGCAACCGGATCCTCCCCAGCGCCTCCCGAGCCTGCTCCACTCGCAGCTCGTGGGTCGCCTCCTCGAGCATACTGACCAGCTCCTGGCTGAAGGAAACCCGCCGTTGCACGAGGTCGGTCTCCATCGGAATCAACGAGCTGCGATCGTTGAGGAGGTCCAGCTTGGCGCGAAGCATGCCGATCTCTGAGTTCGCGGCCTCCCGTCGGGCCAGAACACTCAGACGTGCGGCAGTCTTGAGTTCGGTTCGCACGGCGCTTCCCGCCTGTTTGCGCAACTCACCCTCGAGAAGCTCGAGCTCGAGATCCAGCTCTCCGAGCCGTTGTGAAATGTCGTTCCGAGTTTTTACGCGGTCTTCCGCAAGACGCTCCTGATTTCGCAGGGCGGACCGGCTGGCGGCCAGACGGGCGCGCTCGCGGGCGAGCGCGTCCTCGGCCTGCGCCACCGTTGGGTTTGCGGGTCGCCGAATTTGCGGCGTTTGCTCGGTTTTCTCAAGCTCTATCCGGAGGCTCTCAATGATGTCGCCGATGCCAGCTCGATCGCGTTCGAAAGCAACGGCCGCGGCCCGGTTGTTGGCCGCTTTTTCGAGCGAACTCATCGCGACGTCAAAAAGCTCGAGAATCTGCGTACGGAGATCATCCGCCAGAGCGCGGTCCTTCTCGGTCTCGGCTCTCAGTTGACGGATCCGTTGCGGGTTGACCTCATCCTGGTTCGAACTGGCTGTCTGGCCGGACACCGACGTGGCGATCAGAAGCGTGACGAATGCGATGACGATCCTCGATCGAGTCAATGCCATGAATTGCTCCTCTTTTAGACTGTCATCGACGCATTCAGTTTTCGGCCTTTGCATCGGCCTTGAGCTGCCGCCTGATCTGACCCTGTTCGGTCAGGAGACTATAGGCCGTATAGTACTGGAAGATGTTTCCGACGTAACTCACCGTTTCACGGCCCACCTCGTTGGCGACCACCACCTCGACATTGCGGAACCACCGGTTGGGGTCGTAGCCCTGCTCTGCGGCATTGCCACGCAGCCGCCGGATGCGGTTCGGGCCGGCGTTGTAGGAGGCGAAGGCAAAAAGGGTTCTGTTGACCTCGTCGATCTCCGGGTCGTCAAAGTAGCGGTCGGCGATATAACGGAGGTATTTGGTGCCTGCGTGGATGTTGTTTTCGATGGATGAGATATCGGGAATGCCGACTGACTTGTCAGCGGCGGTGCTTGGCAGCAGCTGCATGATGCCGATCGCCCCCGCCGGACTTACGACACTTTGATCCAAACCTGATTCCTGGTAGGCCTGCGCAGCCACCATGAGAGAATCGAAGGAGTAACGATCCCCGTATTTCCGGAAAAGGTCGATCATTTCTTCAAGCCGCTGGCGGTCTCTGTCGGCGAGCGCGTTCTTGACGTACTTGGTGTCCTGGAGGTAGCGCTTGAAGAGCATATTGCCAAGCAATCGGCCCTTGCGATTGGCTTTGACAAAGCTATCGACTCTTTCTTTGAGGCCGGATGCGTCGCGACGAATCGCCCAGCCGATATTGCGGCCCGTAGCAATCGCGAGATCCTCATGGACGATGATGTCGGGCAACACCTGCGCCCAGAATTTCGCCAGATAGTTGTCGGCGATGGTGATCTCAACGAGTCCGGCGTTGACCATCTCCAGCAAATCCTCGGTCTCGAGATACTCGCTGGTAGCGATGATCTCGATCTCTTGCAGACCCCGTTCGCGAAACGACGCGTTGAGGCCATTCAGGCTCTCCCAGTAGCTGCTCGAAGTCCTGACGAAGATTTTTTTACCCGAGAGGTCCTCCAGAGTTGCGAGCGCCGGTGACCGTGGTCCGGTGACGACCAGCTCGCTGACATTTCCAGCTGCGGGCACCGAGAAGTCCACGTTTTCGGCTCGTTCGGGTGTGATCGTGAGCGAGGCGACCGCCATGTCGCCACGGCCCTCTTCAAGGAATGGGATGAGCTGGTCACGCAGTACCGGAATCGCCGCTACTTGAAGCGCCCGTCGTCCGAGCTTCAGCTCCTTGTTGAGGGCCTTCTCGAACTCACGCAGGGCGTCGGCGGTGATCCCTAGCTGGGTACCGCCGTCGAGAAAGAAGTTGGTTTTGTTGTAAGTCACGAGGACTCGAATCAAACGATCTTTGACCATGGTGTCGAAGTCGCCGTGATACGGCTCCATCATCTGGGCGACCAGTGCCGGCGGCACGGCGGCGGCGGATTGAGATGTCGTGGCTGCATCCGTTTGCAGCGAACCGGCCTCCTTCGCGCCCACCATGGGCGGCTGATCGCCGCCACAGGCAAAGAAGATCAAGACCGCGATACAAAGGGAAAAGAACCTCTGCCGACGTTCGAGTGCCATGTCTCACCCCCGTTTTTGACGCATCGATAAACGCTGTTCTGCGGATAACGGTACCTTTTCTGTCCCAAACAGGGTAGAGGTCGCGGCTATTCGAGCAGCCGCAGCTCGAGGAATTCCCAGATCCGCCGTCGCATCCAGCTGAAGCCGAGGGGGGTCATCGAGTAAAACGCCGGGGCGTGATCGTAGTTGATGCTGATGCGTTCGGGTTTGCCGAGCGCGAGCCAGAGATCTTCCCTTGATTTCTCGGGGATGCATTTGTCGCGGTTGGCTTCGATGATCAGAATGCTTTTTGGATCCACCCGATTCGGGTAATTGGCCGCGTCGACGACGCCGATGATCGGCTCGAGTTGGGCCGCGAGTTCTTCCCGGTCCCAACCGAAATTCTCGGCCGCCGTCGCCTGCACTCTGGTGGCTCGCTTGCCGTCGCAGGTGGCCATGACCGTATGCAAGTGACTGCCTCCCATGACCGTCACCGTGGCCGCCAGCCGCGGCTCCTGGGTGGCGATGGTTCCAGCCACGAAGGCACCGAGGCTGAAGCCGATCAGTGCCACCCGGTCGGCGTCGATCTCAGGCCGTTGTTCGGCCCAGTCGATCAGCCGACGGGTGTCGACAATGGTGACCCGCTGCCGGTCGACCGCTTCGCTCCACAGCTCGAGAAACTCGGATTCGTCAGTTGCTGCGATGATCGCGGGCCAATTCGCGAGGAAGTTGTCTCCCTGGACGTGGAGTACGTGAACGGCGCCGTTGCTGCGTCGCTGAAAGCTCGAACTGATCGTTCGCGGCGGATAGGTGTAAGTACCCCAGATGGGCAGAACAATGATCAGAGGGTGCGAACCCGGCAGGGTGCTCCGGTAGTACTTCGCGGTGACGAGGTTGTTCTTCTGACTGTTTTCGCCGACCGACGGAATCTCGAGGAGGCGGAGCTCGTACATCGGTGTGGCGCCAGTGCCCTCGACATGATTGGTAAATGGAATATTGGTCTTCTCGTACGAAAATGCCGGCGCGGTCTCGAATGATCGGCGTTCCTGGAATTCGTCGGAATCGGTGAACGAAGTTCGTACGTGACTCGTGTAACAGCCGGTAGTCGCCAGCATGATCGCGAGACCCGCAATCACCAGTTGCGACCTTGGTGCATAGCCAAACTCTGTCCGAGTTACCATCCGTCCGTTAGTTTAGCTCAAACAGTCTTGCTAGAAGTCGATTCCCAGCCCAAACGTGAGCCTGAAATCATCCTGTTCGGGGAAAATTCCGTCCGAGGCCTCCCTTGGGTCTTGGATGCGATCCCAGACCAGGGTGATGTCGAAATCGAACAAGCTGGTGAGTTCGAACTCGAGACCGGTCAGCATATGGTGAGTGTAGGTGCCCGACTCCTCGTTTACGATATAGAAGCGGTAGTCGAAAATGAAATCGATGCTCTTGGTGAGCTCGTGATCGTAGATAGTGCCGAACACCAGGGCCGGGGTGTTGGCTGAATCAGACTCACCCTCGAGAACGTCATCGAACTGTGTGGTCTGGTAGGCGAGACCACCGTTGACCTCCCAGTCGATCTTCTTCGTGTCAATCAGCGTATAGCCGAGACCCATGCCGAGGGTCCACCGGCTGGCTATGTTCTGGAAGGGATCGCGATAGTACTCGCCGTAGGCCGGAGTCCAGAATAAGCGCTTCGAGAAGTAACGGTTCCACCCCGCATCGATGCGCTGATTGTCCGCTGCGAACTCGCCAAAGGTGCGATTGAAATTGCCGAGATAGTCAAAGTTGACCCGGTTCTTAGGGGTCCTCCGTTTGATGCTTGCCTTTGAACTGATCTCGACCTGCTCGGTGTTGCCCTCTCGAATATTGGCGCCAAGAGTAACTTTACCGGCCCAGTAGTTGATCTCTTTTGGCGCGCCGGCGGTGATGGTCAGGAGGTTGGATCGGGGGAAGTTCTGATCTTCCTCACCCATCACGCGGACGATGTCTCCGTCGACAAAGAGCTTGCCCGTCGCAACAACATCCTCCAGAAAACCGATCTGCATCGTGCCGCCCGATCGAATCTCCTGGATGTCTCCCCAGTCAAGGGTCATTTCATCAAGCTCGTCGCTGTCGAACTCGAGATTCTCGTCGTACATGGCGATGATCTCGCCCTTGAGCCATTCTCCCGAGGTGAGCTGAAGCCAATCCCACTCGTCGGGCATCGGAGGCGGCGGCTGCCAGTCCCCTTCGACGTCTTGAGCGGTGACTGGACCTGCCGTGATCATGGCGATGATGAAAATTGTCGCCGACTGAGCGCGGTATCGATCTCGCTTATCTCGGCAGTGGTGCATCAAGAGCCCCCTTTTGTGTGTTCTCCAGCTACTAAGCGGTTTGCGGCTGAGGTACATTCCCGCTCCACCTGCCCGTAACTCAATACTGGATACTCGATCCGCTGGCCGGTAGGGTGGGCGGGGTCAACTGTAGATATCCGCTTTGAGATCGAGATCGGTGATCGCCACGCGGACCATTTCGGCCGGGAATGCGCAGTGGCGCTCGATGGCTTCGACCAATTCTTCCTTGTCCGAGAGGTTGGTCGTTGTTGAGTTGTTTGGCGTCGACTCGGTGACGGTGAAGTTTTGAATCCTCACCGAGCGATCCGGGAAGAAGCGCTCGACTAAGACGACATTCATGAAGGTTGCCGCTGGGCTATATGAGTGACGGATAACCTCGGCGAAATGGTTGATCTCGCGCGGTTGGGGTTTCGCGATGTAGCCGTGGATGAACTCGCCGTCGCGAACCTGATCCATCCTTGATCGACCCTGCTCATCCTGCGGGTGGAGGACATACCGGTTACTGCCGAGGACGATCTCGTACTTCTCGTCGAGGTCGAGAGCCATCGGCTCGAAAAATGGCGCTCCGTAGCCGACGTCAGCCAGGTAGTCGCGCCCCTCGAGGCGGACGATCGAGACGACGTGCACG
>Ga0316197_10002802_pt1 | contig 12433 bp, 9 predicted proteins | sample OudBiesiAoxic_MG_FD_204939 | JGI IMG/M metagenome (GOLD analysis project Ga0316197, IMG submission 204939) | Coastal sediment microbial communities from Oude Bieten Haven, Netherlands - site A oxic | ecosystem: Environmental > Aquatic > Marine > Coastal > Sediment | place: Netherlands...
GCCGAGTGGTACCGCAAGGCCGCGCAGCAGGGCGATAAAAAGGCGCAGACCAACCTGGCCAATCTCTACCGCTCGGGCAGGGGCGTCGACAAGGACTATGGCGAGGCCATGCGCTGGTACCGCAAGGCCGCTGAGCAGGGCGATACCAGGGCCAAGATCAATATCGCCATGATGTATGCCAGTGGTGAGGGCGTCGACAAGGATGAGGCAGCGGCTCTGAAATGGCTCGAGGAGGCTGCCGGTGAAGGTGACACCCAGGCAATGGTTCAATTGGGGATCATCTACAGATCGGGTAAAGGCGTCGAGCAGAACGACGCCATGTCCACCGAGTGGTATCGGCTGGCCGCGGCGAAAGGGAATACGATTGCCCAGCATAATCTGGGCCTCAGCTATTACACCGGCAAGGGAACAAGGAAGAATTATGCGGAGTCGGTCAAGTGGCACCGCAAGGCAGCGGAGAAAGGCTATCCGCCCGCCGAGTACAGCATGGGCCTGCGTTATGCGAAGGGCGATGGCGTCAAGCAGAATTACAGTGAGGCAGCCAGGTGGTACCAGAAGGCGGCCAAACACGGCCACCTGAGCGCGCAGAACAATCTGGGTCTGCTCTATCGGAAGGGTCAGGGTGTCAGTCAGGATTATGCAGCGGCACTGGAGTGGTTTCGCAAGGCCGCGAAGCGGGGTTATCCCCAGGCCCAGTTCAACCTGGGAAACATGTACCTGAAGGGACAGGGCGTCAAGCCGGACCGTGAAGAGGCCAGGAAGTGGTTCACTAAAGCGGCAGACCACGGGCACACGGGTTCCCGGAAGGCCCTGGATTCAATGTAAGGGGAAATTCAGATATAAAAAGTGTCAGAGCGCATTGCTTGCTTATACAGGCGGTCAATGTGCTCTGGCACGCAGGCTGCTTACACAAGCAGATTCATCAATAGATAAAGTACAATTAGCCACGGAAGAACACGGAAAAACACGGAAAAATAAAATGTCTTACCGGAATCGTTTCCGTGTGTTTCCGTGGCAGGGTTCTTGTGTAAGCACCACTCTGCTCTGACAGCCTTTAACAGTTTATACCTGCCCGGTGGCAGGCTGCTGCCGGGCTTCCGGTGTATCGCGGAACTGCAGTGCCGCCAGGCGCGCATAGAGTCCGTGTGCTGCGACCAGTTCGTCATGGCGACCGCTGGCGACGATACGACCGCGATCCATCACCAGGATCTGGTCTACCTTGCGTACCGTGGCAAGTCGATGCGCGATAATGAGCGTGGTGCGCGCCTGCATCAGTTGTTCCAGTGCGTCCTGAACCAAACGTTCGCTTTCGGCGTCCAGTGAACTGGTGGCTTCATCGAGCAGCAGCACGGCCGGGTCGCGCAGGATGGCGCGGGCGATGGCGATGCGCTGGCGTTGTCCACCGGACAGACGCACGCCGCGCTCACCAAGGAAGGTATTGAAGCCCTGTGGTAACTGGTCTAGAAATTCCGCCGCGTGCGCGGCTTCTGCGGCGCGCCGTACGTCTGCATCGGACACTGCGGGAAAACCGTAGCGGATGTTCTCCCAGGCATCGGCGCCGAAGATGACCGGGTCCTGTGGCACCAGCGCCATGCGCTGACGCAGCTGTTGCGGATCGGCCTGACGGATGTCCACGCCATCGAAACGAATCACACCGGCGTCCGGATCGTAGAAGCGCAACAGTAGTTGCAACACGGTTGACTTGCCGGCGCCCGACGGGCCGACCAGCGCCACCTTCTGGCCGGGTTGCAGCATCAGCGACAGTTCGCTGAGCGCAGGGTTATCGGGCCGCGACGGGTACCGGAAGGTGACATTGCTCAGCTGCACCTCACCACGTGCCGGTTCGGGCAATGCCACGGGCGCGGCCGGCGTGGTGATGGCGGGTTCGGTGTTGAGCAGTTCCAGCAAACGTTCGGTCGCGCCGGCGGCCCGCAGCAGGTCCCCGGCCACCTCGCTCAAGGCACCCACCGAACCGGCGACCAGCAGGGCATAAAACACAAAGGCCGAAAGCTGCCCGCCGCTGATGCGCCCGGCCAGTACATCATGGCCGCCCACCCACAACACGATACTGACAGCGACAAACGTGAACAACATCACCGTGGCCGTGAGCAGCGCGCTGATGCGGGTGCGCCGAATGGCGGCATCGAAAGCGGCCTCCACCTGCTCGCCGTAACGCAGCCGGTCAATGCGCTCGTGACAGAATGCCTGCACGGTGCGAATACCGTACAACACTTCATCGATCATGGCGCCGATATCGGCAATCCGGTCCTGGCTGCTGCGCGACAGGCTGCGCACCCGGTGCCCGAGCAGCCACAGCGGTATCACCGCCACGGGAACGCCAAGCAATACCAGCAATGCCAGCTTGCCGCTGGTGATGGTCAGCATGACCAGTCCGCCGCTGATCAGCAGTACGTTGCGCACCGCGATCGCCAGCGTCGAGCCGACCACCACCTGCAACAGCGAGGTATCCACCGTCAGGCGCGAGATGACTTCGCCGGTGCGTGTCACTTCGAAAAACGCCGGCTCCAGCTTCAGCACCCGGGCAAACACCGCCTTGCGGATATCAGCCACCACCCGTTCACCGATCCAGGTGACCAGGTAGACGCGGGCCGCCACCGAGGCCGACATTACCGTGACCACCACCAGGAACAGCAGCAGCGCCTGGTTCAGCGCCGCACCCGAGCCGCTGCTCAGGCCGTGATCGACAACCCGCTGCAGCACCACGCCGAAACCAAGCACCGCGCCTGCCGCGATCAGCAACGCGACCACCGCACCCAGCACCGCACGGCGGTAGGGTCGCAGAAAGGTGAACAGCTGCTTCAGTACGCGCAGATCGCGGCTCGGTGGGCGTTGTTCAGACAGGGTATTTTGTTTGCTTCTTGGCATAGCGCGGGATTTCAGGTGCGGGCGTGCAGCATTGTGCGCCGGCTCACGCAAGTTTGCCAGATGCCCCGGTGAATGGCATCTGACCCGAAGGGTGCTTGCTTAAGCAGATTCATCAATATATGAAGTACAATTGGCCACGGAAGCACACGGAAAAATAAATTGTCTGACCGGAAACGGTTAAGTGTCCTTCCGTGTGTTTCCGTGGCAGGGTTACTTAAGTAAGTGCCCTTCGGGTCAGACCCCGTTGATCCATTGATCTTGAAACCGCAACAGTGAGGAGAATGCAATGCAAGTTGACGAAGCAGTACGCGCACGGCGCGCAATCAAATGGTATGACGCCGGGCATCAAATGCCGGAGCAGACCTTCAGTAAGCTGATGGAGCACGCCATTCTCGCACCCACGGCGTTTAACATTCAGAACTGGCGCTTCGTGCGTGTCACTGATCCGGAGCAACGCAAGGCGATTCGCGCTGTGGCCTGGGATCAGGCGCAGGTCACGGACGCTTCCGAGTTGCTGGTGCTGTGCTTCGATAACAAGTCATGGGAACACGAGCCGCAACGTTACTGGTCCAAAGCGCCGCAGGAGGTGCAGGATTTCCTCGTGCCGGCGATCGATGTCTATTATCGGGACAAGCCCCAGGTCGAACGCGACGAGGGCATGCGCTCCTGTGGACTGGTCGGGATGACGATTATGCTGATGGCCGAGGAACTGGGTTACCAGAGCTGTCCGATGGATGGCTTTGATTACGAGGCGGTCGCGAACATCATCAATTTACCTGAAGACCATACGATCGCTTTCATGATTGCGATTGGCAAGGGCACCAAGGAGCCCTGGCCGAAGCCCGGGCAGCTGTCACTGGACGAGGTAATGGTAAGCAATCGTTTTGATTAAGGAACCTCTGATTAATTCATGTAGCCCGTCATTGCGAGCGAAGCGAAGCAATCTCGTAACCAGTGAATCAACGAGTTACAGATTGCTTCGTCACTTTGTTCCTCGCAATGACGATTTAAGCAGAGGTTCCTTAAATAATTTATTTAGCGACGCCGCCGCTGCCTGATTTTCATGGACAACACTTCCATGCGTCTCCAGAACCATTCAAGCGCATGCAAATGCCAGCTGCGCTGTTCCCATTCTCTGGAAGTGACTTCGACACTGTGGGTGAAATCATCCATGAACATGGCGGTGACGCTTGCAGCCATCGCCGGGTCATCGATCTCCTGGTTGGCCTCCAGGTTCCATTGCAGGTTCCAGCGGTCGTAATTACAGGAACCGATGGTTACCCAGTTATCGCAAAGCACCGTTTTGGCGTGGAAAAAGCGCGGTGTGTATTCGTAGATGCGGATGCCGCTTTTCAGCAGCCTGCCGTAATAGCGGTGGCTTGCATGGCGCACCCCCGGGTGATCGGTCACGGGTCCCGGCAAAAGCAGGCGTACATCAACCCCGTTGCTGGCAGCGCGCTTCAGTCTTCTGCGTATGCTCCAGGTCGGGATAAAGTACGCCGTGGCAAACCAGATGCGCTGTCTGGCCTCCTTGACATGTTTGATTAACGACCGCTGTATTCCCACCCTGTGGTGGGCCTCGTTCACGGTAACCCGGCCCGTCTGGCCCTGGGTGGCAGTGGCCGGTGGCACGGCCGTTAACGTCAATGCCTGTTTAACCAGCTTGTTCCAGCTTTCTGTAAACAGCTGTTGCCAGTCGCCAAGTACCGGCCCCTGTATCGCGACCATGGTTTCACGCCAGCGCATCCCGGGTGCATGGGGAGAGTCAACTTCATCGGTGATCCCGGTGCCACCGACAAATGCAATGTTGCCGTCAACCAGCAACAACTTGCGATGATTGCGATACAGGCCGCGGTTCGTGTTTTGCCAGATGATCCTGTAGAGATTGTACAAGGTGCTGTAGGAGCTTAACGGGTTGTAGTAAACGCTTTGAATGTTGCGGTGCACCAGTCGCTTGCGGTCATGCGGGCCCAGTTTCTGGCTTCCAAAATCATCGAGCAGCAGGTAAATCCGCACGCCGCGTTCAGCGGCCGTCAGCAAGGCATGGATAAAGCGATCAGCAACTGTGCCGGATTTGACCAGGTACATCTCCAGTAATACGGTGTGTCGGCCTGCGTCGATGGCATCGAGCATGCGCGGCAGGAACGCGGTGCTATCGACGAGAATTTCAAAGTGATTGCCTTCCCGCCACGGGAATTTATAACTCGAGTGTGAGGCCATGTATCAAGCCGGCATAATGGGTGACAGACTGGGAAAGCCCTGCTTGTGATGATAGCACTTCATCCAGGGTTGCCCTGATATATTCGTCACGCGGCGGGACCAGGACGCAAGGGGACAGTGGGAATATTAAACAATCCCTGCGTCCCTTCTTTCCTGTGGCTTACCTGTTCTTTTCGGTGCGCAGGGCGCACCCTATAGGGTAACTAAACCGCATTGACCAGAAATGAAACAAGACAGCCCCAGCCGGTCGGACCGCTTGCAAGCGGTGTTCGATTATCACCAGGCGACCAAGCACCGCTTCGAGGCCTTCGCGCCCGGGCCGGGCTTTCTCGACTGGGCGACCCAGCCAGACCCGTTCCGCCGCTATGCGGGGGCGCGGCTGATTCCGCTGGAAACAGTAGCGCCCACCGATGAGCCGCGTTTTGATGACATCTTCACAGCGGGGCACATGCCGGCCGCGGTGCCGCTGACCCTGCGCACGATTTCACAGCTGTTCTACGACAGCCTGGCGCTGTCCGCCTGGAAGAGCACCGGCGCGGCCCGCTGGGCGTTGCGCGTCAATGCCTCCAGCGGCAACCTCCACCCGACCGAGGGCTATCTGCTGTGCGGGCCCATCGAGGGGCTGTGTGAACAGCCCATGGTTTGCCACTATGCCGCGCAGGAACATGCTCTCGAAGTACGCGCCGGGTTTGACCGCGCGCGCTGGGATAGCCTGTGCAGCGGCTTTCCCGCGCACACGTTTTTCATCGGACTGACCTCCATTCACTGGCGTGAGGCCTGGAAGTATGGCCAGCGGGCGTACCGGTATTGCATGCATGATGCCGGGCATGCGCTCGGTGCGCTCAGCATCGCGGCCGCCGGGCTCGGCTGGCAGGCGCGCCTGCTCGATGCACCCGGCACGGATGAGCTGGCGCGGTTACTGGGCACGCTGCAAGCGCACGACGCCGAGCCGGAAGAGCCGGATATGTTAATTGCCTGTGTGCCGGCGCCCGCGGTGGATCCGTTGCCGGAGCTGCCTGCCGCGGTGCTGCAATCCTTTGAGTCACTCGACTGGCAGGGACAACCGAACCGCCTGAGTCCCTCGCACCTTGACTGGGGCATCGAGGCGTTCGCGGCCCACGTGCGCAAGCCACACGGGGCGTGTCAGTATGAACCGTTTGCAGAGCCGCCACAGTCCTGGTCGCCGCCGCCGCGAGCGGTTGCACTGCGGCGCATGATCCGCCAGCGGCGCAGTGCCGTGGCGATGGACGCCGAGACGCGCCTGTCACGCGCGGTCTTCTACCGCATGCTGGACCGGACGCTGGCCGTGCCCGGCGCGGTGCCGTTCAGCACGCTGCCCTGGTCGTCACAGCTGCACCTGGCGCTCATGGTGCACCGGGTGGACGATGTTCCCCCGGGGCTGTACCTGCTGGTGCGCGACCCGGTGCAGACGGTGGCGCTGGAGCAGGTGCTCACCCAGGCGGACCCATGGCACAAGCCGCCGGGCTGCCCTCCACAGTTGCCGCTGTATTGCCTGATGGAGCGCGATACGCGCGGCGCGGCGCGGCAGATTTCCTGTCAACAGGACATCGCCAGTGACGGCTGTTTCAGCCTGGCGATGCTCGCCGGGTTCGACGACCCGCTGCAACGCTACGGCCCCTGGTTTTATCCGCGCCTCTACTGGGAGGCCGGCATGATTGGCCAGCTGCTCTATCTCGAGGCCGAGGCCGCCGGTATCCGCAGTACGGGGATCGGCTGTTTCTTTGATGATCCCATGCACGAGGTGCTGGGGCTGACGGACAGGCGTTTCCAGGATATCTATCACTTCACCGTGGGCGGGGCGGTGGAGGATGAGCGCTTGAGTACGTCGCCGGCGTATGAATGACGGCGGGTATTCCGGTGAAAGGTCACGCCACTTAATAAGCCGATTTCTTTCTGGCTATTCCAATCAATCCCAACAAGCCGCTGGTTTGCGTGGACCCGGCGTGCTGATTAACCTCCTGAATTATAACAAGATTAATTCGAATTTTCTAGAATACGCATTAAATCCATGGTGTAAGTTATTGCAACGATGTTGTCAGAGAATCAGTTGACTTGATTGATTCGGTATGAATCTGGCGATGATAGGGGTCGGAGGGGAAAATTGTCTTTCCGTCCCTTTTTCGCGTACGAGTATCGCGGATGCGATCCGCTCCTACGGGGGGAGTGAATTAACCGGATCATTGCAATAAATCTCATTGCAGGAGCGGCGTCCCCGGTGCGAGTCGCGGCGAGAAGCTTCCGCGTCCTGCTTACGCCCCTCACCTACATCCTGTAGGCGAAGCTTCCGCGTCCTGCTTACGTCCCTCACCTGCATCCTGTAGGCGACGCCGCACCTGCAGTCGTTCAGGCGCTTCGGTCTTGCAGCTGTGAGTATTCGAATTCGGTGAACCCGCCGCGGTGGTTGTCCAGCCAGTCGAGCAGTTCCGACCAGGTTTCACGGTCTTTTTGCGCGTCCCGCTCATTCAGTTCATGGATGCCGAGCCCCTGTTCGGCGGCACTGACGTAGTGTTGGGTATCGCGGATGCGTGCAATGACGGGAATATCGAGTTTGTTGAGAAAGCGTTCCAGTTTTTCAACGGCCCGGGTGCGGATGCGTGTGCGGTTGGTGACAATCGCCAGGCGGGTGTTATGGACGCGTGCCTTGCCGACCAGTAACAGATCCCTGATGAAGTCGGCCGTCGAATGAATATCGATCGAGGAGGGCAGCACCGGAATGAGTATGACGTCGGTTTCGGCAACACGGTCTTCGATATCGAACAGGGCGTAACCGGCCGGCGTGTCGGTAATAATATAACGGGTATCCTGCGGGACCCTCATCTGCCAGGCACGCGTGATGCCCACGCGTGGCGGTTCGAAGGCGGCGACGCCGTGAATCGGTGGCAGGCTGGACGGGCGCCCTTTCAGCCAGCGCATGCTGGAGCCTTGTTTGTCATAGTCGAACAGTGCTGTTCCGTAACCACGGGAGGCGCAATGGCTGGCCAGGTTGGTGGCAATCGTGGTTTTACCGCAGCCACCCTTGGCGTTCATGACGGTGATTTTCAGCACGCTGGAATGAGCCTTCTTGCTATGAGTCAGTTTTCAGGAACAGGGGTTGGGAATTTTAGCAGGATTGACGGCTACGTCCAGCGGAGTGACTGGCACGCAACCTGCTAAGGCAGGGGAGGCATGCAAGCGGGTCTATTTGTGGTTCAGTAAAACAGGCGTCATTAAAAAGGCGCCAGCGCCTCACCGCGAATCGCGCCGGGGACGGTGCTCCTACAGGTAGTTTTTTGTAACCAGGGGGTTTTCTCGGCGCCGGTGCGTGGTGTTTCGCCTCGAAAACACCGGTACACTGGCAGGTCTGTCCTCGTAGCCGTGGAGAAGTGTCGTGTCACCCGTCGAAGAAACGAAAAGCGAAGAACCCGTGCAGTCGGCCCTGCTGGCGGCGCACATCGTCTATGGCCTGCATACGGTTGCTATCGTGCTTGGTATTACGGGGTCCGCAACCGTGATCGGCGGCTTCGTCGGGAGTGTGCCATCGATCGTCGCTGTCATTATCAGCTACCTGAAACGCGGCAGTGCACGCGACAGCTGGGCGGCATCGCACTATCGCTGGCAAATCCGCACCTTCTGGTTTGCACTGCTGTGGCTGCTCATTGCCGTGCTGCTGATCGTGACCGTGGTCGGCGCCCCGTTTGGATTCGCTCTGCTGGTCGCCGCGACCCTCTGGCTGATCTACCGGATTGTCCGCGGCTGGATGCGGCTGCTCGACAAGCAGCCCATGTACGCTTGAAATCCGGCTGGACAAGTGCCGGCGCACCCTGCAACTCGGTGCACCCGACAGACAGTGCAATACATGGATACCAGGAAATTGCGTATGAATCAATGCTTCCCTTAAGTGTATAAAAGGGAGCGGAGAAAGATTGCTCCCGAGAGGCAGGAATCATTGTGCCCTGGGCCGAATGGCGGACTATTTTCTATTGCATGCTGCCAGGGTCCTGGTCCGGTGAAATCCGGTCAAGCCGTGCCTTCAAGGTTGCCATGTCATCGCGCAGTTGCCTGACCATCTGTTCAAGCTGCTGCATGCGGTCAGAATCCGTGCCCGGTCCGGCGGACACCGCATCGGCAGGTGCAGCCGTTTCGTGCATATCTGACTCGCTGCCAAACAGGTGTGCAAAGCGGCTCTCACGCTTTCCCGGTTCGCGGGGAAGCTTCCTCACGAAGGGACCATCGTCTCGCTGCATGAGTTGATCAAGCGTCGCCTCGACCTCGCGGGTATCCTGGAATTTGCAAAGGCGCTCGGTGCGGGTGCGCAGTTCTCCCGGGGTCTGGGGGCCGCGCAGCAGCAACACGCACACAATGCCGAGTTCCTGTGCGGAAAACTGCAGGTCGCCGAATTCAGTATTGCAGAAGCGGTGCTGATACTTTGTGACGCGACTACCGAAGCCGCTCTTCTCGATGACGTAGTGTTTCTTCATCAGGGCATCGACCGCGTCCTGCACCGTGGCCTCGTCGAGTGCCAGCACCGGGTCGCGGCTGCTCTTCTGGTTGCAGGCATTGGTGAGGGCATTGAGCGAAAGCGGGTAATGTTCGGGGGTGGTGCGCTGCTTTTCAATCAGGCAGCCAATCACGCGCGCCTCGCAGGGTGTCAAGCAAATGTCCACTCACGTCCTCCATACCCGTTGCTGATTCCGGTGACAGTATACTTGATCATTGCGGGGCTGGGCCTGGTCCAGGCTGTATCCAGGAGAAACTCTGACAATTTCAATAACCGTATTTGAGGTCGGGATTTATACAACTATCGGGTTTACTTTTCCTGCCATTGCGGTGTCGTATCGCCAAGCAGGATGTGGCCACTGATGCGGGTAATGACCGGCCTGCCGTTTTCCAGTGCGTAGGTGGCGTATTCGCGGAACCTGCTGGTCATTTTCTCGCCGTCCTGAACCATGTTCTCGGTGACGGTTGAGTGCGACAGTCCGCTCAGGCCGTCCGGCATGATATGAATCTCGGTATGATCGCGCTGATAGTCATATTCGCCGGTGTTTGCCCAGCCCTCGTCAATAAGCACCAGGTAGTCGTCCTTGTCGAGTCTTACCTTTGCCATCCATTTCTTGTAGGGAAACTCGATTGCTTTTTCGAACGAGTCACTCAGGTACACCGCGATGCCTGCTGTGTCGCGGTTCTTCGCCGCCGCGTCCGTGGCATTGATGACCTGTTGTATCTGCTCGCCGGTAATCCGCTCGGCCGCCTGGGCCGGGAGTGACAGCAATACGAATACCAGTGTGCCGGTTACTAGTCTGTTCATGTTGTTTTTCCCTGCGCCGGCTTTGATGGCATGCGCAGCCGCGGTCTTTAAGCCGGAAGCTTTATTAAATCACCTTCCGTCTTCGCGGTGATATAGGACAAAAGTACATGAATGCGTTGCATGCCCCGGGGTGGCCGGCAGGGCGAGTTGTGGAAAGTACCTTACGACCGCTGTTTGTAGTGCATCAGGCAGTTGCCGATGCGCTGTTCAATCGCCCCGGCCATGTCGGCGGGGACGGCGCCGGTGGTCAGTACGGCCAGCAACAGGTCCTTGGGCGAATCCTGTACGCTTCGGTCCTTCTTCATCGATGAGTTGAGTCGTTCGATCTGGTAGGCCATGCGTTCGGCCTGGCATTCCACGGGTGACTCCAGTTCCAGCAGGACTTCCAGCTTCAGGCAGGCGGCCTGTTTTGCCGCAAGGTTGTCTGACAGCGTCGTCTCGTCCGGTCGGCTGAGTGCCTGCCTGCAGCGCTGCTCTATTGCCTCGGCATGGCTGCCGGAAGGCACGGGCAGCGCAGCCCATTGCGCCTCGACCGCCTCCGTGTCGAGCGTGTCGCCGGCCACGATTGCCTGCTCCCACTGATGGCACAGCGCGGCACGCCGGGCAATGTTTTCAAGTTCCGAGGCACGGGCCCTGGATTCAGCCGCCTTGAGCGCCTTGCTGAATTGCTGCTGCGCCTTGCGCCACTGGCTATCGAGGCTGTTTTCCTGCTGGCGTGGCACCCAGCCGATGGCTTCCCACTGCTGACTGATTCGTGCGAGTGCCGAGGCATTGGCGAGCAGTTCCTCGTCAGCAGTTGCAGCGGCACGGATCAGTTCCTCGATCAGTGCCTGTTTTTGCTTCAGGTTTTCATTGCGTTCGGCAGCCTGATCCTTGCGCTCGGCATCACGGCGCCGGTAGGTGATGTCGCAGGCTGCCTGGAAACGTTTCCATAGCCTGTTTTCATGCTGGCGCTTTCCTGCGACCGTGATTTTCCATTGCGTTTTCAGCGCCTCCAGCTGGTCGAGGGCATTGCGCACATTGTCCACTTCACCGAGTGCCTCAATAGTGGTGATGAGTCTTTCGCGGGCCTTCATTGAGCGTTCGCGTTCACCTGACAGGTGTTGTTCGAATTTTTCAAATACCTCGTCCAGTGCCCTGGCGACAGATTTGCGGTGTTTGAAATCGACATTGCCGATTTTGTAGAATTCGCGGCGGGTGTGGTTAACGTATTTGTCGATTTCCCGCCAGTCGGGCTGTTTCCAGTCGGTTGATGCATAGCGTGCGTTCAGGTCGTCGATGATGGCGCGGCGCTGCCGGAGGTTTTCCCTGCGGCGTTGCTTGAGCTTTTCAAAATGCGCGATGCAGGGTTTGTAGGTTTCCTTGCAGGCCTGGTCGAATGCATTCCAGAGTTCCTTGCCGGCATGATCGCCGGATTTGTCCCACTCATGCCATTGATCGCGCGCCTGTTTGATACGCTCGGCGAGTTTTTCCGGCGGCAGGCCGGCATCCGGCAGCTGCGTCACCTCGTTGATGAGATTCTGCCGTGCCTGCGTGGTACCCCAGTGGCGCCAGGATTCGAGCTTGCGCAGCTGTGGGCGAACGCGATTCAGCCGCTTTTCGATGTCCCGCCAGCGTTGCTCGGAGAGCCCCGGGATAGCGCCCATGATCGACATCAATGTGTGATAGGCGCGTTCCGCCTGCCGCAGTTCGTTGTCCTTGAGCGCGGCTTCCAGTTGGTCCGTCAGGTTGAGCGCTTTTTCATAGTCGCGGTTGCGGCGCTCCACCTGCTTGTGTACGTGTGCCCGCAGAGTATCCAGCCCGGCCTCGATTTTCTCGTCCAGCCCGCTGTCTTCCGCGCGTTCGTTTTCCCCGTCGGGCGGCGCGCTGTCGGTGTCGCGCAGGGCCTCGGCCGCCTTGCGTACCTTTTTGGCGCGTGTTTCATCAATGGCGCTGGAGGCAGCGAGCAGGGTGTTGATTTCGTCGAGAATGGCCTGGCGATTTACGGGATCGCTGGATTTGGTTTCTTTGTTCATTTCTATC